>Ga0058701_10000148_pt1 | contig 59357 bp, 50 predicted proteins | sample AgamicOrMae_FD_97039 | JGI IMG/M metagenome (GOLD analysis project Ga0058701, IMG submission 97039) | Agave microbial communities from Guanajuato, Mexico - Or.Ma.e | ecosystem: Host-associated > Plants > Phyllosphere > Phylloplane/Leaf | place: Guanajuato, Mexico | collected 2012-06-04
TGCGAGCACAGTTCGCCATTGCCACGCTGTAGCGCAGAAACGGCCCTGCTGGCGGCTGCTGCTGCTCGCCGCCTCAAACAGACGCGGCAGCGGCGGCCTATGCTCGACCCTCGGCATTAGCAACTCACCACTGAAAGCGCATTTGCTGCTCCTGCCACTTTGGCATCCTCTTCTTCATGCCTCTCAACCTCTTCAACGCATGATATACACCGCCCCTCTGAGCATATCCACAATTTAGTGACAAATCTCACATACACTACCATTTCATCAGATTCAATTACAGGCATTTTTCCTCATTTTAAACCACCATCATAAGATTGTAGCCCCAACTTCAACTGTCCTTTCAAATTTTATCCAACAACAAATCATCAAGATTAAACCTACTCTTACTCCTAGAAACCTTTGTCCACTCACCAGGTCAGCTGTTTCATCAATAATTGCCTTAGAACACTTGCTAAACCATACAAACGATTCCATAATCAATTAGTTATCATCAATCATTTCTCTGAGCACTACTGAGGGGATAAAATATTAGTAAATCGTAATAAACAAACAATGTCGACTCAACAAGACTCAGCTCAAGGCAGTGGCTCTTCATCTGCATCCCCTGCCTCGTCATCGTCTGTCAATGTCAACCAAATCAAGGCTCAGATTGCCAACAAATTCCAAGCTAACAAGCTACTCGTACTCAAATTACACTCTGTCCTGACATGGGAACAGGATATTTACCCAATTATGGTCTCGGCCCTTGTCACCATCTCGTTTCTAATCATCCATCTAATGAATTCATCAATTCTAACAACATTCTCCTATCTAGGAATAGCAGCCGCTCTGATTGATTTGGCTATGCCAACAATTGCTAAGAACCTGTGTGGATCTTCATCAAGCACAGCTAAATTGGGTGATAAAGATAACCAGAGATTTGACAAGATCTGCACTGACTTGGCCAAAGTTTATGCCTTCTTTTGCGAATCGTGCAACCAATGTTGTTCACTCAAGACATCGAAACCGAAATTGTACTACCCATCTATGTTGGGTGCACTTCTCGTAATGGCTTACATCGGCAACAAGATTAACAATCTATTCCTCACCTACCTGGTTGTCTTGTTCGTAGTCTTGTATCCTGGCTTGGAAAGCAAGGGATACACCCAAAAGGCTATCGAATTCGTTTACACCAAGTTGGGTCGTCGTCCACCAGTTACGTCATCAAGTGGTGATCGCAAATCATCTGGGAAGCGCAACTAGATACACCAATGTCATTCATCGAAATAAACTTTCATCGCACATAATATCACATAAATATACAACTTATCTTCACAATTGCAAACAGAGTAGAGCAAATAAATATTCGATCATTCAGAAAACTATTTCATAAAAACTTATCCCTCTTTACTTCTTTCGCAAAGCCAAAGTGAGACTTCCCTCCTGGTGAAGTCCTAAGGCATGCTCACATGTGAGTTCATCTCAGGCCTTGTCATTATCATTGTAATATGACGGACGCCTGTCGACTAGATTGGACAATTTGAAAGGATCTGTTACATGTTATATGTCATCTATTGCGAAACCCCAGGTGGGTCGGGCGTTAGAGATAGACAGAATTTGGTCTTGTATCCAAAGAGCTGGCAAACCAACCAAATTGGTCCTCTTTTTTTCCCTTGAAGTTATCCTAGACTTAATAGCTCACGCTTGACCTCTTTTTCCGACAAGTCGCGCATTATCCTGGAATCATCGTCTGGTATATCCAGACTATCTAAGGCAGTATCGTATTCAATCCGGTTTCGGTCATCCTCTTCGCGATTAAGATCACACAATTGGTCATCGTTATTATTGTTGGACGTATCGCAATCATCAACATCCATAGATGGTTCATCCGAAAGCTTTATATGGTGGCTTGCAGCGATGGACTTAAGTAGAAATGTGAGAATCTTGACAGAGACACGCGAGAATTGGAACCAGAAAACTCCTACAAACTCATTGTTTAACTTCTTCAACCACCTATCTATGTTTTTCTCTCGTTTCTTCAATTCTTTATCGACGGCGGAATCAATAAGGCTTGATGCTCGCATGTGAACCAGCCACATGAGGGCACAAAGTTTCAGTTCCAAGTAGAAAGGCATTACAAATGCTACGGTAAGATCAGCGAAATATTCCAGAACCTGGAAAACGCTGTAGCTGACCCAATATTTCATCCATCGTCTCTGTTCGAGGAGATTGATGCCAGTTTATAGGTTGAATGGAGTGACATTGAGTTAGTTATTCGAAGTATAGCTAAAATCAACATGTTGCTTCTTGATGCGGAGAACTTACTCTAACTGTTTCATCCTTCCTGCCAAGAGATTTCCAAGTTTTATAAGCTGGATATAAAGTTGCTAATGTGAATCTAATAAATGGATAAAAGAGTGTGAGAAACATGGTTTGACATGGACAAATAAGATGAGTATATGAAATAATACTGTCACCAAAGGTAACACTACAACTGGCGAGACTAAGTCATAAACGGAAATTGCATTGGATGATTGGACTATGTAGTTCTTTGTTGTTGTTTTGGCCAGTCGTCTAGCTGTGCCTAGGCTTAAATCGGGGTCAGGTTTTGTCGCTCGTCCATAACATTCAACAGTGCAATTTAAAGAACAGTTTGTGAGATTGAAAAGTCAGCCGCCTCCATTAGGCAGTCTGGCGTAAGAATGCATGAGCCACCTCCCTTATGCACATTTTCGTACTGCGCTGCACTCACTGTATGACTACAGATGGGAAAAAAATTGCACACGCAGAAAAATAGTGCACAACAAACACATGGGCTAATAGTTCCTTCAACACCCACGTTTTTCCAATTCTTACAGTTTCATACTCAACTAGCCAAGACTCAAACCCTAAGCTCAGCCGTTTTCTCAACACCTGGATTGATTACTCATATTGTGTCGTCGAAGAAAGATAGACTGAAGTCCTTTCAAAAATGATCAAATTGACAAATGTACCATGGATCATGACTCGGCTTGATCTGGCACGTTACCTAACTCGCATGTTGGACAGTAGGGTCCGCTACACGAAAATAATATACGACAAGGAAACCGGTTTATCTCGTGGAATTGCGTTAGTCCAAATAGACAACGAGCGAGTCGCAAATGATATTCTCAGAAGAGGTGCACTAGTGATCGAAGGAAGAAGCGTTAATGTAGGTTACTATCGCCAGTAGCCATGTTCTAGTAGTGATTAAATCTCAGCCTGACGGCCTCATGTTCATTAGATAAATTTACATAGATTTCACTAGAGATCAAAATAGAAGACGTTTATTTATGGCACATATATCGATCCTCGAAAGCTTACATTGGCTGGGCAGTAGAGGCATTATTTCTTATTTCAATAAGGATTGCCCGGCACTCGTTGAAACTAGGCCTCCTATCCGGTTCAAATTGCCAGCATTGGCTCATCAGTTTATATAGATCGTCATCACAGCCTAGTGGTCTCGCTAAGCGGGCTCCGCTCGCTAGGTGTTCCTTCATGAAGAATGGTTCTACACCATTGTAAGGCTTTTGTTGGCAAAAGTTCATTACTTCCCACATTACAACTCCAAAAGACCATACGTCAGATTTCTTCGTAAACTTCTGTTCGATAAGGCACTCTGGTGCCATCCACTTCAACGGCATCGCTGAGTCGTTTAACTTCTTATAGTAACTATCCTTATATATATCACGAGCCAAACCAAAATCGGCTAACTTAACCACACGCTCTTCTCGTTTTCTGCTCGAGACTAGACAATTGCGTGCAGCTAGATCTCGATGAATATAATCCAGTTCCTCAAGGTAACAACATCCGTTGACTATGTCTAGACAAATTTTCAGCAAGTCATCATAGTTGAGCTCATCTGGGTTGCCTACGGCTGACTTCGGTGTATTTTCTTGCATATATCTTATGAGATCGCCACCCAGCATCATCTCCATGACAATCAAAGTTGATCCACGATCTAGACAGATACCTATTAGGTGAACAATATTTGGATGATCAAAGTTCGCTAACAACTTTGCCTCTTGTAGGAAGTCACGTTTTTCATCTAAGCTTGCGTTCTCTTTCAATCGCTTGATTGCAACCCTAATTTGACTTCTCTTCACCTCCTTGGCTTCCGCTTCATCACTGGCGACACATGCCTTATCCTCCTCTATTTTTGAGAGGCTATCGATGCTATAGTCGTTCTCGGGAGTATCCAATTGGTTTCTAGGCGTAAGATAATCGTCATTAGCATCGGTGCCGGTATTGGCAGTTATAAACTCGCCAGATGTAGACGACGAAGAGCCATGACCACTACTTCCAGATGTTGAGGCAAAAGGCAGCATCAACCGTGTTATTTGGTCTCTGTTTGCATGCGACTGAGAACCGCTTGCACGGCAGCTTCTCTCTTCAGTATGGCACCTGATCTTACCCTGTAGAACAGTGCCAAAATGCCCCTCACCCAAGGGTGCCTTCCTTTCTATCTCAAGTTGATCTAATGAGATCCTACGTATCGACGATAGAGTCTCATCCCGCAAGAGCTCGACCGGTACATAAAGTTTGTTGAAAACATCCATGGTTCGAGTTGGCCAAGATCTGATGTCGGCAAGCTTCGATGATCTCGGGTCAAAAGAATAAGCTGTGGTGTCACAATAGTTTCCGTGTATAGTATCGTCTCTGTAATGCTCATCGATAGCGTTGCTCGTGTCGTAATTCGAAGATTCTAAATCATAGCTACCTAAATGACCATCAGTGCTAGTTGGCGCCCTATTGAAGGTGGATGTATCTACACTTCGGTTTGATGGGCCGGGCTGGGGCCATCGTGGGCTCAAAAATGGATCGCATCCGCCCAATGTCGCATCTCGTTCATCAGCTGAGATGCCTCTAATTGAACCACTATCTAATGAGTCATCTCTTCTTGATACAACATTAGATGAACTGATCTGATGAAATATTAGATTATATATCAGAAAGAATGCTATCACAACGAGACAAGTAACTCCTAGGATTATGTATGGAGCGTTTCTCGAGAACCTGGTTGAATCAGCGTCAAGCCCAAACTTTTGACCAAATTTGAGTCCTGATGCTTTAACGCTGTCTTCATATTGGTCGTAACCATCAGACCTGGTCCATCGATTTGGCGACAGTGACGAGGCGAGGAGTTGGATAATCTTCCTCATGTTGAACCTAGGCGCTTTAGAATTTGGTTGATTGAAGCCATCAGCATCGAAATGGATGAGCTTCAAAAAATTTCTCCCATCTAAATTGTGTTGCGCTGGATGTATTGTTGAGCCCTCTTTGTATTCTTCGAAAAGCTCCTGGCCTCCATTGGTTAACCAATATAGAAGGCCGTTTTTCGCGTCCAAAGTAAAATCTTGGATATCCTCTAAGCTGCTTATGTGACTGTCTTTTCCGGTTACTCGCAATGCCCCTACGTCCGTGCCATCCAAGTTGAAGGCCAGGATCTGACCTCTAGCATCTACTCGTTGAACGGTTGGGCTGCTACAGTTATCGCTACTCAATATCTGTTCAATTTCAGTATTGTTCAAATGTGTCATGGCACCATCGGTCTGCGCAAAGACCTCAGCATCATCTTGTTTCAATTGCTCATCATTGCTTTTGCCATCAACACCGGTTCCCGTCGACTTCTCCTGAGAGGCAGTCTGGACTACTGGAACATAGATTCTAGAATTTTTGTGGTCGACAGTGAAATGCTTTGTCTGGCGAGGTAGATTAGTTATTATTGGATGCGCGTAATGGCGCGAGACCAGGGCCACCAAATTTACGTCGTGCGCAAGCTGATTGTTCAGTACTGTTTCCTGGTCGTCGCCGTTCTTTTTGTAAGACGAATTGGTCGAGTCTAGAAGGCGGGGCCCACTTTGGCGTAGTTTGAGGGTGTTGCCTATTAATCGTTGTGTTGCGCTGGGCATGGAGAGAACATTCAAGTCCAATTTGTAGATTGTGTTGTGAAAGCGGCCAGCTTGAAGCCAGAACAGGAAACTGTTGACCGGATCCAGTTTTACGTCGACAGGTCGTGTTATCTCATCAAAATCGTCAATCAAAACCAACTCGTTGTTCCCATCGAAGTCAACAACAAAAAGTCGGTATTTGTCGAGAACAAACAACAAGTTACTCAGCCAATCAACAACGATTTTAGTATCGACTGGGCGTCTTTTCAGCCGGCGATTCCTTTGATCTGCCGAAAAAGGCGACTCATTGGATTCGCCTTTTTGTTGCGTGCTAGCAGATTCGGCCCGCCTCTCAGATGCAGAGGAGGATTGGGTCGTGATTTTTGTCCCTCCGCCTTCCTGCTGTTCTGCGGGAGTCCCGTCCACCACCTGATGGAGTCTGGGGCCCTTATCCAGCTGTGACGCGCCTTCACCGAGGGCCAACTGTTGCTGGAGCTGCCGTTCGGACGATTTCAATCTCTTCAATTTGGCTCTGTTCGCTGAATTCAATGCAGATAATTTGCCTCGAGACCAAATCAGCTTGGAACCTGTGTTCGCCTCAGATGACTATCGGGGGAACAGTTGATTTAGCGTTTTAAAGAACGAGCATCCGTATAGACATACATTTGATATGGAAACGGCGCAGTTGAGAAAGTTAGTTGTGTGCTAGAAATTGGTAAATTCCCTCCCGTCTAGAATGAAAGTAGTGTCGCAGAGCATCGGAAAGAAAGACGTGTGCTGCTTTTCAAATGTTGACAATCAAAAACTCTCCTCCTCCCTAATTGTGTCTCATGATAAATAGCACACATTCATACTTACGGCTTTAAAGTGGCTCTGCTCTGGGGAAAGAATAGCTGGAGTGTCGGAAGTGGGCGCGGCGGCAACGGAAACTGCCCTTTCAGACGCAGACATCGCCTGGACCGGAGATGAAGTTGGGTGTTGTCTCCCAATTGTCCTTAATTGTTCCAATGTAGCATCATCAGGGTTGTAACCATTAAGTTCATTAGCTTCAGAGGAATCAGCCAAAGTGTTACCCGTGGTCTCAGTGCGACCATCATCGTGATTTGAATCATTTTTAACCTCCATTACAGCGCTGTTAGAGTCGCGCTCCTTATCGACAGTAACATTCAATTCGCGCCTTCTATGTAATTTGGACTCATCCGACGCCGATGCAAAAGGCGCAAATTTTGGCTCTGCATCGATGCTATTAGTGAAATCGTTTTCGGCCGTCCCTGCCTTCTCAGCAGATTCACCGGAAGCCGCCTTTTTTTGTTGCACTATTTTTGCTCCCCGATCAGAGTTTCTCTGCGATATGGTAGGCAGTCTGAATCTGTGTATCCGGCCTGTTGAATCGGCAGCGAACGCATAACCAAGCGACATATGGACGTCGAAACTGCAAAATTGCACATTCGGCGCAGTGTTTGCTGTTTGCTGGGAGGTACCCGAAGAAGAACCAGGGAACGAGGAGGCTGTAGCGATATTGTGCGTGTCTCTACTTCTATCATCAGGGTTGCCGTTCTCGTCTTCCGCCGGGCCCCTCACTGCAACTGTTCCCTTCGAAGCTGGCCTCTGGCCTCGTTCTGCCGCAGCCTCATTGTAGCTGCCGCCTGCAGACCGAGCAGATGTCACGTTTTGCATTCTGCTGCCGCTGGATTCCTCCGCTCTGCCGACTCTGATGTCTGCTCCTCCCTGGTTGCTTGGTGGGCCATTGGCAACGTCATGGCCAACCCCGGCGTCCTCATGGCTTGAACTGTTGCTTCTCCTTGCCCTCACTAGTGTGCTCCGCCTCCTTCTTGGCTCGTTTTTTTCCTCCGCTTCCCCTCGTTGTGAATCCTCTTTCCTGTCAGTCCCAACGGATGGTTTAGTCGGAGATTGCGGCCAAACTTCCTCTCTGTCCCGCACTGCAGATGGGGAGGATGCTACTGAGGCAATCTGTTGCCATTCAGATTTTCCCAGGCTCGTGGTCGCGTCGCTGGTGTTTACGATTGCCGATTTGGGCATCTGCCGTTCGTCCTGGCGCGCATCTGCACCATGATCACCTTCTTTTTTCGGTCGCTCATCATCCTGAGATTCGGCTTCTTCTTGCTCAATTCCGTCCTCGTAGCCATCTAGACCTTCATACAGATTGTACTCGTCTTCGCTTATTTGTAAATTATAAACATCGGTCAGATTTCCATTTTCGATCATTGGCAACTGGGCCACAGAGATAGTTTTGCTAGACATGAGCAATATGAATGGATTGCTGAGATAAACTTTGTGACTGGTATGATTAGATTCATCCTCGCTTGAGGAAAGAATTGCAATCTTGTTGTTCGAGACATCTTCTGCATGCCTTCTTTTTAAAGTTCTTTGCTCAGATAAATTTCCCTCCAGAAGAACCGTTAGTAGTGCTAGCAGCACACACGATCTATATGATCGCATCTTGACAATTACTTTGGTCTTCTTGCTATTGAAAATCAGATAATCTATTTGCTTCTTGAGGTATATCCCTCATCCTGTGAAACTTTTGTCCCTCTGGAAAGCTTCATTCGGTTTGCCTTCGGAAGACTTACAGTTGATATCAAACTATTGCAATGTTTCAGAGTCCATGGTTAGATCCGACTCCACATGGGCTGAGATTTAAACTGGATGTTTGAAAATAAAATCTCGAATTTGAAAATAAAACAGACTGACGATCCCATGAACCACTCGGAGCAGCTGCGAACATTTCAGATTCGCTGGCTATAGTTCGTTAGTGAGCATGCGCGGCAGGCTCCAGGTTTGCGCGAGCGTGAATTTCGGACCGATAATAAGCGCCACCTTTCGGTTGTTCTTCTAACTAATTTCGCGTGCGAGACAACATGTCTGAGAGAGTGAACCACATGGCCTGAGGTGGACCACCACGCAACTTAACGAAGCCTGTTGACAAATGACTTCTCTCTCACTGTAGTTCTTATTAGCCCGTTAATTCCATTTCCCGAGGATTGGTCCCCTATAATATTTCACATAGCATCAGATGGATAGCCAAAGCCCCCTCGAGGTAGCCTTGACCTCCGATTTGAGAGGCAGCCCCTATTCATTTTCTCTATGGGACGTGCATACGGGAACCCAGTTAGTTGTCTTCAAAGGTAACAAGAATAATCCAATTAGCAAATGTCTCAGACTTATCGATAACAACTATTTTGTCACCGCAATAGATAATGTGATACAAATCTGGTCCATCTTTAATCGCAAGAGTCAAGAACAAAAGCTGTTTTTACCAAACCGCCCGTCTTCTCTCTTGGTTAGTCCATGTGGCAATTATTTGATCGCAGGAATCGCAGAGATGATATATGTTTGGCAATTCTGCTCTGGTAATCTCCTAGCTCACACTCAGCGGCACTATCAAACAGTGAACGTCTTGCGAATCAATCAAGATGGAACATTCCTGTTTTCTGGCGCCGATGATGGTATGGTGTTGGTTTGGCCCTTCGGTGACCTGATCTCAAATACACATACCACTGGTTCGCTAAAAGTCGATAAATCGTCTAGTGATATTGGTGTCAATGAGCCCAGGTTCACTTGGCAGCATCATGACGCCAAAGTAACCGACATTCATGTATCTAATGGTGGTCGATGTGTGACTTGTTCCATTGACAAGACTGTGAATATATATTCTTACGCCAATGGAGAGAGATTGCATTGTATCTCAAACTGGCCATCACCGATCTGGAGTATGGCAATGAACAAAAATGAGACAAAACTCTTCCTGGGAGCCCAGGACGGTAACATCTACGAGCTTCTAGTATCATCTCTCAGCTTATCGATGATGCATTCTCATCCAGATTCAGACGAAACTCGACGGCCACTCCTCACCGGACACAAAGACCGAGTTACACATCTATCAATATCGATGGATGGCTCGTTATTGATATCAGGATCTCTAGACTCTACCTGTAAGGTGTGGGATATCTATCAGTCTAAACTCATCAGAGACGTTAAGCATCAAGCCCCTATAGCAAACTTGGTCACCACGATAGTGCCTGAAGCTTTCGCGCTGACCAGCATGACCCAAAGTCAGAATAAGCCCCCCTTCTTGGCGAAGCAGTTGAGGAGAAACTTATACAAAATGCCTCGAGACATCTGTATATCACAGGATGATATATTCGATGAATCTACGACAACTTTGTATTTCATCAAGAACAAGTATGATGTTTACCCGAAGGTTAGTTCCTCCGTTTCGGAAGTGAGTACGAAAGCCGACCTCGGACCCAGAGAATCTGATCTAGAAAATCCATCCCTGGTTAATGACCTTAAAGAAAAACTGAAGCAAATGTACGTCTTATCAACTGAGAAGATCTTCAAGGAAGCAGCTTCGGAATCTTTGCGGCCAATTAAGAGAGTCAAAAAAGTCAAGTAATTTAAGACAACCACAAAATTTATTAAATTTGTCACTCACTCAATTTGTATTTCGAGAGTGTTGCCTCTATTTTCATTGCAGGGCCGTGCTTGAACATGGATGTCAGAATTTGGAAGTTAAGATTTCTATCTATCATCAATAATAAAGCTTTGCCGTCCATTTCGTCTTCGGCAAACTTGGATGAGTATTGTCGAATATCATCATGCTGCTCGATGAATTTGACAACATCCGCGACTGACCAAGATGGCATCTTCGCTCTTATCGCAAGAATATCATCGTTGGGGGAATCGCTAGTAATAGTAACATTATTGGTACCGGTGCTACTGCTACCACTGGTAGTTGTAGTGTTCATCGAAATACTAGTATCAGTATTATTTACCACCACCTCCTGACTTTGATTGGTATTCGTTGTCACGTCCTGGAAGCTTTGAACTGGCGGGGCTTCGACTGGTGTGGGCTTAGGTGTCTGCTCCTCATTGTGAGTAAGTTTCTTCTTCTTAACCTTTTTCTTTTCATTAAATGGTTTTGGGGATTCTATGATAACTTGACCATCTATGTAATGTGTGATATACTTGTTACCTTTCAGTTTGAAAGGAGAGTGGCTCTTTTGTAACTGTTGCTGGTTCTGTTGCAATTGTTGCTGGCTTTGCAGCTGTTGCACCTTTTGAACTTGCTGCAGTTGTTGGATCTGTTGTTGTGATTGTGATTTTTTGGGCTGCTGTTGTTGATGCTGTGTTTGTGGTTGTTGTTGTGGTGTAGATTGTTGCTGCTGCTGCTGTTTCAGTTGTTGCTGTTGCTGCTGGTGTTGAAGTTGCTGCTGTTGTTGTAGCTGTTGTTGTTGCTGTTGCAGTTGTAGCTCGTGTTTAACTAGTTGTTGTTGCTTAGCTCGTGCTTGTTGCTTAGATTGTTGTTGTTGTTGTTGTTGCTGTTGTTGCTGCTGCTGCTGCTGTTGTTGTTGCTGCTGGAGCTGATGTTGCTGTTGTTTTGCTTGCGATGCTTGCTTACTAGCTTGTGACACTTGTTTTGCCTGTGTCTGTTGCTTGGACTGTGAAGTTTGTCTAGAATGAGAGGATTGTCTAGAGTTAGCCTGTAACTGTTGCTGAGGTTGTTGCCTTGTAAGTTGGGGCGAGGAGGTCTGAGGTTGAGGCAGGGCTAATTGTAATTGCTGCTGAGCTTGGTTAAGGGCCTGTTGTTGTGCTTGCTGTTGTTGCTGATGTGTGTAGGCGGCAGCAGCTTGTTGTTGATGCAATTGGAGTTGTAATTGCATATGCTGAAATTGAGCTTGCTCATGTTGTGGATGAAATTGTAAATGGTTCACCGTTTGTTGTTGGGCCCTATGGTGTTGTTGTTGTTGTTGCTGGCGTTGTTGTTGGACTGGCAATGCTTGGTGTGATGAGGGCAGAGCAGCTTGTAGTGCAGCAGTGGGTAGAGCTGGGACGTAATGTGGGGCAAATAGTTGAGGCGATAGAGTTAAGAATGTCTGTCCCTGGTAGCTTATGATACTACGCGGCAACAAGCCGGGCGGAGTGGACATGGTTATTATTATATATGTAAATAAATTGATTGATAAAGGATGTATATATAATAATAATAAGCTAATAAACAATAATAGAACAATCTCAATCTAGAGAGAGAATTGATTAGCTCTATAAAGTTGCAAGAGCAGCGTGTGTGTGTGTGTCTGTTTGTGTGTGTGTGTGTCTGTGTGCAATATTAAATTTATTTGGTAGAGAGAGAGAGTGGAAAAAAGTAGTCTTACGGGGGTGGCGGGGGGCGTCTATGTATTTGATAATCTGTCTATATACTAATACAATATCTTTTGGCCACGCTAACCCGCTTTCACAGGCGCTCTTTGTGTGCCCGTCGCGCATTCTTCTATCACTCTCATTCTGTTTGCAGGCCTAACGCTAGGGCAGCGAAAGGCCGCCCCAAAGCTGGAGCAGGGGACGCGGCGGCGAGGGCAGCAGCAGCAAGAGCGCCAGCCGAGAGGAGCAAAAGCAGAGAGGAAGGCAGCAGCACTGTAGAACGTCGACAGCCGTGGGTTGTGGTGATGGTGGTGGCGGTGGTGGCGGCGGCGGCAGTGCCAGCGCCAGCAGCAGCAGAAGCAGCGTCGGCAATTCTGCTGCTGGCCGACGACGAGACTAGAGAGTAGCAGCGGCGTCGTGTTGTTTGGAGTAATAGTTCTAGTGTTGTGTTAGAGCTGGCTAGTAGTAGTGCAGTAGTGGCCGCTGTGGAGCAGCAATAGCCTAGCAGTAGGAGGAGCAGCTAGCAGAATGAGCGCCGCATTAGCAGCAGCGGCCGCAGCGGCAGCGGCAGGAGCGCGAGCCGGCGGCCCAGAGAGAGGCGAATGGAGAGCGCAAGGGCGGGCCTTTAGCAGAGCGCAAACCACTCACTGACACAGACAGAGAGACAGGCGGCTGGCTGGCTGGCTGGCTGGCAGGCGAGCAGGCAGGCACGCACAGACGGACAGACGGGCAGAGAGGCACGCAGAGGGGAGAGAGAGAAGTGGAGTCGTCGCAAGTCGGGCGAGTGGCGCGTCGCGCTGGAGCTTGCGTTCGGCGCATTGGAGCTTGTGTGTCTGTGTGTGTGTGTGCGCGCGGCTCTCTGCCAGTAGGGCGACGCGCGCGGCTCGCGAGTCGCGCCAGCACCACCACGGCCACCACCAGGGCCCTCCTCTAGCAGGCGAGCAGCGCGCCGTGGCAAAGCAGAGAGCGAGCAGGCAGACAGCGCGGAGGCAGAGAGAATAATCACACTGGCCCGGCTGCTGCACTAGTGCCTCCAGTTGCGGCTCCAGCCCGAGGAGGCTCTGCTTTGGCCTGTGCTTTAGCTGCTGCTGCTGCTGCTGCTTGTGCTTGTCCTGAAGCTTGGGCTTGAGCTGGCCCTTCGTGCGCCTTTGCTAGGCTTCTGGCAATGTAAGAGCTCAATGTAGAGCCAGCGGGTCTGAGGGCGGCGGGCGCGCCGCTCGCCTGACTCCGGGCGGCCGGCGCCTCCGGTTTATAGGATCGCTTGGGCTCGGCGCGCATTCTTGACGCTGTAGCACTGTGGAGGCCAGGGGAGGAGGCGTTGGCCGCGGCGGCGCTGTTGCCCCAGTGGGCCGCGATGGCGCGCCAGCGCCAGTTGTTTGCGCTGCTCTGGGACGAGCCCTTGGCGCTGGTGGGGCTCTGCTGGGCGGCGGGCGGCCACTCTCGGCTGGAGTCGGATTGGTTTTTGTTCCTGTTGTTGCCCGTCTGTCCGCTCTGTCCGCTGTGGCCACTCTGGCCGCTTTGGGCGGCCCTGTTTGGGCCAACTTGAGCGCTGTTTGGGCCAACTTGAGCGCCGCAAGCGCCAACTGCGGCGCGCTTGTTTTGCTGCTGCTGCCAGTCGTCACGAAATAGAGCCGAATCGGGGCCTGCTATTATTCTCTTTATGGCCTGACCAGAGTTGCCGCTGTTGCTGTGCGAGCGCGCGAGCGCCGCCCCAGTGGTGTAATTGGTGTGCGCGCAGCTGAGCGCGTCTGCTTGTGAGTGCGAGTCTGCGTGCGAGTCTGCGTGCGAGTTTGCGTCTGAGACTGAGGCCGCCCCAACTTCAACTTCAACGCCGCCGCAAGGCCGCTTCTTCCTCCTCTTCCTGCCCCTATTTTCGCCCGCTCTTGTTGCTGTCTTCTCGGCGCCCGCCAGGCGCCCCACTCGCACCAACCCATCCGAGCTGGTGAAGCCCAAGTGCTCGGCCCGCCAGCGCACCCGCAACACGCTCGGGCCCGCACTCTGCGCGCCCCCAGCGCCCCCGCCAAACCCAGTCTCCTCCAACTCATGCCGCCTGCGCACCTCCAGCCGCTCCGAGTCCATAAACCACACTTGGCCCCCTCGCCCGTCTCGCCAACCGCCAGTTCCGGCCACCACCAGACGCCCGTCGGGCGAGAAACAACAGTCCGAAGTCCACTGGCCGCAGCTCAGCTCTTCCCTGAGGGCTAGAGGCGCCCTCAACTGGCGCAAGTCCCACACCTTGCAGCTCTGGTCCTCGCTCCTCGAGCACAGCTTGTGGCCGGCGCTCGAGTAACACAGAGCGGTCATGTCGCTTCCCTTCTGGTGAGCTGCCCGCACGCAACTCGACGTGCTGATGAACTTGCGCCGCGTGTCCCAGAACATCAAACTGCCGTCTTGGCAGCCGGCCGCTATGCTTAGCCCATCGGGACTGTAGCAACAAACAGTGGGCACTGTCTTGAGTCCATTTGCGGGAGACCTGGTCTTTATCACACTGGTTTGCCGCTGGCTCATGCTGGCCCGCCGCCACACTCTCACTGTTGCGTCCATGCTGCAGGTGATGAACTCTCCATCGCCCTCGCCCAATGGGCCAGGTCGCCAGCAGCCGTCGTTCAGCATCTGCACGTGGCCCCTCGTGTTGCCCATGTCCGCAATGTACTGGTCGCCCTTCACGCACACGCCCTCCTTCCTGTCCACCAGCCCGTCCTTGCCCATCACCACAGCTTGACAGTTGGCCGCCACCACGAGCACACTCTGGTCGTCGGGCGAAAATTCCACCTGCTTTATCACAGCTCCACAACTCGGCTGCACACTGCCAATCACCACCGGCTTCAGTCTTGCCGCCGGCCTGAAGTCCCAAATCTTCACCTCAAAGTCGTGGCCGCCGCTCACGAATCTGGTGCCGGCCTTGTTGAACGCCAGGGCGGTCACTGGCTTGCCGCCGAACGAGCCAATCAGCCGCGTCGTCTCCTCCACCGCTGGCGCCCAATAAGGGTCTTCATTGTCTTCCTCATCTTCCTCTTCCTCATCTTCCTCTTCCTCATCTTCCTCTCCCTCATCTTCCTCTTCCTCGTCTTCTACATTTTTTTCACCCTCCGATCCAGTCTCAACCTCGTCGAGATCTTCCACCTCGTGTTCCAACTCAGGGCCGGCCTCCCGGCGGACACTGTCTGGGACTGTTGCCTCTTCGCGGCCCTTTTCGGCCGTCTCTTGGTCGCCGGCGTTGTCTTCTTCTGATGACATCTTGTTGTCTTCCTGCTTGGGTGTGCAAAGGATGGAAATTTTGCATCGAAATTTATTTATTCTCTCGCTCGGCTACATTTAAAAAATTATTAAGACCACTAAAAACACGCCGGCCGGGCATTGTTTTTGTTATTGTTTTCCTTCTTGCGCTGCGCCCCAAATCAGCTGATCCACAGCCACTGGCTGAAGCCGTTGCTGTGCCACTCTGCGCACAGCAGCCGAAGCAGCGGACGAACTTCACCAAAAAACCGGCATGCTGCCCCAGTAAAATCCCCATTCGCCGGGCCATTGCCTCTGTGCGCCCTGCTCTCTGCGGTCAGAGCCAATGGCCGAATTGCCCTATTTATATATTTATATTTATATATATATTTATCATATCACAATAATTATACACCATTTCAAGACAATTATCCCTCCTGAGGCATTCCCCTCTCCCGCTAACGCATTCGCACACTCATCATCGACAAACAATTTATATGCCAAACAAATGCCCCTTATTCTGCCCAACAAATCATGGAACAGGTGCTTCAGTCACAATCTGAACATGATCTCAAGACTGAAATAGAGCGCCTTAATCGGGAACTTGTTGCCGCGCAACAAGAACGAAGCCAAAGTGCTGCTTATGGCTTGGAATTGTTAAATGAAAAAGAGAAACTACAGGAAAAATATGAATCCGATCTTAAGGAACTCAGAGAGGCTCTTAATAAGGCAATCAACGAGCAGAGACTATCTGCTAAGACAGTTTTCGAGAAGGAGGTCCAATTGCTTAACGATAGCGATGCATTGGCCGCCTCTTTGACACATGCCAAGCAAGAGACCGAAAAGGAGCTCAGGCAAACGAAATCCCAATTGGACAGTGCATTAAATGATAAGGATAGGTATTTAAGTGAACGAGATGAGTTGACAAAAAAGATCGAAACTCTGGAACAGGAGAGAAGGAATATCAAAAACGAATTGAGAGAAGTTCGTAGTAGAGAGACCCGTTTGTTGAGTGAAAACAGCGAATTAGAGGAGGAGAATGTTAGCCTACAAAAGCAAGTCTCCACTCTACGGAGTGCTCAGGTAGAATTTGAATCATCTAAACATGAGATACAACGGCTCCAAGATGAGGTGGTTGCATTGAACTCACAACTCGAAGAAATGATGACTCTCAAACGAATTAACGAACGGCAAACACAAGAGGCCTTGGAGGCGTTGCAAAGCGAACGTGAGCAAAAGTATGCCTTAAGAAAAGAATTGGACAAAAGAAATACGGCAGATATGTCAATCAATTGGACTTCATTGGCCGCCCTGAAGGGGTCGCCGCATTTGGCCAACCTAGCCTTGAGAAATTTGGGATCGTCGGGCGGCGTCGGGAGAGGCTCAGCGGTTGTTAGAGAAACCGATGATGGTTCCCCGAATGGTTTCGGAAGCGATCAAGACGGCAATGCGGCATTCAGTGATGCAGATCCAAGCTATGATGTTATGCATGACTTCGAGATGCCATCAATAGAGGGCTCTCTTTTTGATGAGGTGCACCTGAGCGAGATAAAGAAATTACAACAAAGCTTGGAGGAGAAGGAAAATCAGAGATCCAACCTGAACACTAAGCTCATTGACGTGCAACATAGATATGAATCGAAGAGCCGCCAAGCTGAGGAGATCGAGAAGAAATTATCAACAATCTGTGCATTAGTTGAGGAGTTCTACGGTCAATCAGATTTGCCCAAAACTCCAAGCAGACAACGAGCGTCCTCAGATATACAATCAACAAAGCAGGCGTCCAATGACAGCGAACAGGGAGCCCAAGGGGATAGTGCAATAGTTGTTAGTTCAACAACAACGGAAGCAAACAGCCAAACAACCACAAGCGCCACAGGCTCGCCCACAAGCACAACGAAAGTGCCGAGCATTTTGGATGACTTTGATAATGTCTACTCCCACCTGCAAGCTCTATACGCTTCCTATCAGGAGAGGATAGCGCTTTTGGAGAGCAACGGTGAGGAGAGTCCGGCGAAGAAGACAGTTGCTCCAGAGAGCAGCAGCACATCATTGCAATCTCAGGAGATAAATCTCATCGAGCAAGCAATCGCCACGGCGGAATCATCACCAAGTGACAGATCAAAACTGGTGGAGCCTTGCGACAGTGAGGATGTTCAAAACCTTAGGGCAATGTTGTACAAGAAACACGAGCAATTGAAACAACTGAGAACAGTGCTCAGGTCGAACAAGGAGTCCGCCGAGGTGGCCTTGAAGAATTTGAAATCCAAATACGACATGGAGAAGGCAATTGTCACTGAAACGATGACCAAGTTGAGATTGGAGCACAAGCGTTTGAATGAGGACGCGGCCACCTTTGCCTCGTTGCGTTCCCATTTCAGTGCCCGAATTGAGGAGTACAACACGGAGATTGAGAAGTTGCAGAGCAAACTGGCGGCCAGCGAGCAGGAGAAGACCACCCTGAACAGTTTGCTCAGGATGGCCATCGAGCAGAAGGTGATGCTAACGCAACGGCTGGAGGCCATCGAGATGGACCAGGAGTCTAAGCGAGACCAGGGCGAGCACCACCACCAGCACCAGCACCACGGGGGCGGCGGCGCCAAGCCCAACGGAGCCCATCCAAGATCGGGCGTGATGCGCGGCCGTGGCGGAGGGGGCGGTCCTTCGGGAGGTGGGCGTGGCGGAAATGCGGGCGGCGGCCGGCCAGGCAGGATGGCGCGTCCCGGCGGAGGTGCGAACCAGCGCTGAGTGGTGCCTGCTGGAGACTGTGTGGCGTTGAGCTCAGGCCGCAGGCTTGCGGAGTGCAAGCTGACATTGGAGAAACTGTATGCAATTTTGTCTCTAGCCAAAGTCATTCCAAGCGGAGGATAGTTAATTAGGCAATAAATCAGCGGGCCGAGGGGGGAGGTATTTCTCAAAAAGAAAGCAGACACCCTCGCCTGCGGGCGCCCAGGGGAAGGCCCACGCACGCTAACTGAGAGCGACAAGTGCTGATTGTGTCTTTTTGTTGGTTGACTTTTTATTTTCCTGCCGATCGCAGACTGTATCTAGAGGGGGCGGGGCCAGCTTGTTTGTGTGCTAGTGTACACAGAGTACTACAGTGGTATGCTACAGGTGCCTATTTGGTGAGGCTATTTGGTGCTATTTGGTCAGATTGGGCCCCATTGCCATGGTGTAGAGAGCCAGGTTGGTCCTGAGGGTTGTGGGCGGCCCTTGGGGGGAGTTTTCCGGCCGAAGTTGGCCTTCCGGCGCCCCAGGAGTGGTCCTGGGGCGCCGAGTGGGCACAGCTGAGGGCGAGGCGCTTCCTGGTGGGCGCGGAGTGCAGCCGGCGAGCTGTGTGCGAGCTGGCGCACAAAGCAGGCCTGGCGGCGCGACACAGGCGAGCTGCCTTTGTGACGTGTGCGAGTGCGAGCCTAAGCGCACGCTCCGGCGGGCCTGCGTGCGTGCCTCAGTCTCAGTGCGTTTCCTTGTCAGTCGCAGTCTCAGACTCAGTCGTTCATTCGCAGTCGCAGACTGGGGCTGGCTGCTCGCTTGTTCGCGTGCGCCTGCAGGCCGCTTACAGCAGCGCGGCTTCAGCCCTCAAGTGGGCGCCACGCTCTGTCTGCGGGCCGCGCCGGAGTCTGTGTGTCTGGGCCTGGCGTGCGGTTGCGGTTTGTGTTTCTGCCTCTGGCTGTGAGTGGGCCAACCCCAAACGCGTGGACCGTCGTCTGTCACAGGCACACCTGCCGCCTCAGAGTGAGCAGGCCGGCCAGCAGCGAGGCCGCCCAGACGAGCAGCGGACTGGAGCCGAGCAGGGAGCTGAGGGCGCCGCTGCACAGGTCCCTGTTGAAGTTGCGGCAAGTGATGAACAACTCGCGCCGCCGCGCTCCCATCAGAATGTCCACGGCGGCCGGCGACGAGTCGGAGCAGCGGTCCAGCACCACCCGGCTGATGCAATCTCTGTGCTGGAGCAGCGAGCTGTTGGGAGCGGAAACGGAATTCTTTTCGGTTAGTTCGGACGCTTCTGGAGGGCAATTATCATTTGAAAATTGCGGCCGGCGGCTCCAGCCAGCCGCAGGCCCACTAATCGGCCGCGCTGCCACCTCTGGCGGCGCAAATGGCCGCGAAATGGGCCGCACAGTGGCCGGGCGGCGCGCCGCGGTTTGCTATAGGCGGCGGGGGCGTGGCGGCCCGCGGGACGCGCTGCATTAGTGGGCGCGTCAGCCGCGCCGCCAGCACTCGCCGCACACTAGCTGCCGCACACTAGCTGCCGCACACTAGCTGCCGCACACACTTACCAGCAGATTCGGCGCTGCAGCTCGTGGCCGTCGCGCGCGTCGCGCGCCAGCCGCTGCTGTTCCATGAGCGCGTCGTCGCACTCGCGGGCGAAGGGCGCCGCCTTCACGGGGCAGTCGGACGTTTCGGGCTCGAAGCCCGCGCCGCCGCCCACCAGGCGATCTGTTGTCGTTGAACGAGAATTGCAGTCAAATGGTAATTGAATAATAGATGAATTGAACCGAATTGAATTCAAATGGTTAATCGGTTAGTTTTTTAGAGAGTCTCGATTGGTTTAGATAAGCTTGGCCACTCGCTGGCTCGCCCACTTACCGAATACCTCGCCCACGCCGCCCGAAGGTAGACGCGAGATCCCGTAGCGCGTGTCCTCGTAGGGGCTCTTGAAGCGTTCCCAGGGCTGCTCGCGGATCACGCCGGTGAACAGGTTGTTCTGGTTGGCGTTGGACGAGCTGCCGGCGTAGGTGGGAATGGGCCTCTGTTCGGCGTAGTTGTCGCGCTGGTGGTGGTGGGCGTAGTTGGAGGGCGACAGGAGCTGTCCAGTGGGTCCGTTGGCCAGTCCGTAGGGGGAGGAGCCGCCATAGTGGAGACCTGAGGGGGAGGGAGAGAGGAGCGAGCCGCTGCTGTTGAAGTGGGGACAGCGCCAGGCGAGCTCGCCCGCCCGGTCAATCAGGTACTCGTTTTGCATGTCTATTTCGGGCACCTTGCAGTTCAGGCGCACGTGCGACACGATGCACGCCCTGAAGGCCTGGTAGGCGAGGCAGGCTGACGCGTTGCTGGCCGAGCTGAGCGCCGCAGTCGCGCTGGAAGCCGCGCCGAACACTGTGAACCCGTAGCGCTCCTCGCAGGCGCGCACCTCAGGCGCGCGGTAGCACAGGGCCAGCTGCCAGCTCGCGTCAGGCTCGTTGCAGCCCGCCTGCTCGAGGAAGCGTTTCGCGCGCAGAATCACCTCACTGTTCAGGGCCGCCTGCAGGCCACTCTCGTAGCAGGCGGGCGTGGTGGCCAACAGACAGTCCAGGTTGGAGCGCACCAGCCGACAGGTGGCCTGAGCCGACTGCACTTCGCGCAGCTTGGCCGCCGGCGAGTAGGGCGGCCCCGAACCGAGAGGGTACTGCACACTGGCCCCGTTCAGGCCCACCAGCTGCATGTCGCGCACCGCCTCCTGCTGGCACCTCAGCAGCCTGCCCGAGTCGCAGTAGCCCCCGTTTGTGCCCAGACCTGAGCTTCCACCAAGGCCGCCACTTGGGCCCACCAGCGGCGCCGAGTACTGCGCATTGGAGGAAAAGATGAGCCCTGAGATGATGGGCCACAGGAACATGGTTTGGCCGATTGAATTTGAGACAGTTGCTTGCAGTTTGGTTAGTTTTCTCCTCTTTTTACTTGCTTCCAATTGCTTCAATTTGGTTGGCCCGATTTGGGGCCACCTCTCGAGGCTGCCTGCTCGTTGTGCTGAGCTCTGGAAAGAGGCGCTTCTGATTGGCGGCAGTTTGGCTCTTCCTTCGAGGTTCATCTTAGACGATCGGCTGGAGTTTTGAATCACTCATTGGTCGTCTCTCGCTGACTGTCCTCCGCTAAACTTGAGCCTAACTTCTGCACTTTTTCCGACTTTTTGGCCACTTTTCGGCGACTTTTTGGAGATTCTTCCACTCCTGAAGAGTTGTGACCTTTGCTCGCAGAAAAATCAGGCGAAAAAAGTCGAAATAAAGCCGAAAAATCAAAAGAATTATCAAAAAAAATTGCAAAAATTGCAAAAAGTGCTCGAAAAAGTCGGACAGTTTTCCGAGTCTAATGCTCGCCTCTCGCACGCGGCCCAAACAAATGGCCCTAGAAAGCAGAGGCTCTTTACTCTTAGTGCTCTTCGTGCTAAGCCGCGCCAATCGGAGCACGTCGAGGGCACAAAAACAAACGCAAGTATTAATCAAGCGTGACAATTAAACGCCGACTCTCAGGCCACGCTCACGCTCGCAGACCACTGCCAATGACACGCTCAGCTTGGGCCCAAAGTGGCCGGCCGCTTACAAACATTGCAAACAAATTGACTCCCAGCCCTTCAACTCAAATGGTCAAACTCAGACCGCAAATCGGCGCGTCCACTGCCCGTCTGCCACTGGCTGGCCACTGCTTGGCCTCTGCTCGGCCACTGGTTTTTGGTGGCGCGGCTGGTGGGCGCTCGTGCCGCTGACCTGGGCGCGTGCGCCGCTCCAGCGCGTCCAGGCCGGCCGCAAAGTGGACTCGCAGTGGCGGCGGAAGCGAAGGCGGGGCGTCCGGGCGGCGAGCACTCGCGCCCAGTGGCCGTGGCTCGTGCTGGCGACCAGTTGGCGGCCAGTTGGGCGAACCAGTTTGGCGACAAGTTCGCAAAGAGTGCAGAATTTACAGTGTAAACTTTGCACTGCAAACTTTGCACTGCAAACTTTGCACTGTAAACAATCAATCAGAGGGCCATTGTTGTGCATCTGGAGCGCGTCCCAGTGGATGGGCGATCAGTGCGGGGGATTCGCGCGCGCTCCAGACGCTGCGCTCGCAACGCTCGCACGCCCGCCCGACCCTTAGGGCGCGCGCCGCGCGTTCGCCCTCCTGGCTGGAGAGCGCGCGAATCCTCGCACACAGCGCCGCTCGCCCATTGTTTCCCAGCCACTGTTGCGCCTTGTTGTTGTTGTTGTTGTTCTCGTTGTTCCTGTTAACTTGCTCGCTCGTCCAAGCGCCAACCTGCCCCCAATGCATGTCAGGGGCGCCCGGCCCGGCCCAGCCCGTCCGTCGACCTGGCGCAAGGTTGCGGCCCGGAACACTTTTGTCGCAAACAAGCCAATGAATGGCAAACACATGACACCAGCCCCCCACTCTCGCTGACACTCCATCGGGCGCCGATCGGCTGGAGCTCGTTGTTAAGCAAGCCTGCCGTTGAGCGAGCGGCCCTCTTTGCGCGCTCTTTGCTCGCTCAACGTTGCCAGCCAACCGCAGACAGTCGCATATTGACGAAAGTGGGCCCCCCTTCCAAAAGTGGGCCACTCGCGCTCGTCTGGCGCCGCTCGACACCCTCGAGCTGCACTAGGCAAGCTCCAAAGACTAGCTCTACTCACCCATCTGCTGCACCAAGACCACCAGCCACACTCCTCGCAGCAGGCCCGCCCCACAAGCGCGCCTCTGCTGCACTGGCGCGCTCGCCCACTGGCCCAGTTTTCCCGCCGCGCATCCTAAGAGCATCTTGGGTCTTGAATTAGCGCCTTGTAGCTTCAGTTTCCGATCAAAAATCATCAAAACTTGCCAATACTTGTCTGTAATTATCAATACTCTTTGATACTTTTCAAAACTTGTGATTAAAATACTGAAAAATTTCAATTTCGAGCTTCAGATGAACGTCAAATCGTTCGGCTGATTCGCCTTTTCTCACCTTTCTCTTCCTCTTTTCGATTTCAACTTTCAGATTTCAGACTTGAGATTTCAAATTCCACACTGCTTCTAAACAGTCTCGCTCACTGTCGTTCTCTGTCGAGCTCGATCCACACTCACAGCTGACTTCTGGAGGCTGAGCTTTGGGCGACCTCTGGCCAGCCTCTTGGACTGTCTTCCACTGTCTGGGGGCCGATTTGTCGACTTCCGTTGCTAAATTGTTGCTTGATTTGCGGGCGGCCAATTAGACGTCTGGCTGGCTGTTAGTCTGCTCGTCATGATGCAAGTTGTTTGCGCGTCCAAAGAAGAGAGAAAAAAACAAAACAGTGCTTCTGTTTTGCAGACAAACAATAATTGGCGCACCTTCAATAATGCGCCAGAAGGAGGCTGCGCGCGCCACAGACTGTCTCTCGTGCGAGTTTGTCGCTCGAACTGCGGGCCCAAATTAGCATTGGAAACGACGTGCCACTGGCGCACACTTGTCGCGCAGCAAAACAGTGCCCATAATAATTTCCATCATTCTAATAATTCTAAAACTTCCTCCCCTTTCCGCCCAACTACACACTGTCTCTCTTGAGCATTTCTATTTGGTGGCGATAGCAATTCTTCGCTCCTGATCTTCGCCAGCCAAAATCCAGCCTCCCGATGAGGCAATTCAAGGCGATTTCTTTCTCTCAAATGAAAAGCCAATCAACCACTGTCACTGGCGGCAAGTGGGCTTGCTGCCACTGCTATTCTCGTGTGCGATTGGGCGCCGAATGGGCGAGGCAACCAGGCGTTCAGATGAGCAGCAAATTCCGTCCTCTCGTTTGGGGGACGCAATTTGTGCACAGACAAACTCCAAAGGAAGCCACCAGCAAACACTCAGACCAGATACACAAAAGCTTTGCTCTCTGCAGGCTCGCATTTGGATTGTTGCGCGTAGCAATTCAAATTCAAATGCTACCACAAAGTGTTGCTGTGACGCGACCACCACACGAGACAGAGAGATGGCAGAGCTTGCAGCCGGCCCAGAGCTGGTCTCTCTCTCTCTCTCTGTCTGTCTGTCGTCTTTCCTGCCTGGCCGCTTCACTGGAGCCAGTTTCTTTTGTCTTTTTTCGCCATCTCGCCTGAGAGGAAAAAGGAGTCCTCTCGCTCAGGCAGGCCCAAAGCGCCGCTCTGTGTCCGCGGCCGACGCCTTTCAGGCCCGCAGCCGAGCGTGCACTTGCCACTCAGCTCGCCAGGCCCACTTCTCTCTCGCGAGGGCTTGCGCAATTTGGTGCGCACCCCAGGCGGCCAACTCGAGGCCAGCAGTCGGCCCTAAGCTCGACCTTCATTTGGGCTCGAATGCGGTCCAGTGGCAGTCCCACTTGCCAGTGGACCAGCGGCTACCAACAGAGCTGAACGCGGCCCAGCCGAAGCCAGTCGCGCCTGTTTCGCGCTCGCAGGCGAGCCTCTGCGCGAGCGCTAAGAGTGCGCGCCACGCAGCCACCGCAACGCACAGGCGCGCCATCCAAGCCCCTTCAGCACGTTCACGCTGCTGGCTCGTCTTGTAGCAGACTGTTTGCGGCGCTCGCGCCTCTTTGCAAGGTGGATGCAAATACTAGAAAAACACTAGAAAAAATACTGGCCGGGCCGACATCAAGCTAGCGAGCACTAGCTCGACGGGGAAAACACGAGAGAGAGACAGAAACTCAAGCTCTAAACAACTCTCGCTTGCCGCTTTTGCTTTCGCTAAATCAACTTCAGCACGCAATTCTCGAGGCACCCTTCTCGCCATGGCAAATAGACAAAATGCTAGCAAACCGCAGACGGCCCACCCCTCTCTGAAAGGGCCCATAAATTGACACTCCAGAGGCCAGACCCATAAAAAGACCACCACCAGAGAAGGACGGCACTCCTTTTTGAAAGACAAAGACAAAAACGAACACCGAAAGCCGCCTCACCTATCCCTCAATTCGATCTAAAGATATCCAACAAAATCTCCGTCCTCACCCTGCTGTTCCTAACGTCACTCGCAATCCAGTCTAAGATTAGGCATTGATTCAAATTCGACGGAAACATTTGTAGAAAATGCCACTTTTTGACAACTTCTTCCCGAAATAACAACCTTCAACTCGCATGTGAGAGTCAATTTCTCTCTTCCGCTCAGAAAGACAGACAGTTTTTGTCCATCGTCTTTCTCACTCAAAGTTCTCTTCACTTTGGAGCTACACCTTTGGAAGTTACTCCCCAGTGATTGGCTCTCGGGCGGCAACATTGGTCTTTACGAGTGTCTAGCCAGTTCAACCATAAATATGTTTGATTTATTGGATTTAAATATCGTTAATCACACTCGATTGCTTCAGGCTCGACTTCCTGGCTTGCTATTTCAGACGGTGGTACTTTACCCAATTGGTTGACGATTATCGCCAGGATTTTGTTGCAATACTTTTCTATCATGTCCCCGTTGCTGCGATTGCCAGAACTTTCCTCATTCTCCCGCAACTTTTCATAACTTTTCTCTATACGCCTGTACATTCGCTCCAAGAAGGCGGTCTCCAGCTCTTGAGTGTAAACCAAATAACCAATCAACACCAAGCCGGCCATAAACAGATCGGAGTTGCCAGATTTTCTGATAGCTTTGTCGACGTGCTGAGTGAACGCTAGGTAGAAGGTTTCATCGAGATCTCTGTCGAGTACACACATCATGGTTGAGGTATAAAATGACGTATAGATACCGGCAAGCTTGGAATCCTTGTTGATTTCTATCAGTTTGTCCCCAAGTAAGGTCACTAATGGTAATTTCGATCTTGTCGATAACACATCAATGATGCACTTTTTTGGCACTGGAACACCCTGCCTCTTGTAGGGCCGCAACCAACTCCATAATGAGTTATCTATATCTCCCACCACTTGAAGAGCACGTGCAAATAGTCGCGTCTCATGGTAGGGCAGCAAGGCACAAAGTAGATCATCTGTCTGATAGTTATTCACTTGATACTTGTATATGAGATACTCCAAGATCTCATGGCAATCGTTCAGCATGAAGTATGGTACAATGGAGTTGTGAATGAGTTTTCTAATCCTTTTGGATAATTTGTCATTTTCATCCTTCTGCAATACAGCTCGCTCAATATCTTTAGATTCCTCGTTGAATAAATCTCTGTAATCTTCGAGATCAGGATTCAACTTGATCAGTTTCTTCAATCCTTTGTTTGCAATCCTAAGGTGAGTGTCACAATCTAATGCTGCAGCTTCTTGGCGATCATACAGGAAGCTTGGTTTATATTTCTGCTGCCGAAAGGCCTCAGTTTGAGGGGTCTTCAGTCTCTTGAGCTGCTGCTCAAGGGAGGTCATATTGCTAGTCTTTGGATTCCACAACTGCTGGATGGATGCAAATTTGTTCTGGTGAGTGAAAAGATGATTATAATAGTGGAATAAGTCAATGTAACTTCTCGCTCAAGTCTATCATCTTGGTATAGCTAAACAACGAGGTATTCATTGGCTCGCAGCACTTTAAGCCCTCGTGGTCGGACGGACTACAAAGTCACTTTTACCACATGGTTGGCGTTACGAGTGACAACATTGAGTTGCTCTGCGTATTTTATTTGTCAGGTCTCAGCTCACGCCTAACTCAACTCTTTAAAATATCTTCAAGGCTTGATATGCCCTTCATTCAATCTATCCCAATAAATACGGATACAATTTATTGATCATGATGATAACTCTGGGAAACCTAATCTCACGTCATTGTCTCTCGAGGAGTTTGCATCTTAGTGCCCCAAAGTGCGGCATGGATGCCCGTGAGAAGAGGTTAGGCCACATTACACTGCCGGACTCAGTTGAGGGAGAAAGGACAATATTTGTTGATATGCCAGAGTCATATGAATTACCTGATGAGAATTTAATGAATAAATTGATAAACAATGTTCCTTTCAAGAATATACCTGTGATAACGATGAAATGTACAAGAAACAATACAAAAATTGCGCTCGTCGATGGCAATGGAAAACTCATCACTTACAAATCTTGTGGTTCAGAGGGTTTTAAGAATTGTCGTAAGGGAACCACGGTAGCAGCTCAAGCCGTAGCTAATAGGATAATTTCAGTTGCTGATGACTTCAACATCGACATGGTCCGGCTTGTCTTCAACGGTCTAGGTCCTGGAAGGGAAGCAGCCTTCAAGGTGCTCTCAATGAGCAAATTGAACATAATTTCTCTGACCGATCGGACTCAAGCGGCTGAGCCCTTCAACAACCGGCCCCGAGCTGCGAGGAGTATATGAGTTATCTAGACAATGGTAAGAAATATCCAATGGTCAGACAGTTCGGATTTGTAATCAACGATTGTTATCAGCATAAATGCGAAAATCGTCATGGAGTTTGTAGATTAATCAAGTACATCAGAGGCGTCGTCTCGCGACTAGGAATAATTCTCGCTATCCCCTTCTTTTCATCTGTGAGATATCCATGAGACATATTTGCGAATTAGCTAGCTGTAAGGAAATATGTGGACTTGTATCGACAAAGAAAGAGTTATATGGAAATAGCTTGCAGAGAGCAGAACACGCATTACGTGTCTGTCTGTGACCAGAGAAACAAGAAGAGAAAGAAATTGGCCTGTGGTTGGAAATGAGGGAGTGAATTAGATTATATTAATAGCAGTTTCTCGCTCGCTACCACTATGTAGAGTGGTCATTCAATTTGATCTGATCGCCTACACGCTAACCTGGTATAAAGTTAGCATTTAAATTGTTCAGCATGGTTAGAATAGCGAGCATAATAGAGTACAGGATGATTGTGGTACACAGGTATGGGGACAGAGAGAAACAGATAGATAAGAAGAAGAAGGGGTTGTGCATTTGTGTGTGTGCTCGCATTGCGAAGCGATGGCAAGCCATGAAGTGTCTAGAGAGAGTAGCTTAGTAGCGGGCGGCTAGCTTGGCAAATGTCGGTGCGGCAAGCCAGAACGAGTTGTTGGTCACTCGCGCGTGCACACTTACATAACGGAGGAAGGCAAGTGACGAAGACCAGCTATCGGACACCTTAGAGAGCCCCGATCAACTGGGTGGCTTTTTGTTGGCTTCGCTTACTTCGGCCAGCCCAGGCCCTCCTATTACAAGGCCACCGACGAGGAGCAACAGGCCGATAAAACGGAAAATGGAAATAGAACGGACTAGAGATACTGTTTTTAGCTATTTTGGACCAGGATTGAGCAAATGGATTGGTCAATTGGTGGGAAGAGTTTCACCTTTGCTGCTGGCAAGCGGGCACGAGCGTCCGCCGCCACTCCTCTTAGGGCTTAGGGCTTTTGTCTATGAATATTAATTTCACACAACAATCTGAGCCGCCTTATGCATTTTTCGATCGTTCAAGGTTAGCGGCTGGCCGATAAGGGTGTTGCGATTGGGGCTGGACGACACTGTGTGTGTCGGAAGAGAGCGAGCCTGAGTTGGTTGCTTCGGTCTAGCTCGAGTGGGGGGCTAGACCGAAGCTGTGGAGCGCGTGTTGGGCGCTGGCAAGATGCCACCAGCACGCAACAACACAGTCTTACCAACACACAATGAAGGGGAAGTTTCCAACTTGGTACTTGTGCCAGCAGACAGCCTGAGAATTGAGTGGCGCTCAAAAGCTCGGCGCGCGACTTGGACAAATCTCCTTGCCAGACGACAGGAACACGTTTCGCCAGTGGCGCACTCGGAGCGATCGCCCCAGGAGGATGGTTGGTGTCTGGTGGCGACTTGGTGGCGCCAGTCTGACACACAGTAGCTGGAGAATTGTTTTTCACGCCGAACGAGCGCCCAACTATTAGCTGCATTTCAAGAGTTGTTGCACTCTCTGGTGGTTGCTGACGTCAGCCGGGCCAAGAGGAAACAGCCTTGCCACTGCTGGTGGTCTGGGATTACTTTCATGAAACCTTCAGGGAGATATATATTTATTTATATATATTTGCATACTCGCAGGCCAGAGAGTCTTGGTTGCGGGCTGCCTCGAGTGAATATGAATGAAGGTGAGGTGGCAAAAGGCTGAATCTTAGCAACTTGATCGATAACTCGTTCTCGAGCCCGGCCGAAGGTGTGGCGTAAACAGGAGCCTTGAGTGTCCTGTTGTGCTGCGGCATGCTGCGCCTTTTTCTCTCTCGCCACGATCCAAGCCAATGAGAAGCTTGACAAACGGACGGCACTCAATCCTTTCATGCCCCTCGGCTTCAGTGTTCAGCATTCAGCTGAGTGCTGGATACTGAATACTGCCGCACCAATGGATCGATAACAAGCTTTAGAATAGAATAAAATCCCCCAGAGGTGCCATGTGGGACATTTCCAGTTCTTGCTCGGCTTCATTGGGAGACAGAGGAAAATATTCAACAAGTTCATTATTCAGCGCCAAGTCAACTTGACACCCACTTGAAACACTTCTCACAAAACATTTCACATAACGCACACTGTCTCCACTCGTGTCTCCAGCGCCCGGCCGGCTCGCTGACAGTCTTTGCTGTCCTGGAAGCTTATCCACAACTCGTGGAAGCTTATTGTGGATAAGCCTCAACAAGTCTCCTTCGAGCTCCACCCAAGAGCTCGTGCCACCAACTTCCTTGCCTCGAACTCGACCAACTTTGAACACCCTCCAGGACTACTCCACCTCTTCCACAGGAGGACCACATGGAAACTCTCTGAGGTGGAACTTTTTCGGGCTCTTGACCGCGCAAAGTGGGCGGGGCCCGCAAACAGCCAGTTTAAATTACAAGTCTTGTAATTTTCAAGTCTTGTGGGAGTCTTGCTCCGAGGGACATTCTTTGTCACATTTTGGGAGGCCTTGGGCTCACTTTTGGGTGAGCCGAAGGGCGGCTTTGGGCGTCTACTGAGGCCCAAAGTCTCCTTGCTTGTGGTTCTCGGGCTTGTGAGGTGAGCTCGACTTCCTTGACAGGGAACTTTCTGGCAGTTGAAAGTTGGGGGGATTAACTTGGAAATAAATGAAGTCAAAAGCAAATAGTGATATCACTATTTACTGTGATTAGAAGCCATCTTTCGCCATCAACTGCTTGCAATCAAGGAAATCCTCCAAACGAGAGCATCTTTTACTCTGGAAAGTTTGATACTGGGACTATCTTGTCTGAGAGCTCGGCGCTTGCAGCTGCCAGCTTCACAAGCCGGAAGACCCATTTAAGCTAGCTTGATGGCAGCTTATCAAATGGAGCTAGTCTTTGCCACCAAGTCTCGCTTGGTTAGCGCAGCTTCAGAGTTGAGACAAACCTGGGCGGCTGCATCAAATATCTGTCTATTTTTCGCTCCCCCTTTCATCAGACTAATTGTTTACCGGCGGGTCTAGATGATAGGCTCTAGCTGGATGAGAGAAGGCGGCTTCTCAGCTGGTTTGCTAAGCTGCGGCGTCGAGCTGGGCTAACGAAGCGACGTTGGCGGATGAAAAGGAAACTAAATTTAGATATTAGGCAAGCCAATGGGCGGCCGCACACTGACACAAGAAGGGGGGAGCTTTTTCCGCCCGCTCGACTGGTTCTAGTTGGACGAGTCGTTCACGAGTCGTTCACTCTCAGTTGTGGCCCAGGTCAAAATAGCGATATATACACTCTCTAGCTCCAAGCCCACTTTGCGACGCCTTGTTCGAAACCGGCAAGCTAGAGCAACCGCTACAATAACAACAACAACAACACCAGCAACCTGAAAACAATTCCATCTTCAGGCGAACGGCCTACTACAGTCTAGTAGAAAGCTACGTGCGAGTGGCTTGCTTTAAAATGGCTATTATGAGAGCTAGAGTGCAGCCAGTTGAGCTTGGCTCAACGCTTGGCTCGAAAATTGGCTCTATTGGAATAAGACAAAGCTCTATCTTGAAGAAGAAATATGTGAATCAGTGGTTCATTTGCGCCGCTGCGACGCTTGCACCCTTCTGGCAGACTGTTGTTCCTAAGACAGTGCTCACGACTAAGACTCTTGCCTGCCACCAAACTGCCGCCGCCTCTTTTGGTGCACACAAATACAGTTTGCTTTGAATTAGATAAACTTGAGAGAGAGTCTGTCTCTTTCTCGTTAGGAAAAATCTGCCCAAATTAGTTTCACCAGTCAAGCGAAACTGGTTTTTCTCTTCTCATCGCAATGGAGCGGCAACCATTTCGACACCAGTTAGCTTTTTTGCCCGCTCTTGGTGGAAGAAAAATGGGCCTTTGGAGTGAGAGAGTTGCTGCTTACCGTTTATTGAGAAACCTGCCTCTTCTTCTTCTTCTTATTTGGGCTCTATTGGGCTAGTTCTTTGTTTCGTGGGCTCGCCGCTCGTGCGTGAACACTATTAAAGCATAGTATTAGGACATAAGGAGCACTAAGGAAGGAGAACAGCAGTAAACAGCAACCACTTCGACGAGAAAAACAACGACAACAAGCGGCGGGCGAAAGTGAGATTTCGCCACCGCCGACGCTTTCACCTTGTCGTCGGAGACAACTGGAGGCGGATTCAAGATCTAGGCTGGAGCTTTAGAGATCGAGCTTGAAATGGCACTTCCTCCAATAACTCCAGAACTCAAGAAGGCTCATGTGGCAACCAGCTATATAACAACAAACAAATGCGCCTTGCGTGCCGAGCCGGGCGGACTGTTATGCATTGCGGTTGGCGCGCTTAGGGCGCCTGCAAAGTGCAGCTTAGGGCGCGCGCGCCACATGCACAAACCGGTGCACATTGCACCACTTGGGGCGCTGCTCGCGCGCCACTCTGGCTGCTTTCGGGAGGGCGAAATGTGACGTAAAGATGGGGGAAGGAAATGGTATAAATCAAACCAGATCTCATTCTCGCCATCAATTCAACTTTTCGCCATCCATTCAACTTCCCGCCCTTGACCGCTTGTGGAGCTGGCATCGATTTGGGCAGGTTTTCACCTGGTGAATTCTGAACGGCTGAACCTCGAGAATATCTTCCTCTTGCCTCAGGTGACATTTGCCACTGTTGCAATCGCAAATTATGGCCCTCAAGTTTCCATCTTGATGCGAGGCAGAGTAGATGAGCCAGTGTGCATTAGAAATTGCAAATATTAAATTAAAAAGAAATTTCATTCTCGAGAGTCTGACGAAACTGGCTGAAGCCCATGAGCCATACAGAGATCGCTTCTGGCTTGTCTCCACGAGCCGGGGTCGTGCTCTCTTGTCTTCATGAGTTCAAACACGTACTCTTGAAGAAGGCTATAAATCCGCAGCTGCTCGGAGACAACGGATTGATTAGGGCCAATTAGCGGCGGCCGATTTTGTAACCTCGCTTGGTTGGGTGTTAGAGGGCGTCTTGGGAGTTTTTTGACGAGCACGCACAGGCCTGCTCGCGTGTCCCAAGTCCATGGGCACGCCGCTTCACCAAGACAACCAGGCCACGACGGGGAGCGTGATGGGGACGATGATTGTTGCTCGTGCTGGAGGAGAGACAATCTTTCGCGAAGATTGAGCAGCAGAAGCAAGTGGAGGTGGAGAAATAGAGACAGAGAGACAGAGAGCCAAAGGGTAGAGCACGCGCGTGCAGCCGTTCGGCCACTCGCTAGAGATTGGCGCTGGCGGTCGCGCTTGCGCATTGCTCGCTGCAGCGCACTCGCTTGCCTGAGCTCGATGGTGGCGGGATTTGCTATTCTCTCTATGCATTCCCAGATATATATATAAATATTTTTCCTTCTCTCGGCTCGCCTACTCAGTGATCGGCGTCATTCTCATTGGGTAGAAGTGGCAGCGAAGCCAAGACGATAAAGTGAGACCACGACGAGGACGAAGACCAGCAGTACTCGTCGACAAGCAGGACAACCGTTTGGCCAGAGGTGCAAAGAGCGAAGACTTCGCGACAGAGTGAATGCAATAGGCGATTGGTGGTAGTGGCCAGTGGAACAGGAGGAGAAAGTTGGCCACCAGAGTGGCAGAGCTAAGGATTGGGGCGCGCGAGTGGAAAAAAAAGTTGGCCCGAAAGAAGCCGGCCAGAGCGCGAAGAGAAGCGGGCCAATGCAGTTTGCTGTTGGGCATTGATTGTGCATTGATCAACAAAAGAGCGAGCGACCAATTCCGAAGAGACAAGTTGCCAGTGGCCACACTCTCTCGCACACAGACTGAGAGCAGTCACACTCTCAGTCACACACACACACACAGACAGGCAAACACACGCGCACACGGCGAGCCAGAACGTGAGCAAAAGAGATAGATAGAGATAGAGGGCACTCTAGTCTATGTGATAGGCAGACAAGAAGAAGAAGAAGAAGAAGAAGTGGAAGACAGCTAACCACCATTGGCTGCAGCATATAACAAGCGTCGGGATAGTTTTTAGTTACCATTTAGCGCTCATGGAAGCCGAGTAGGCAAGTTGTGTCTTCTTCCGATTGTCAGCGAGCGACTCGACCGCAAGAGAGCAGAGAGTCTTGCCGGGATTTACATAGCAAGCGAGCGGGAGAGAGAGCGAGTCTTGCCAGTTGAGCTCAAGTGTGTGAGAAGATTTTCGGCCCACTTGGCTTTGTTTTCCTTTTGGGGCGCGACCTTGAATTTGGGAACTTTCGGTGGGCGAAAGTTCGAAATTGTTGTGAAGAAGAAAGAAGAACAAGAAGGATAGGGGACTGACACTTAGGTGCAAGATGAGTGCAACAACAGTGAGCAAGATGGGCGCCGAGCAAGCGACAAAAGCAACTATGTCACCGGCCAGAACGATGGGCGCCAGCTCGTTGGAGGTGGGCGCCAATTTGGCGGCGAGCTTGGACCCTTTCGACATCAAGCAGGAACTGGCCAGGGCGCCCAGGCCAGTGGAGGGTGAGCGGAGTCAGATTGTGGACTTTTATGCAAACAGAAGCGTGCTAATCACGGGGGCCAGCGGATTCATAGGCAAAGTTTTGATTGAGAAACTGTTGCGCACTTGTCCATCGATAAGGAGAATTTTCGTTTTAATTAGACCAAAGTGGAACAAGAAACCAGAGGACAGACTGAGAGAGTTGCTGGAGGCGCCCCTTTTTGAGGGGATCAGGAATGGGATAAATCTAAGCAAACGGATTCAATTGGTTGAGGGCGATGTGACGCAGCCAAATTTGGGCCTAAATGGGAATAATTTGTCCAAGATTATCAAAGAGGTTTCGGTTATATTCCATTCGGCGGCCACGGTCAAGTTTGACGAACCACTGAAACAATCGGTGGCCATCAACATAGCTGGAACAAAGAATATGATTGAAATATGCCGCAGGATTCCCCAATTGGCCGCCCTGGTGCACATTTCAACAGCCTATGCAAATTGTGATAGAGACGAGGTGGAGGAGTACGTCTATCCGATGGAGATGGATCCGGAGAAATTGATCCAAATGGCCGACTGGCTAGACCAGGACACCTTGCAAGAGTTGAAGAGGCGCCTGTTGGGCGGGCGGCCAAACACGTACACCTACACTAAGGCGTTGGCCGAGTGGTTGCTGGTTCGAAGTGCACGCGATTTGCCGGTGGTTGTGTGTCGGCCCTCCATTGTGGTGGCCTCGCATAGGGAACCCTTCAAGGGTTGGATAGACAACGTGAATGGGCCAACTGGGGTTATTTTGGGCGCCGGCAAGGGTCTTGTGAGGTCCATGTTTGCCGAGAAGAGTTTTGTGGCCGATTTGGTGCCCGTGGATGTGGTAATTAATCTGGTGGTGGCCCTGGCTTGGTTTGCCCACATAAACAAGGGCCAGAAGCAACAGTTGAACGAAACGATGGAATCCTTCACCGACTCAATCCTGAGCGGCCGCTCCACCTCGCCATCCGCCTCAGCCTGTTCCAATTCCTCCTCGGCGGCCTCCATCTCCGGCGACGACCAGTACGACCACTTCGAGCAACACCACTCGCTCGTCATGCTGCCCGACAAGAGTCCCTCCAGACAGCTGCCCGACGTCTGCTCCAGCTCAGACAGCTCGGATCTCCACTCGGCGGCCAGCAGCCAGCAGGACACGAAACTACACAATCAGCAACAACAGCAACAACAGCAACAACAACAACACAATCAACAACAACAACAACAACAGAGAAGACAGAGACTCGACAAGTGGAAGGGCTGTCCACAGGCCACACTCTCGAGCCAGGCCAGCAGCTTGGACGACGGATATGGGAGCTTGAGGAGCTCGGACTACAACTCGCTCGCCTCCTCAGACACGGCCTCCACCTCATCCTCTGCCTCGCTCACTCACAGGGCCCACAAACCACAACAGCACCACAACCACCACCAGCTCACCACTACTCAACATAGCCACCAACATAGCCACCATCATGGCCACCATCATAGCCACCACCACCATCACAATCACCACCACAGGCGTCGCCAGTCGAGACCGGCGATCAAAATTTCATCCTGTTCAGCTATAATCGAGCAACAACAGCAACAACAACAACAGCAACAGATCGCCACAGATGAGCCCATGCTCAGTGGCCAACATCATGGACAGGTCTCATCGTCAGTGGGCAATCCTATGGAGATTCAATTCGCAAACAGTGTCAACAACGATAGTAACAATAATAATGATATCAACAATGACGCCACAGACATCAGCCTGAACGATGATGGCCACAACAATGACGAACCCTCGACGCCCACCCTCGAGGACCAAGAGCTCCAGGCAAAGCTTAAACAGTTGAGACAGAAGACTAAGTCAAAACTAAATCAGTCACAACTCCCAGAAGAGTTGGCCGACGTACCAGTGTTTCATTGCACCTCGGGAAGCGAGAATCCAATCACCTGGGGCCAGATACAATTGCTTATAATGGCCTCATTGGTCATCTATCCAAGCAGCACAACTTATCGCTATCCTTGCGGCTCGTTCACTAATAAGAAATTCTTGGATGATTTTTATCGCCTAACATTGCACTACATACCAGCTTACATAGTTGATTTTCTAACCAAATTATCTGGTGGCAAACCAATTATTGTCAGAATATACAACAAATTCGATCAGGCTGCTAGTGTACTCAAGGATTTCACCTCTAAACAATGGAAATTCAATTATGATAATAGATTGTTCCTTCTAAATGAGCTCATGAATGAGGAGGACAGAAGGTTATTTAACTTTGATACCAGACCATTGAAATGGGACAAATTCTTGGGCGACTATGTGCTTGGTGTTAGAAAATTTATGCTTAAGGAGTCCATGGACAGTCTTGAAAAAGCTAGATCAAATCTAAAGATGATTTATTATAGGAACCTTAGTTTGCAAGTATTATTTCTGGCAACATCTGCCTATTACCTTTTATCAAAATGCTCTAATTTGCTGTAATAATAATAATAATAATAATAATAATGTTGATAACAATAACCACAACAACAATAATTATCTTATAATAAAATAATATTAATAAAATAGTAATAAATGATGGTGACAATTAGAGAGGCCGGTATAGATGTAAATGACTAGGATGATTGTCAGTTCATGAGTTTATGACTAATTGGAGGAGTTTATTCATTCAGTTACTTTCTACTTCTTCTCCTTGGCCTCCTCCATTCTTTTCACATCTTCCTCACTGAAGCCCAAGTTTTTCCAATCCTCTCGGGCCATCAAACCGTGTTCCATCCTGCATTCCAGATAGTCCTTGCTGAATGCTCGACACTTGGCATTGTCGAACTTATTATCTCTCAAACACTTCAGGAAGGATACCATGTGCTCTTTGCAAGCGTTCTCATGATCGATGGGGAAGCTGCCCTTGTCCGGGGGTATCTTGGTCAAGCGTGCTGAGTAATTTCCGGGACTGCCAGCCATGAGTGGTAAGACTGTCTGAGAGGGGCAACTATTAGGTTAAATCTATTTAGCTTGCTTGTACCAGCTCGGCCGGTGAGGAGAAAGTTTTGAAAGATTGTTGTTTGGGCCGGGCCTGTGTTGTTGTTGTGTTGCTTGGAGTGTGGCAGCCATGTGGATGCATTGTGGACTTAGTGCACGCGCAAAAAAGGTTTGTTTATTGCTCGCAAGGTGCCGCCCACAGCGCGCTATTGGTTGTTCTTCTGGATTGGATATATTAGTTTTAGTTCAGCTAAGGTGAAGATTGAATGAGAGTCAAGCCAGATCAAAGGACTGTAGTTTGGCCACTTTGCAGAGAAATTTCCAGCCAAACTGAAGCTCAAAAGTGCGACACGAGTGGGCGCTGCAATCGCGCACCACAAGGTATCACATTGGCAGTGACTACCATGCCTTTTCGGGCCACAGACTAGCTCTGCTTATGAATAGTATGAAAAAATTTCAATCAACCAGCAAGGAACTGCAGCCAGTTGGGTGCTAATTTGCTTTCTGGCCAACATATCTCTGACACAAGCGCGAGAGAGACTGTCTGTCGGCGAGTGGAGGGAGCACATTTTGCAGAATTCGCCCAGAAGAATGATTAATTGCTACAAAGGAGCCAACACATTTGGGCTGGCCGCGAATTGGGCCGAAGTGGCGCAAAAAGGCGAGCTTGCTTTTGGCTGCACTCGAGTGTGTGATGCTGAAAGTGGAGAGTTTTTCCTCCTCGGCAACTCCTTAGCCATGGGGGCTCACTTTTTGGATAGACTTGATGGAGCGGCCAGTGCCAGTTAGCAGCAGTTGGTGGTGGCCAGTGTTGTGTTTTCATTTGTCCGCCGATGACAAGGAGCAGAGGAGGCAGCTTTGGGTGGTCGCCATGCAATGGACTGGTGTTTGTGTGTTGGAATGGGCCAGCAGATGGGAGCTTATGATTCATTGCTGGCTGCTTGTTTGATATTTAGCGAGAAATTTTGTGTTTTTTTCGCCCAAAACACTCGATCAAGGTGGGCCTGAGACAGCTTGCTTCTGTCTGAAACAAGCGCTCTTCTGGCTGGCTGGCTGGCTGGCCTTAGGTCCTTAGGATCCTTAGGTGAAATTGGGCCGAGATTTCGGCGATGTTTGGCTCGTTTGGAGGAGCGGCGCCAGTTTTTTCTTGGCAGACCACCAAGCGAGAGGACAACTCAACGTGTGGCTAATGGGCAATAGATTATCGGCGCCGCTTGTTGTTTTTGCAGCCTTTTGCCTTCATTTTGCAGCGGCCGCTCTCCCGCTGCTGCACTGCTGCACTGCTGCACTGCTGCACTGCTGTTTGCAGACTAGCCTCGCAGCGCAATGGACTACAGTCTACAGAGCAGTGCAGTGCAGTGCATTGGGGCTGCTTGTTAGCGCCCGCCAGCCATTAGCTGCGGGCCGCAGTTTGGGCCCGGCCCAAGTCGGAAGCCGCTCGTTCGGCGGTTTGGCTTGTCGGCGGCCTTCTGCTTAGCCTTAGAGCTTTGGCTTGGCCAGAGGGCGGCCGCAAGAGCTGATTGTCGGCGGCGGAAAGAGCGCAAAGTCCGCCCTATGCAGCATACAGTATGCAGTAGCTCGAAGTGGACGGGCCTGCACTTGGGCCGCTTCCAGGCGAACAATTAGAAATTGATAATTGATAGTTGAGACTTGAGAGCATCATTTGGATTTGGCAGCCGACCCAGTGGGCTCACCAGTCTCGCTGGACGGCTGCTTGCAGGCCGCCTGCCTAATGGGAGCTCAGGTTAAGTATCGCGGATCGGGACTCGCGAATTAAGAGGCAAAGTGGGCAGGAAATTAGGAGCAAACGATTGGCTTTTAGTGCGCCTTTTTGCCCGCTCTTCGAGGGTGCGCCCTCTCGGGGCTAAGCTCCGGCCGGTTTGACACTGGCCAGCCAGTTGGGCGCCCACCGAGCTGGCCAAAAGGCGAGGGCCCGCTGGACGCAACCACTGCACTTGCTTGCTTCTGCTTACTTTTGCCACTGCGCCGCAGCTTAGGTCGCGCGCTCCTGCAGACTGCAGTTCGGCGCAGTCTAGCACGCAGCGCAGAGGCCCGCAGACGAGCTTCGGCGGGCCCTAGTCTGCGGCAGTTTGCGCGCCGCAGACCAGCCACCAAAAAGCGGCCAAAAAGCCACCAAAAAGCGCCTCCAGAGTGGCCGGCCGGCGACAATTCAATCAAAATAATCTAATGTGACACTCGCCAGTCCAGCTCTGAGTGGCCAGTGAGCGAGAAAACGGCACAGCTCAACACAGAGACTCTCTCTCGGGCGGCAAACGCTCTTCGGTGACGCTTGGCCGGGCCATTTGCTCGTCGGCTTGATGGCTCCAATGGGGGAGGCTCGACTGGCAGGCATGGAGGAGACTTGGCTGGAGGAGACAGACAGGGGAGCCACTTTCGAGTTGGAGTTTGTGTTTGAGGAGAAAAAGAGGCGCCATCAGACAGAGAGAGAGAGAGTCGAAATTGGCCAGCTGATAAAGCGAGTCTAAAATTCCAGCACCACTTAAGCGGGCGCGCAACCTGTGCGCGTGTGTCTGTCTCGCCTGTTTCAATTGGCAATCCTCTGCTCAATTGCCAATGCAAAGGATCGCTTGCTGAGATCCAAGTGAAGAAGAAGAGCCAAGAGAGAGATTGACATTGGCAAGTTGTGACTGGCTGGGCTAAAGTTTCCACTTTTTAATGAGAGCCTTTCTCTGCTCTCTTCTGGCGGTGCAACTTTTGCGGCTCGCAGCGTACCAATGTGATGCTCGTCTCTGGCTCGAGAGACTGTCTGAGGGGAGAAGCGAGCGGCTTTTGGGCTGATTGTGACTGTCTGAACTAGTTTGATTTTGTGCCCGAGCGGCGCAAAACTGCATAGCAAAAGTGCATAGGAAACTGCATGGCAAAACTGCAGAGCAAAAGTGCATAGAAAAAGTGGAGGGAAAAAGCGCACAGAACAAGCGCACTTCTGCAGCCCAATGGCAGTCGCGCGCTATTGCGATGAGCGCGCGTTCCAGCCGCATCGGTGAATGCAGAATGGGCCTGAGAAGGATGTTTGTTTGCAGTTTGCAGTTTGGATGTTTTGAGTTTAGGTCTTTGAGCTAAGAGTTCTGAGCTAAGAGAGCGGCCCATCACGTAGGCTCAATTATCCTCTTCCTCCACTGGCCCACCAGCACCACCACCTCCAACTAGAGGAACAGTTGTCGCCAAGACTAAGCACTGCAGTCGCCGGCCGGCAGCCAGCAGACACAGTCTCCGATTAAACAGCATTTCAGTAGAGCCCAAACTAAAGCTTGGCCCAAACTCAAGCCAAACCTAACGAGCAGTGCACTCTCCATTTGGATCACTCTCCAGCCACATTGATACGACGAGGCCGTGCACTTTCGCGCCTGTTTATTGCCACTTCCACCATCTAGATACCACCAACTTCCAGCAGTTCCACGAAGCTTTCCAGCTTTCCAGCTTTCCAGCTCCAAGCCAGAGAGACAACCACCACCACTGCTCCTTCCGCTCGCTTTTCAGCTTTCTTTTCAGCTTTCAAATCAGCTCAACTTGCCTTCATTTGTGCAACGAAGAAACTTTCCTCCATTCCAGTTTATCTGCCTGATCATTATTGCCATTATTTTCTGCTCCTTTTTCTTAACCATTGGCCCAAAACCAAACCAAAAAGAAAATCCCCCAAAACGATCAGCCACTCGCTCGCCCACTTGCCCTCCCCCGCGGGCCACTTTTGCCTCTCGCTCGGCGGCCTTCGACTTGCTCTCAGGCCACGCTCGTCGCCTCCACTCCACTCGTCAGGCTCCCCTTTCGCCCAATCCAAACTGATCAACATCAATCCAAATCGATCGGCAACTCCTCAGGCCTAGCTTTTCGAAGCTTAGCCTATAATGAGTGCGAGCGGCTGCATGCGGCTGGAATTTGGAATTTCCGCCGGCCGATTGCTGGCGCTCGCCCGCAGGCTCGTTTCGCAATCTGGGCAGAAGATTGCGAAGTGAGCAGCTTTTTCTGATGATTTTGCCGCTCGATTGGTGGAAAAAGGAGCAGAGAGGTGCAAAATCGGACAGTTTTCTGCTTCGTTTTCGGGCCGATCTAGTGCGTTTTTCGGGCACGAAACAGTGATTTTTGCGCGAGATTTTCGCCCCACCACGAGAACTGATGTCTAGAAGTACGAGAAACAATAAATTTTGCGCAATTCCGAGCATTTTTCGACCATTTCGAGCCAAATTTGGCCGATTTTGGGGCCAAAATCGGCCCAAATTTGCCGCGCGCTCAGCTCTGCTGGACCTCTGCGCAACGCTCGGGACTGTCCCGCAGGGGCGCACTCGCGCGGAGCGCGCGGCCCGCACTCGTCCGTTTCTGCAGCGCGGGCCGCGAACGCGCGACCACGCCCCCTCCAAGTCTGCGGGTTGAGCGTGAGCACCGGACGAATGGAGCCAGACTGAAGTGGTGGAAATTTTCTCCTCAGTTTTTGCAAGAGGAAATTGCCTCCTCACTCAGAGTGTGGCCAAGTTACGGGAGCTGAAACAAGCATGCTAACAACCAGTAGCCAGTTGCCAGCGCCACCGACTTGGTGGGACGAGCTCACGTCTGTCAGAGGCAAGAGGAAGAGACTGCCCGCCAGTCGGCCGACTGGCCCGCTTATCAGACCCAAGCATCGGGGGCAATTGTGGCGCTCCCGTTCATGTGCCAGTTGCTCGCTGGCGCCGTTAGCTAATTAACAAATTTATCACGAAAAATTGAATACCCAGCGAGCGAGCTAGCTAGACCGTCGGCGTTTGAGCTTGGCGTGAGTGTTTTTTGAGCTTGGCGTTTGTGTTTGAGCTCGCTGGGTGTGAGCTGGGCTAATGGAGGGGAGCCTGTTTGGAGGCTGGAGCTAAGGCGAAGCTCGGGGGCTGCATTTGCGTGTGGCCCTTTGCCGGCAGAGTGGCAGAAAGAGTGGAAGCTGTGCAGGTTTCGCTCTAATCGGCTTCCAGATTTCATCTAATTCATACTGTTTCAACCGGCGGCCCTTTGCTCTGGCGGCTCGCGACTGGCAACTGCCGCACTCTCACAGTCCAAAGTTGAGGGCAAAGTGTTGGGCGAAAAGGAGGAACAAAAATGAGAGACAAGATAAAGGAGGGCAGAAAAGGAGAGAGAGAGAAACAGGCGTGAAATGAGTAATTGCTCACTGTGTTCCTTGGGCCAAGTGTTGCTGTGTGTCTCTTGCTTCTCTGCTGCTCTTTAGCACTTAGGGCAGCTCATGGAAAAGCATTGAATTGAATTGAAACAACAACAACAAGTGTCTTTTTCCACTGCTCTTTTGCACCACACTTTTGGCCCAGCCTCTGATGTGGCGCCGGAGCTTAGGTCTGAAAGCGAGCGTCTTCCTCTCGCACTCTCGAGGGCCTACAAAAGACCGTAGTCGGTTGATTATTATTATTTTTTTATTTTTATTTCTCCTCTTCTCTCTCATTCAACTCAAGCCGAGCCATCCAAGTCAATTATTCTCCGCCAATAACCAAGCTTGCTAGGCAACACTTAGCTCTAGTTTATCATCTGGAACATTCGTAATCACTTTGCCTTTGTTGCTGCTGGTTGCTACTACTACTCGTGCACTTCTGGGCCGCGTTGTTGCTTATTAGTTTGGAATTAATGATTGTGCTTCCATCGTAGTTGTGGAATCTATAAATGCGCTTTGTTAGTTGCTGCTGCTGCTGCTGAAGTGGGTTGCTCTGTGGACTTGCGAATGGGTCTTGTGCACTGGCTTGCTGTTGGCTGCTGAGCTCGTTGAGCTTTGGCGTCTGGCTCTGTTTGAGCTGCGTCTGCTGCTGCTGGACTTGAGATGAGGATGAGCTTGAGGATGAGGTTGAGGTTGAGCTGGTTGCTTGGTGCTGCTGCTTCTGCTTTTGTTGCACTTGGTTTCCGCTTTGCGCTTGGAGCTGGCCCGAGTTTGGCTGAATGCTCGTGGCCAGATTGCTGAACAGTTCGTTTATATTATTGCTATCCTGCTTTGTCTCCGGCTGTTGTAGATTCTGTTGTTGTTGCTGATTATGTTGTTGTTGTTGTTGATTCTGTGCTTGTAGATTGTGTTGTTGCTGTTGATCTAGTGCTTGATAATTTTGTGCTTGCATTTGGTGATAGATATGAGTCGCTGCTTGGTCGGGCTGCTTCTGCTGGCCCTGGATCACATTTCGGTGGTAGATCATCATTTTGGCGCCCAAGTGAGCCGCATCGGCGCCTTGAGGGGGCGCTGCTTCTGCGGGCGCCCCTTGGGGCTGGCCCGAGGGAGCCGTCCGCTCGCACGCGTACTGCTGCAGCTGGTTTCCGGCGGCCACCAACTGCTGCTGCTGGCCGCCCGCAAACTGGCCGGAATTCTGGCTGGCCAGCCGCAGCACCGAGACGCCGCCCAGCTCGTTGAGGGCGAGCACCATTTGGGTCTGCTGCTGTCTCGGCGGCTGCTGCTGGCCTGGTTGCTGTTGCTGTTGCTGGCCAACTGACTGCTGCTGCGGCTGCAGCCCGATCAGCTGGATCGCCGGGGCGTGGCCCGCGGGCTGCTGCTGGGAGCCTGCGGGCAGCCCCAGCTGGGAGGGCGCGATGCCCAGGATGGCCACAGTGACCGGGGTGACGAAGCCGCCGGCCGACTGGAGGCCGGGCCGGGCCGGTTGCGCAATCAGCAGCTGCTGCTGGGGCTGCGCCGCCGGGGGGTGTGTGTGCGCGAGCGGGTGGGCGTGGCAGCCCGCGGGCTGCAGCAGACGCGCGTGCTGCACGCTGGCCTGTTCGGCGGGCGCGCAGCGGCTCTGCGCTTGGAGGGCGATGAAGCGTGCGGGCACACACTGGCTCTGGTGCGCTGCTGGTGCATGGACTGTATGGACTGTGTGCGCCGTATGGACTGTGTGCGGCGACTGCGCCGACTGCACTGGCTGGGCCTGCAGGCGCTCTTGGGCGGCCGGGCTGGGGGCCAGCGAGCTCGGCGCGGGGCGCTCCTGCTCGCCCGGAACTCGCTCGGCGGCCTCCTTCAGCCGCCCGTCGGCCTTGAGACGCTCGTCGCCCTTCAGACGCTTGTCGCGGCGCACTGAGGCCGCGCTGGTCGCTTGCGGGCGCTTGTGGACGCGCGGCCGCCGCCGGCCGGGCGTCCTCTGCTCGAGCTGTGGCTCGGCGGCGGCGGCGGCGGCCAGCTGGGCGCAGGAGTGCTCCTGCTGCTGCTGCTGGAGGAGAGTGTTCAGCTTGGCGATGTAGGAGATGGCCAGCCGGAGGGTGTTGATCTTGGTGAGCTTGAAGGAGGAGGAGGAGGAGCTCTCGCTTGAGTGTTGGCTCGAGGTGTGGTCCGAGTCGTCGGCCTCGCTCGCCGTGCGGTGGGCGCCCCTCGGCGAGCTGGCGAGCATCTGTTGCTGCTGCTGCTGCTGCTGCACCAGCTCCACGGGGACCACCTGTTTCAGTTTCTCAAAGGCCTGGTTGATCTCGCGCATCCTGACCCGTTCGCGCGCGTTCGCCGTGCGCCGCTTGTAGTGGCTGCTGGAGGCGCGCTTGGGTGCGCGCTCTTGGGGCCTCGTGTTGCCTGTGTTGCTTGTGGCGGCGCTGCTGGCGCTGCTCAGAGTGCTGCTGCTGCGCTGGCTGGCCGCGTCGCCGGAAGAGGCGCCGGAAGAGGAGCCCAAGGAGGAGCCTGAGGAGGAGTTTGAGGTGGAGGCGAGCGAGTGGGCCTTTGCGGAAGACTGTTGCGCGAAGGAGGCGCCAAAGAGGTTCCCAGAGGGAGAGGTGTGCGCTTGCTGGGCCCCAAACGAGGCGTCCAGCAGAGTGGCCGAGTTGCAGGCTGCAGTCTGCGACTCGTAGCCAAACAAAGCGTCACTCTGCGGCTCGCAGTCCGCCGCCAGCAAGTAGCTCAGCTCGCTCACCTGCAACTGTTCCTCCTCCTCGGCGGCCTCAGCAGCAGCAGCAGCACAGGCAGCAGCAGAGGCGGCAAGCTCCTGCTCGCCCTCGAGCATCTTGCTCAAGTCGCACGAGTCGCCCATGCAGTCCCGGCTGAGATCCTTGCTGCTCGCCTCGATCCAACGCAGCTCCTCGTAGAGCAAAAACTCGTCACTCTCCTGCTCATCCTCCTCCTCCTCCTCCTCCTCTTGCTGCTCCTGCTCGCTCGCCCCAAGACTGCCTCCAATTGGAGCGCAACACAGTCCATCTCGCCTCTCCTGCTCCTCAGCCTCCAAAAGCTGCATCCCCTCGAATTGCCATAAAACAAACAAGATGAAATGGAATTAAACCAAATGAGTCGCAGTCTTGTGCAGATTCTCCTCCCTCTTTGCCACCTGTCGCGCTCTCTTCTGGCCCTTTTCTCTTCCTTTTTCTTCCTCTTTCTTCCCTTATCTTCAGCTTGGGGCCCAAATCTTTCAAATTTGCAAATTTCACTTCTTTTCGGAGCTTCCAAAGTCGAATTTCTTCAAACTTTTCTTTAAACTTCTCCAAATTTCTCCAAACTTGTTCAAATTTCTTCAGATCTCTTCCAATTCGTTCGAATTTCTTCCAATTTTTTGCAGCTAATCTCTGCACACTGTGCACACACAGTGACGCTTGGCCGCCGCTTGTCTCTTGCTTTCTTCTACCTTTTGCGTGTTGTTTGTTTGAAAAACAGTTGTCTCAGTCGAGCGAGCGAATTTGCCAAGCAGGCAAAATGCAGTAAAAACAGTCTCGCTCCTCAACTAATGCTCTTTTCCGCTTTCGAATTTCCAAATTTCCAAATAATTTCCAAATAATTTCCAAACTTCCAATTGCAAATCTCAATTTGCTCTCCTTCAAATCTCAAATTTCCACCCCTAAGGATCCGCCAAAAGTCCCAAAACGCGTCGAGCCTAAGGAGCAAAAAGTGGAAAGAACAAGACAACAAGCTCCCTTTTGCCTATTGTCTGGAACTGTCTCGCTGGAACTGGAACTGCAACTGTCTCAGTTTTCTCTCTCACTTTTCGCCCAATTTTCTCCCTTTTTCTCACCACTTTTCGCTCACTTTTCCCCTCTTCTTCTAACCTTCTTCTCCTCTCTCTCTCAGCTCGTCCTTTGCACTTGCCGGCCGGCCTCTGTTTGTTCTGCGCGCCTTCCTCTTTGTGTGGCAAAAACGTTCGTGGCAGAATGTTCGTTCCTGTTCCAGCTCAACTTGGCTCAGCTCAGCTCCAACTCCAACTCCAACTCCAAAGCCGCCTCTTAGGTGTTGGCTCGCACAAACTCTGCTCGGTGATATAAAATGCAAAAGCGGCCAGCGGAGAAATATTGCTCTCGCACACTTTTCTCTCTCTCTGCCCAACTTGCTCTGTGTGGCCCAGTCGCTGCTCTTCTCTGGCCTCCCATTGGGCTCGAGCCAGTCTCTCTCTCTCGATTGAGTGTGTCTCCTGGCTGGCTTTTTCATTCGCCTTCCTTCGATCCCAGTCGCTGAGAGCAGCGCCTTGCAGGCTGCCGAGTGTTCTTTCTGCCGACTTGGTCGCTCTGTGGCTGCCTAAGCTCGTCTAAGCAAGCCTGAGCTCGTCTCTGCACCTAAGCTCAGCTCAGCTCAGCTCAGCTCGGGCGCGAAAAGCACACCTAAGGGCAGGCTGCGCGCACTTGTTGCGCAGGCTCGCACGCGAAACGCGCGCACTCTGCCCGCAGGCTGCGCACAACTCGCGCTCACCATGCGCACTGCCACTGGAGGCAGAATCCTCTTGCTTTCCCCCTCGCGCGCCCCCTCTGCCTCCCCGACTCTGCTCGGGTCGCCGCAAAGTGAGAAAACAACACAAACAAACTGGCAAAACACTGCGCCAGTCCCACTCTCTGGCAGTTCTTTGGGATGCTAGTCTCTAGTAGTGCCAGTCTCTAACACTCTGCCAGCCGCTTTGTTTGTGCAGCCAAGCTTGGCCATTGCTTCATTTCGTCTGGCTGGCTGGCCAGTGGCCAACCTTTTGGGCTGTTTGCGCGCAGCCACGAGGTGTTGTGTCAACACGATGTGTCCACTGGGCCGAGCGGAAGGCGCCAAGTGGGCCCAAGAAAAGGTGGCCACAGTCTAGCTCAAATGGGGCGTCCTTCTCTCTGCCTTTTCCTCGCCAAAAGCGGCTCCTTCTCGCTCAATTGGACGCCTCTTGGCTACAGTTGCATTTAGCCACAGTTGCATTTGGCTACAGTTGCAGTTGCGAGACGGCCTCTTGGGCTTTTTGGACAACCTTTGGACAAACAAACGGACGCTGCTCCTTTGTGTCCAGCGCACTTTGTGTCCAGCGCGCGGCTGCAATAAATGCGCCGGCCTTTCTCTTGAGGACTCCTCAGGCTGCAAAGGCAGAAGCAGTCTCGCCAGCTTCCTGGTTCAGCCGAAGAGTCGCTATTTGGCGGCGGAAGATCGAGCTCAGCCCGTGCTCTCTCGGCGCTCTGCTTCGTGCCGCAGAGTGGCCTCCACGCAGCCCAACAGCCGATCGCAAGGCCGCTCTGGGAGGCCCAAAATATGGAGAAAAAGGGGCGCAGCTTCCTGCATGGCGGCGGGCCTCTAGCCGCGAAGGGGTGGGCTAGGGATCTTACGCGCGCACCGAGTCTTAGGAAAAACTAATTAGCGGCCTAGCTTGCTTGCATTGTTGGCGGGCGAGCACTTTGAGCGCATTGTTCTCCGCTGTTCAGGCGGCGCGCAAACCCTCAAATCTGCGCCATTCAAATTGGACCTCCGAGGAATGTTTGGCCGCCGTGCTGGTGGCTTAACCGAGCGCGCAATTGAGCTCAATTGAGCTCAATCGAGCACAAGTGAGCACAAGTGAGTGCTAGTGAGTGCTAGTGAGCACAGTCGAACACACTCGAAAGTGCGCCAGAGACACACTGTTGCTGGGGCCTGTCTCTCGTGCGCAAGCAATGCCGCCTTGAAGCTGCATTGGTTTCTGCACAGAATTGGCCTCCAAGCGCCAACTTTGAACGAGCCGGCGAACAGGCCACAGACTGTGGCCCATAGACTGTGGCCCACAGTGCACAGTGCACAGTGCCCAGTGCGCACAGTGCAGAACAGTGCGCAGAATGGTGCAAGCCATGCGGGCGTTCAACAACGCGCGCTCCTCCAGGCCAATTTGTGGCTTCTAATTGATTCTAATGCGGCCAGCCCGGCGGCCAAGCTGCCCTCTTGCTCAAACTGGGCCTGGCCGCAGGATGTGGCGCTGGCTGAAATCCGACGCCGCCCCGTGCTCTTGAGCTGGGCCTTCGTGTGGCAACTTTATCCGCGCCAGAGAAACAACTGGCGCCATGCAAAACAGCACACCAATTCCTCCTCCTCCTCTGCCAAAGCCAACGGCTCCAACTCTACAGTGCTTGTAGAGCGCCTCAAGCATCTCAAGCACTGGCTTGTGCACAGCCTTAGCACTGGCATGGCAGTTCGCCCACAACAAGCAGCCAACACGCAACAGAGCAGCAACAACAAAGAGCTCATTTTCCATCAATCACCATCAGCTGCTGGTGGCGAGCGGCCAACAAGGGCTCATGGTGGCCAACTGGCCGGCTCAAACACTCGAAGACTCGCCCAGCAGACGCATGTGGGCGCCCATCCTAGTCTGCGCTGGCTGCTGATGCCTCAATGCTGATGTCTCAATGCAGACGCGCCATCAAGTGCAAAGTCAATGCTGGACGGCCGCAAATTAGGCCACTCTGCTCCAGCTTGGCGATTAATCAAGCGCCTTTGGGGGAGAAAAGAGGAGCCAATTTGGGCGAAAAGTTGGCCCAAAACAGTCCAGAGCTAAGCTTTGCTCGCAGGCAACTGGCAGGAACTGGCAGAAACTGGCAGAAACTGGCCCTTCTTGTGGCCAGTGGCCAGTTTGCGGCCTTCTGGGCCGCAAACTCTGCAGGCAAAGTGGGCAAATTGAGCAGTCAAACTGAACTGAATGGCTGCAAACTGGCCGCATTCAATTCAATGGAAACCAAAGTCAAGCAGGAACCTTAGTGCTGCTTGGCTTTGGTCAAATGGTTGGCAAAAATGGTTGGCAAAAATGGTTGGCAAAAATGATGGTTGGCCAGTTTGCTGTGAGCTGAGCGCGTGAGTTACCAGTCCACTTGGCTCCCACTTGGCCGCTTGGAAAACACACACAACTCACTCCACAGAGCTGAGCTGGCGCCGCAACTCTGACAAGCTGAGACAAGGGCACCTAAATGGGATCAAAATGGAGCCTTGGGGCTCAAGTGACGAAGCGTGAGTCACGAATTTCGTGTTAAATTCATATCAGAATTCAAGAAGAAGAGAGTCCAAAAAGGCCAACCACCAAGCAACGCTGAGCAAAATGCGGCCGCCAAAATCAATCGCCAATTCACCAGGATTCACTCACACTGGCAACGAGCCGCCCATCTTGCCTCCTCAATTGAGCCCAACTCGTTACCTCTTGAAAGCCTCTTGCAGTCCTCCTCTTGCGGCGCTTACTGCCGGCTGCATGCTGCACTGTTTGCTTCCGCCGCACCGGTTCAGCCGCAGCCGCAGACGAGCTCTACCGGCGAGTGTCTGCCCTTGTCTGCCTTGAATTTGCGCTGAATTTGCGCAGAATTTGCCTTGAATTTGCGCCTGTTGAGCCGAACTGAAGGAGGCCAAACAATTGAATGGGATTCCTGCACGTCTGAGTGCGCCCGTTTCCATTCCAGTGCTAAGCAAGGCCCCCTAACAAGCAGCGCGCAGTCCACTGCGCTGCATTGGGAGCATCCAGTGCATGCTCCCAATGGGCCAGCGCACGAGAGCGCACCCGAAGAGCCCCACTTGCTCGTCTGCGGAACGCCCCATGCTTTCCGGCCGAAAAGGAGAGCTCACACTCGGCGGTCCTACAAAACTTGGCGCAAAGGTAAAAACTTGAAGAAAATCGGCAAAATTTGCACCAATTTCCACACTTGTCGGCTCCAATTTAGACCAACAGCCTCGCACCAGCACCATGGGCGAGCTTGTGGTCCCTCGCTCGAGCAACGCGGCTAACAAGCTGCCAGCCTTCTCGCACCATTTCGGCAGCTCACCATTTTGGAACCAATCATTTGGCAACAAACCACAAGGCCCAAGCTGAGCCCACTTCAGCGGGAAAACAAACTGCACAAACTGTACAAATGCGCAAACAGTGCACAATCTGCATCAACTGCAGAAATGCGCAAACCACACCAAATGCACACCAAATGCACACCAAGTGCACACTAAGCAGCCACCATCGGCCACCAATCCGCGGGGAACGCCCCCACTTGAACCGGCGCTCAAAGCTGCGCTCACGTCCAATTATCACTTGTCTGTCCGGCTGGGCCTTGCTGGCTCGCACTGAGTTGGCGAGATTCGGGCTCTTCTTCGGCGTCCAGTCCAGCGTGCCCAACAACTTGCCCAAGTTGCACCAAGCCATTTCATTCAACCACCGCCGAACCATATCCCCAAGCCCAATGGCGAGGGCAACGAACAGTCCGCTTGGGCAAACAAACAGAGAGCAGAAAACAGAGAAGAGAAAACAAAAAACGCCGCTCCCAAGCCGCAGACTGTGAATGGCAACACAAAGAGCCTGCTGCTTCTGCTGAGCCAGAGAGCCACAAGAACACTGCCCACTGGGAACACTGCCCAAAGACATGGGCTGGCGGATTTGCGCCAAGCTTCTCCCTCGTCTGTCTGTCTGTCTGTTTGTTTGTGTGTTTGTGTGCGCTGAGAGAGCAGGGCCGCTTCATTGTGTGGCGCAAATCTGCTAATCTGCGCCGAATCAAGGTCCTCCTTCGAGTTCTTGTTGGAGGAGGCGCATGCAAGAGGCATACTTTATCCAGCACACTATGGCCTGTTGTGCTTGTTGTTTGCCGGCGTTTAGCGAGAACTTGGGCCTGTTAGCCCTTAGAGTGAGCGGCGAAAATATGCAATCGCTCATATTGCGCCCAAGCATTTTGTTGCCATTTGCTTGTTGTTGCCACTGGCGAGCTGGCCAAAAGGGCCAGACAAATGCAGACAAATGGCAACAACAAGTGGCCGGCAATAAATCAAACGTGCTCCTTTTGTTGCTGCTGTTTGGACAGGCCAGTTCACACGCCGCAGTTGGTCCCCCGGAGGCTCCTCGGCGCTCGCTGCTTGCCTCTTGGCGCCCGGCGCTTGCCTCTTGCAACTCGGCGCTTACCTGTGGCCACTGCAAGCTCGCCGCTCGGCCCAAACGACTAAACGAGTTAACCTCTGGCCGTCGGAGAGACGCACCTCCTCCGAAAAGGGCCCACACTGAGGCTGGGGGAAAGGAGAGGGGGCGGCACAGAGTCGGCCGCGCGGCTTTGCTGCTCGTCTGCGGAGCGTCCGAATCCCGCACTGCAGCTCCTCGCGCGCCGGCTGGTCCCTGGCGGCCGGTCCTAGTCTGTAGCTAGCTGGCCGCCGATCCTAGTCTGTAGCTGGCTGGCCGCCGGGGAGTATTTCTGGCCCTCGTCATCGCGAAATAGACGCGGCTCGCGAACGAACGGCCAAAAACGAAAGCAAAGGGGCGAGCGAGCGCCCCTTCGGCCTGCCTGCTAGCTGTAGTTGACTGCCTGCCTGCTCGCCTCGCTGGCTGGCAAACAAAGAAACAAGTGGGCGTAAATTGATTACCTCTTCTCGTGCCGTTCGAGAAAGCCCGCCGAGCTCTCTCAGCTCGACGGCCAAAGTGCACTCTGAATGGGCGAGAGAGAGAGTCCCGCGTTGATGATTGAGAATGTTGAATTGTTTTTCCCTCTCTGCTTCTCTGTCCGTCCGTCCGTCTGTCCGTCTGTCTGTCTGTCTGTCTGTCTGTCTGTCTGGAAACACGGCCACCAGCAACACACACTCCTCCCGCTGGTCCACAGACACACACGCACACAGTTCGATGGAAAAGTCTCTTGTTTTTCCATCTTACGAGATTTATGTTAGTTAGTTAGTTAGTTTGCCCGCCCGGCTTTCTTACTTCGCCTTCTTACTTAGCTTGCCAAGCTCTCGGCGAGCTTGGGGGCGCGTTCGTGTTCGCGAGAGGCAACTTCTAAAAACAGCACACAATTATTACAACCAAACACCACTATTTCTGTGCTTCTTTGCCGCTTCCAAAGCTAACTGTGTGTGCCCTAGAGAAAAGTATCAGGAACAATTTCCAAACACTTTTATATGAACCTCCGCCTTCCAGCAAGCGGCAGTCAGGCAAGCGAGCGCGCGTACCTAACCTAAGCTAAGCCAAGCTAACCTAAAACCAGAGACAACTTGTTCTCTTGTCTTTTTCTGGGAATTTTCTCTCAACTTTTTACAGTTACCCACCAGCCTCTCCAGTGGATCCACGGCCAGACCAAACTGGCGCCAGTCTGGCAAGAGTAATAGTTTCAAGCAGCCCAAACTCATACGTAAGAGCTCGAGTTGGTTTGCCACTCGGCCGCTCGCTAGCTCAAGTCTCTCGTCTCTTGTTGTTGTATAGTGATTATAGTGATGCTTGGTGGAGATTGTCGTTGTGTTGGAAACATTGGAGCTGGTGTCTAGCGGCTGCGAGAAGTGAGAAGTAAGAAGTGAGAAGTTGTCTGGATTTGGCCCATTTCCCCTCCTCAAGGTCTCCCATCAATTAGAATCTCTCACAATCGAGCTGAGCTCGCCGCCGCTCAGCAAAGCCGCTAATTTGGCCGCCGACATGATGATGTAGAGCAGCCGGCTGGAGTGCACTTGCTCGAGTGATGGCCCCTCGCCGATTGGCCCAGCTCGTGATTGGCGCGGCCCAACGTGAGAGACGCGCCTCCCGATGACAGGCCAGCGCACTTGGCGCCTCGAGCAAGGCACTCGATCAAGAGTGTCGCCGTTGCGTCAGCCTGAAAGTGGCTCCCCGCGGGCGTCCGACGTGGGCTAGTGGCGCGCGCCCAGCACCACGCTCGGCCCATTGTGCGCCTTCACTCATATAGGAGAAGGGGCGCAGTGGTTGCGGCGCGCACTCCAAGTCCGCTTTGGGAGGCAGTCAGCCAGGCAGGCAAACCAGTTGTGGACCTGGACTGAGCAGGCCTGTTGTGTTTTTTTTGCTTTGTTTTCTTTTTCCTCTCGAGTGCTCGCCTGGCTTTGGGCTTTTTTTAGTCGCAATTTCCCCTCCCGCTTGACGAATCACCACCAACCGTGAAGGTTGCCCACAGAACTATAGGACTTCCGAACGAATGCTCCATCAGCTAGTCGTCGGCCTGCTCGGACTAGGCCGCCACTCCTCCTCGAACATGATTCACGTCACTTGCGGGTTCGCACACAATTTCCGACTGCTAGCCCAATCTAGCCCAACCAAACTCCATCTCATTACCTTCCAGATTCGAGTTGAGAAATTCTAGTCGCCCAATTCTAGTCCGAACTCTCAGTTCGCTGAGAGCAAGCCGCCGCCGCCGTTGTGGCAACAACGCGCAAACAAATCGGCCGCCACCCAAATGGCGCCTGTGCCTCCCAAGACCAGACAGACGACTAATTTCCCTCTGGAAGGGGCGCCCCGGAGGTTTGTTTGTCCTCAGGTATGAGTACTTTTGATTGTCTGTCTGACTCGACTGTCTTTAGGGCGCGTTGTTTGCGACTTCTCGCTCGCACCTCAGGCTAAACGAAAGCTCCAAAGACCACCACAAGGCATTAGCAGGCAAGCTGTTTTTGCATGACATCAGCGCCGAACTCACCTATCCAATCCCTCCTCCTATTTCAATTCAGTTTCCACCCCTGTCTCGAGAGGTGCCTGTCTCGATCCCAGTCTCTCTCTTGTTCGCTCTCTTGCTTGTCTTACTGTGCTCGCCGGCTCAAACAGCGACGACGAGAACAACTCGTCGTGCCAGCCTGTCGGCAAGACAAATGTGCTGCCTGCATTTATGCTCATTTCTTCGAGAGTTGAGCTCTCGTTATCTTTGTCTCTCGCAGCCGGCTTCTATCGTAACCACACAAATAAACAGCAACAACAACAAAACTGAGCAAAAATCATTCTTCAGATAAGCTGGCGCTTGTTCCAACTTCAACAAGTTGTACCAGTTGTTCTCTCTTCTTCAGAAGCCATCTTCTCTGCTTTAAAAAGACTCCTCGCGAGTTCATTCCAAATTTCCAGTGACGAATACTTGCCCTCATCTCTCGCGCTCTCCCTTGCCGCCATGTGAGTCCTCTTTGGCTCCTCCAGCTACCACCTTTGGCAGCTTTTTTGAGCCCTGCTAGCCGTGATCAAGTTCTATGGCTAGGAGATTTCTCTCTCATTTCGCTTAAGTCTGCAAAACGACATGCTCTTTTGTTGAACTCGGCCGGGCTCAGCACGCGCATTTATCTATGAAAGCACATGACTCAGGAGCAAATCTTCATCAGAAATTGTTGATTATTCCTCTAATGATAGTCTAGTCCACGACGACATACCTGTCAGAGATTCCGTTCCAGCTCGTTCCAGTCTATCTCGCCGCGGCAGCAGCAATCAACCATGGGAGATCTGCCTTTTTTGAGTTCAAGAGAAATCTTTCTTGTCGGCCACACGGCAAACGTGGATCGTAAGAGGTGCTCTGGAAGAGATTGAGGGGGGAAGGGAGGAAATTCTCATGTAGGGCACTGTTGTTTTCCAACGAATGGGTAATAATAATAATGCCGATAATACTAATAATAGTCAATGGAGGATTGCGTGTCCAGATGCATGTAAATGAGACATTAAGCAGATCCAATCGGAACAATTGAGATAGACTTGTTCTCCAATTGTTGGGCAATAAAGATCTACTCTATTGTTCGGATTGGGCTTTAATGAACCATTATTCCTCCTGGTAGCAAATTGGGATTGTTGCAAAAGCGTAGTCTGTCCTATTCCATGATTGGAAACCCAACTTGTAAAGTTAATTTACGACCTGTGTCCATTGTGAAGCGTGTGCACAATAATTATCCGGGATCCGCATCAGACTCGGCCTTAATCATTGCATTATACACATTATTTCCAAGTTACTCTAAGGATCTTCTTATAAGCCGCTGCCACTAAAAGGCGCGCATCAACCAGAGACATAAACAAACAAAACGTTTCGGCCCGACTTCTTCTTAATCTTTTCGAGCCTCCTTGCCTGTGGTCACCCGCCGGGCACAACACAGTGGCCATTGTGTTCGCTGAGCGAACTTTTGGAGTTCGATTTGCCGCTCGGCCTACAGGACAGTCAACCTGCGGTCGCCCCAACGCTATTCCATTGGTGTTGACCATCTCCAAGAGAGAGAGAGAGAGCAAACTAACGTACTCTAGCAAGATTGGCTTATATAGCAGTTGACTATTTTTTGGTCAACACCTTCATTCAACAGACACCCATACAGATTTTAGCCATTGGGTGTTGTGGTTCCCCTCCAAAGAGTTGACTTATTAATCTTGGCAAAAGAAAACAGGTTTGCTATTCAGCAGCAGCAAAGTAATTGTTTGTCTAAAAAACTGGTCGGCTTGATTGTTTGGGCCAATCCTACATTCCAAATCCGTGATCTACCAGATGATGCTCAGACAAAAGCTAACACTACATTAGCACATGTGAACCTACATAACCTCAAGTGACCATCCCATGCGAGCGAATTTGTATTTTTCTTACATAACTCCGGCTTAGGATGAAATTAATCTCATCCCTAATTGAGATATTAAGGATGCACACCCGGACAGCCATCAATCACAAAAAATGAGTTAGATAGTGAGCCGCTTGGGCGAACATTATGATATATGCACTGGGTAAAAGCCTCCACCGTGCATATGAGTGACGGAGCTGCCCGTTGATCGATGTGTTTGAAAGCACATACGATCATCCAGGTGAGTTGGGGTAGCCAAATGAGCAGCAGACCAAAGGGCAAAACCAAACAGCGCCATCTAACTGAGATGGATGTGTATTCAAACTTGTTTCCAAACTTTGAAGGCATAATTTTTCATTTCTTTCCAAACAAACCTACTCTCCGACATGATGCACAAGTATCCACTAAATGACGATGATATTCGCCAGTGTATTTCGTGCAATCGTCCTGTTATTTGATCTTTATGGACATTTTATCAAGTGTGCCTTTGTCAACAAACGGCAATGTTGTGTGCTTTTTCAAAAGAAACCAGCACTTAGATTCAAGATGTTTACCTTTGCCACACGCAATGAGCCTGACGACTAGTCATGATGAAGAGAGAGAGACAGGCAGGCAGAAAGAAGATTTCCGCACCATCTCAAGAAGATGAGCAATCCTTCAGGCAAATCATATATCTTTCTTTCGCTAGCCCACTGAAACCATTCGGCCTATGGAAAACTTAATGGACACTCTCCATTTATTTGTCCATCTAGGCAAAAGAGACATTTATTTGAGCCATTTTGACATTTTATTATGGACAAATCTAAGCACTTGAGAGCTTATGAGACCGAGTGAATGAACGAATTTTATTAGATTCTAATAGTGATAGGGAATTTAACGATCGTGTGCCTATGAAGAAGTGACGATGACGTGTTCGGGTTGATATGTCCTGAAGGAGAACAAAGAGGCGGCATCGATCTCTTGATGGTAGGGCATTGGAAGGCCTTTGGGTATTAGGAGTAAGAGTTTAAGAGGCGGCATGGCAAATAGTGGGTGATCAGGCAGAGGGAATGAAAGAGAAGACCGGGGCAGGCGAGGAAAGAGAAGGAATCTGGGTTGAATGTTTGAATCGCCTGCTGTGAGTTAGATTAGGCTGGAAACTGATCAAAGTTTTGGCAGCGGGCGCTCTGAAATAATGATTTGTAGCTCATTTTATCCCCAATTGTATTCACTTTTGCACCTCGGCCTGGCGGCGGCGGCGGCGGCATCTCTCTGCTGGGGTGGCTCACTCTATTTTGCCTCCATTTCCTCCTCGGATCTGACTGGCTCACTAGGCAGGCGCACAGGCGAGCAGATTGCTGGCCAGAGGTGCACACAGACGAGTAGGAGCAGCGGCTAGAAGAAGAAGAAGAAAGAGATACAGCAGGTTAATTTTTGTTCTCCTGAGCCTAACCTCAAGTGGCGGCCGATGGAATGTGGTGGCATTGCTCAGGTGCGGCGGTGGCGGCGGTGGCGGCGGCGGCTTCATCTGCGGAATCGGGCGCAGTAAGAAGAAATCAACTAGGAGAAACGTAAAAGTTTAAAAATGATGATGAGCAACACATTTTTGGCCCAACTTGCTTCCAGCCTGGAGATCTGCCATTCGAGTGTTCAAAATGAGCAGTTGAATTAATAAAAAGTTATCAACATTCCTGCCTCTTTCGGGCAGCGAGTTTTGATTTCTTCCATTGGGGGCAGCATAAAAATGGACGCAATGAAGCCGTGGAGCTGCCACACAGGCATGGAGCAAATGTCGCCGCGGCCTTCGGGCTTAGTGGCGAGCAGATTTCCGTTTCGTTTCACGAAGCCAAGGAGGTGTGGTGGGTGTTTGGCGCAGGGCAAAAGGGACAGAGGCGACGCAAGAGAAAGAGGCAGACAGAAAGCAAGAGATGCAGAAGCAGAGGAGCAGAGTTGGATAGTTGGAAGTGGTGGTGGTGGAGAAATTATTGCATCGAAATGCGACAACTTTCCAATGTTGCTGCACGCAGTTTATGGCCAAGCGTGTGTGTCATTGCGTCTAGTTGGCGCCGGCAAGCGAGAAACATGATACGGGCGCTGCTGAGCTCCAACGCGCTCCTGATTTATTGGCCAATCAGTTTGCGAGTGGTTATCGTTGTTGCAGCTTTCAGTTGTCCACTTTTTCCTCCCGCTCGCTCCCGCTTATTGGATCTACACTCCTCTCTGCCAACTCTAATCTCCCCCTCCTCTATCACTACTGCTGGCCACTCGCATGGAGCAAGGCGCGCAAGGAAGGGATATTTATTATTATTATTATTAGTATTCCCCTCTGCTAGTTAGCACTCTTGTTTGAGCTTGTTAACGAGAACAGCAAGAGATCAGCAATCGCCCCCCGATCGACTGGCCACAATGGTCGACCTAGCAGAAAGGAGCTGTGCCATGTGAGCGTCTGAGGGTCGCCAGACGAGACGAGTTTGGCGAGGCGAAGTAGACGAGTTTAGGGAGAAGCGCGTGGCCCTGGGCGGGGGTCTAATCGAATTAGGGAGCCGCGAGAAGGATTAGGATTGGATGTGAGAAATTAATCAGCGGATTTGGCCAATTGGCTCGTTTGTGGCTCACTGGTGAGGAATTTCTCACTGATGAAATTGGGGAAATTGCGCGCAAAGTGCAGCAGGATTGCACCACCACACAGCTTTGGGCTAGAAAAAAAGGAGCAAAAAATTGGGAGCAGAACACAAAAGTTGAGATTGTAACACTTTTTTGCTACACTCAATCTATGTAGCAACTGTGCAGCAAAAAAGTGTTTTCCAGTGGAGAGTGTCTGCAGCGAGGATGGAATTTCGGGTCGCCTTTTGGCGGCCAGTTGGCGACCAGTAGCCACTGTCTGTGGCTCTGTGGGCAGCGCACACACAACACAATCGGTGGCTCTCTTTCAGCCCAATTGAGAGCCCCTCTCGCTCGAGGCCTTAGGCCTGTTGCTCTTTTGAGCAAAAACAAAGCAAAACAAAACAAATCGCACTAATGAAGCGGCAACAAGTGGCTGGCCGCCGGCAAAGCAGAGGCCTACAGTAGTGCCTTCGACTGGTTTGATCAAGATCGAGCGCAAGCAGCCAAGCGAGCTGCTTGCTCGATCGGCTGCTCTCAGCCAGAAGGAGGTTCTCGTTACTTGGACGAACTTGGACAAACGGGGAGAAGTTTTGACCATTTTCTGATGCTCAGTGCTGAGCAGGTAAGACGAAACGGAGGCAAAAGAGGCAAAAGCCGCTCGCTGGTTTCTGGTAATGAAGCCGCCCGACGGGCCAGCCTCAGAGCTAAGCTTCGGGCCTGGTCTGGGCTTTTTGTTCGCAGGTATCAATAGATTAATTGGACCAAAGGGGCTTCTGTTGTTGGGCTGCTAATTCGCAACAAGAGCACGGCCTTGTTGCAGACTTCTTGCTAACTGTTGTAGGCTTGTTGCAGGCTTTTGGTAGCCTCTTGGCCTCGCGGCGCGCAGGCCGCCGCTCCAACGAGATGGCTGCAGGCCGATAAGCGCGCCCCCTCGGCTGGCCCGCGCGCCTCCGCCGGCCCTCAGGTGGCACAGTTGGCGCTCCGGCCGGCTCGCCACACGGCAGGACACACAAAGAGATAAGATCTCGCCAAAGAGCTGCCGTTTTTCACCCGAAAGCCGCGCAAACTTGAGGCGTAGACGAGCCTCTCGCAAGGCTCAGTTATGGCCGCACCAATTCCACCTCTTGGACGGACCTTCCGGCGGCTTGTCGGCGCTCGAAGGGGCTTCATTACAAGAGCCGCTCGGTGCTTATGGTTATGCTTATGGGCAGCGCAGAGCGTCTCGCGCAGACCACGAGCTCTGCATGGGGCGGAGGTGCCGGCTGATTGATTGGACGGCTGGCTGGCTGGCTGGCGGCCACTGGACGCGTCTGGGCGAGCCGCCAGTGCGGAATGTGGCCCAGATTGCGGTGTCATTGTGTTGGGCATGCTTGTGGGCGCGAAATGAGCTCGCCGAATGGGCAAAAAGAGGAAGAAAATGGGCGCCCAAGACTGGCTCTGGCCGTCTTCTGGCGCCGAGGTGGCCCCTTTCTGAGCCTTGTGGCCCTTGTGGCATTCGTGTGGCATTCGTATGCCTGCGCGTGGCAGACTGGGCGGCCTGGCGAGCCGCGCCGAGCAGGTAATTGAATTGAAATGATAAGCGCGGCGAATAATTGCTTAATTGTGCGCCCGGCCCAGCCCAGAAAGGGCAATTGGCGGCCGCCGCTTGTTGTTGTTGTGAGCACAGTGTGAGTGCCACAATGGCCACTGGAGACTGACTCGCGCGCCCCCATCCACTGGGAGCGGGCGGCCCACTTGCGCTGCGGTCGCGCCCAGCTGCTTGCAGGCAGCAA
>Ga0058701_10000149_pt1 | contig 59006 bp, 55 predicted proteins | sample AgamicOrMae_FD_97039 | JGI IMG/M metagenome (GOLD analysis project Ga0058701, IMG submission 97039) | Agave microbial communities from Guanajuato, Mexico - Or.Ma.e | ecosystem: Host-associated > Plants > Phyllosphere > Phylloplane/Leaf | place: Guanajuato, Mexico | collected 2012-06-04
AATGCCTTCCCCCACCGACTGCGCGCGCTGCCAAAATCGACAATTTCGCCCAGTCGGCCGGTCCAGTCGGGCCAGTCGGACTGGGGGAAAGCAGTGGTTCGGAGAGAGGGGGTCGCACGTGCCATCCCTTCGGGAAAAACACGCCCACACGCGCCATTTCTCGCAGCCTGCGGTCGTGCCTATTGAAGTGACCAGTCCTCGGGTAAACACACCCTCTCCCGCGCTCGGGAAACCCAGTCGGAATCCCGCCGACTGCCAGTCGGAGGGGGAAAGACTGGACTGGACTGGCGACTGGGCAGTCCCCAGCACGGTTAAATCCAGTCGGCGACTGTCGACTGGCTTAGCCAGTCCAGTTAACATCCCTATGCGTGTGTGTGTCTGTGTCTGGCAGTGTGAGACTCTTAGTCTGACAGACTGTGAGTGTGAGTGTGCACTTGTTGTGTTGCTGGCGGCGCATTAGTGGCAGTCTGCGCAACACAACAAGAAGCGAGTCGCTGCTCGTCGCCAGTGCACTATGCCAACGTAGACACTCTCTAGCACACTGGCACTACTTGCACACGCCGACCACAGTCTCTGCTCATTGGCCGGCCTGAAGTGTGCTGCTGGAGTGTGTGTTTGTATGCCGTCCGCCCTCCAGCTAGAAACATTTTCCTCCTCATTGCGATTCTCTCATTCGCCTGCCTCTGATTGGCCTGCGCATGGAGCTCGGCCAGCTCGCCCACAAGCCAACAAGCTCAGAAGAGCACAGGCCGACGAGCTCACCATCCTCATCATCATCCAGCTCGTTCTCATCGGCGGCCTGCTCATCATCAGGTGCCGATCGGCTCCACAGATACGCGGCCAGACAGTGGCGCTGCTGGGCCAACTGGAGCTGTGGAGCTTCGGAGCTTTGGAGCTTTGGAGCTTTGGAGTGCGCGCCCAGAGGTGGCCCGCAAGACGCCGGGCCACTGTTGCCGAGCGGCCTCCTCCTCTTCGTTTAGGCTCGGCGGCCGCCGGCGCCATCGGGGACGAGCCTCGGCGACGCGGGACTGCCATTGGCGGCCGCCCATTGACAAGTGTGCGTGTCTGCGCGCTTCTGTGCGTGCCCTTAGCTGCGGGAAGCGCACAGCCCGCCAGCCAGCCAGCCAGCCAGCCAGCCATGCACCCTCGACCTTGGCGGCCCACACTCGTCAGGCGCTCGCTTTCCAGCCACTTTCAGGCCACTTTCAAGCCACTTTCCAGCCGCTCTGCACTCGCTCGCTCGCCATCCCTAAGCTGCACACCTCGCCAGTGAGTCTCTTCTCACTCACCAAACAGTGCCAAACAGTCTCCAGGGGATAAATTGCAGAAAACTGCGCCGGAAAAAGGCCGCCTCTTCGCATTTGTCGAGCCCGAAAAGTCGACCCAGACGAGCTCCGAAGTTCCAAAAGTCTGCAAACTCTACGCAATCGAATGGCCTCCACAAATGGACGCCAACTAATGATCCAAAAACTGGCCAGCGATCATCTCAGTTACTCTCTCTCTCTCTCTCTTCGAGTAGGCAGCTTTCTCTTCGAGTAGGCAGCTCTCTCTCAAGAACACTCACCTGTGGCCACTTGGCAAAAGTCTTGCGCGCACGACCTGCAGATTCCGACGTAACGCTGGCCCATGAAGTGCTTGTGTCTGGCCAGAGGCAAATCTCTGTGCTCTTTGCTCTCGAATTGCGCCAGCGGCTGCCCATTTCTTCCGCTCTGTCTGCTCAGACACAGTCCCACGCCGCCCTTTGATTCAGAGGCCATTTTGGGTCTTGATTTGGTCTAGGAGATTTCCGGCAGATTTCCAGCAAATTTCCGGCAGATTTCCGTTCGGATTTTGGATAATTTGCACAAATTTTCACGTTGGGCCAAAAGAATCGCGCATGGAAATGGACTGACTTTCTTCGAGTTAGTTTTCACAATTTTAATTTCGGTTTTCTCAATTTTTGTTGATAAATCTGGCTCCGAATTTCTCTAGATCTTGCACAGCACTTCTTCATGAGCCTCTTTCACTGGACCTTCACTGGACGCGCCTCAAAGCCACTCTGATTGGCCACACGGCGCACTGATGTTGCCCGCTGCTCAGCACTGGCAACAGTTTGGCATTTTTGCCAAGCTTCTTCCAGCTCGAGGCAGCTTCTTCGAGCTCCTGCAGGAGCTGCTTTAGGCGAGCTTCTTGCCAGCTAAGCTAAGAGTTCAGCCAGCCAGCTTCCAACTTGAATATTAGCTTCACAAGTGGCGCCAGCTAACTAACCAAAACGCCCAATTCGGCTAATGATATTCCTGTACATCTTAGCTGAGCTTTGGCGCTCAGATGCACGCTCGTTGGCAGTGGAGGCGCCAATGCAGCCAGAGACTGTCTCGTGCAGAGGCCTCTACCTGTGCACTGGATTGTCTGCCGCTCGAGACTCAAAGACTGGCGGCCTTTTCCCCCTCGGGTCTCGGCAAACACTGGCAAGCTCGCTGCCAGGAGCTCGTGGCCCGTCGAGCTTGAGTTCTGCAGACGAGCCTCAGTGCGAGTGGAAGCCTGCGAGTGGCGAGCGGAAAAAAGGTGTCCAGAGTACAGGTGGCACAGGCAGGCTGCAAGGCGCGTGGCCGTACAGGTGCAGTGCAGCGAGCGTAGTGCAGCAAGCGGCGCTCAGACGCAACGGAATCCCCTTTTGGCCGTGGGCCAAGGGAGAAAGTTTGCCGCCTTTGTGTGGCCAGCTCTTAGCTCTTAGGTTTGAGCTGTGAGCTGTTGGATTTGAGGAGCAATTGAGGAGAGATGGAAGAGTTTCCTTGAGGGAAATTGCGCAAACATTGACGCTCTGTGTTTGGACTGGGCCAAGTTGGGTCTTCATTCAAGCCAATTCAGAGTCTGAATTGTGCTAGCTTGCCGGCAGGCAGCCAGTGGAAGAGAGCAGCAGTTCTGCAGGCAAAGGACGAGGAGGAGAGGATGAAACGGGCCGCAAGGTGGATGATTATTGGCGCTTTGTTTGCCATTAAACTTTGGGTGGAATTTAATATTTTTCGCTATCTAACACTTGCACAAAATCTGCAAATCATCAACAACAACCATGAATACATGACATTTGTCTGCAATTTTCCAATAGATTCTCCTCCTTTTTATGCTCCTCAACAAGAGGACCAAACTCGGCGCGATTATGAGCACTCATCGCGGCCTATTGCTCTTTTCGAATCATTAGAAAATCTCTGGAAAACTCATCAAATAATTCCAATAATTATCATCCCTAGTCTCTGATCCTTGCCTAGTCTTGCCGCCTCTCCTTCGGCCAAGACGGGCGGAAGTGGGCGCCCGGGCGGAAGTCAGCGCCAGTAGGAGGCGGGCGTGAACTGCGAGTAGAGGCGAGCTAGGTAGTTGTGGCGCTGCTGGAGCTCTTCCTGTTGGCGTCTGAAGAGCAACTGAGAGTCGCGTTGGTGGCCCGGCTGAGCTTGGGGCGCGCAGCCGGCCAGCTGCGTGTGGTCGTACACGGCGGACAGTTTCTGCTCCAGCTGGGCCTTCTGGCGCAATATCACCACGCCCACAGCGACGATTCCGCTCGCCAGGGCGCCCACTGTCACGAGGGCCACCCACAGGAAGCGGCCGGTGGAGAAGCAGACGGAGCTGGCCGCGTCGGCTGAGCCAGAGTTCAGAGGTCTGCGTCTGGAGGTCCAACTTCCTGTGGGGCTCTGGGCCGACTCGCTGGGCCACTGCTCCTCCAGCGGCTCCATCAGACTGAAGGCCACGTCGTCCGGACTGACCACCTGGATGGTGCGCTGCGTCTGCACGCTGGTGCTCGAGGCGCCTGGACCGGAAGCGGAGGGCGCCTGTCTGCGGGTCTTCTGGCCGCCCGGCTGGCCAGTCGACTGACTTCCTAGCTGACTGGCCGGCTGGCTCTTTTCGGCGGCCACTTCCGGCGCGGCCGAGGTTCCGTTGGTGGGCGAGCGTTTGAGTCTGAGGCGGGCGCCGGCGAGCTGCTCGTCGAGCTCGGCGGTGGGCGAGCCTGAGGCGAGGCCGCGCGGCGCCGCGATCAGACTCAGCGGGTGCTGCTCCGTCTCGTAGGGGGCGGCGAGGGTGTGCTGCGGCTGCTGCTGCTGAGACTGCTGCTGCTGAGACTGCTGCTGCTCGAGAGACTGGCCCTGGTCGCCCATCCGGTGGCCGAACTGCAGCAGACTAGCCGCCGATGCGGCCGAGGAGCGGCGGGCGGCCGCCTGTTGCGGGTAGGGCATCGAGAACTGGTGCTGGTGGGCGCCGGCAGGTGGCGCTGCGCTCGCGAGCGGCGCCAAGTGGTGGCCGGCGGGCGGGCGCCTGTTGGCCACTTGGCTGGCCACTTGGCTCGGCGCGGGGCGATACAGCGGCGAGTGGGCGGGCCGCTGCAGGTGGGCAGTCGCCGGCTGCTCGCCCGGGGGCGCCATGTGCAGCAGGTGGGGCGGCAGGGGGCCGGGGGCGAGCTGCTGGCGAGGGGCGCCCGCGTGTGGCGGCAGAGGGCCGGCCGCCGAGCTCGACGCGCTGGGCCGCATGGCCGCCATCATCGAGGTGTCCAGACGCACCTGGACGCGGCCCTGCGAGTCGTCGAGGCGCAGCTGGTGCACCTGGTGCGACTGGTTGCCCGCCAGGGCGCCAGGCGACTGCGCGTAGCTCGCCTGCCCGTGGGCCTGGAAGCCGGCCGGAAGGGGCTCCTTGGCGGGCATGATCTCGGTGCCTGAGGCCGCGTAGTCTGAGGCTGGTGGTTGGCCTTGTGCATTAGTTGGCGTTCCGCTGCTTAGGGTGGCCAGACTGCCCGCGGCGCCCGTGCCAAGCTCGCCGGCCGCCCCGTTGCACACTGGCTCGGGGCACTCGTAGCGACACACCTGGATCACGCACTGGAAGTGGACGCTCATCGAGTCGGGAAACTTGAAGGCCTGGAAGTGGGCGTAGCTGACCACTGTTGCCGCGGGCCCGAAGTTGCGCACCTTCTGGAAGCGGGACATGATCTTAGGGCGGGCCACGCAGCCGTACTCGTCCACCAGCTGGATGGGCGCGTGCTTTCCATCGTGGGCCACGCAGTTGCGCACCAACATGTCGAAGCGGTTCTCGTCGTCCTTGATTGCCAAGACCATGGTCATCGTCTGGCCAATTTTCACAATCCCGGCCACTTCCGACGACCAGGGCCCCTTGCCCACCTGGATCTGCATCCAACACTGGATGTTGTCGCCCAGAAAGTTGGCCGTCACTGCGTCGAGCATGTCCACATTGTAGGGCCTGAAGGTGACCGATTTCTCGTAGTAGTCGTACCAAGTGCAGCGCAACTTGCGCGCCTGGTCGTAGATCTCCTGCACCAGCGGGTCGTACTGGATGATGATTGTGTTCTCGATGAACACTCCATTTGGTTGTTGCTGCTGTTGCTGTTGTTGCAATTGCGAGCTTTGGCTCGTCTGCTGCTGCTGCAACTGGTTCTGGTGGGCCGGCGAGGCGTCGCTGCTAGACATGCCACACTTGCCCAAGTGGATGTCGAAATTCACCGAAGTTTGGCCGCTGTTTGGCGCCAAGTGGACGCACTTTTGGTCATCTGAAAGTGCAATTCCAGTTCGTTGTTTCATTGCCATTTGAGAAATGTTTTCATTGTTTCCATTTCGTCGAGTTTCCGTTTGGTTTCCGTTTGGTTTTCCGCCAATTTTTGTTCGCCAGCGCCGGAAGTGCCGCCGGAAGAGTCGAAACAGGTGGATTGCGTGCGAGGTTAGCTTAGGTTTCTCCGATTTTTCCACTCTCGAGCCTTTCTGGGCCAGCTGGGCCATTTGCGGGCGTCGTTGGAGGAAGTAGCAAGTCGGCGAGTGGCCGCGAAGAAGGCAAATTGAAAGCAAACCGGCGCATTGTTGTGCAAAAGTCCGCAACTCGCACGCAGAACTCGCCGCTTAACATCCCCAAAGAACAACAACAAGCACTCTGAAGATCGGCACTGGTCGTCTCTGTGCGGATTTGAGGCAATCCTTGGGGCTAAAACGAGACGGTCTTGTCGACGAGAAGGTCTAGTCGACGAGACGGACTCAAGCCGAGCGAATTGGCACGCGATGTTTATGGTTTTCGGCGGCCCGTTTGGCGGCCGTTTTTGCAAGAGTTCCTCGGGGAAATTTTGAAAAATTCGCAATAAATTGAGAAAAAGTAAACAAATTTTGGGCCAAGCCAGTCAGTCTGGCCAAAGTTTAGCTCGAGCCAGTGGCCACTTGAAAGAGTCGCACATGACAGCGCGCACTTTGTGGCCCAAAATCTGGCCAGGAAGTGCTCCATGTGCAGCCTGCGCAAGCTCGCCGGTCGATGGGCGGCCGTTGTTATGGCGCCAGTTGTGCAGTTGTGCAGTTGTAGTGGAGCTTGTCATCGTCATTCATCATCGTCATACTTCTTTCATGAGCTCGGCGGCTGTTGGCGAGCTTGTCGGCGGCTTGTTGGCCGTCTTGGCGGGATGCCTTAGTGCCGCTTTGTGAGCTTCACAAAGCCGCAGAGCCACAAAGGAGGAGGCCGCAAATGTTTCCTTTTTCCTCTGGAAACTTTTTCGCGTGCCGAAAAGAGCAAAAAGCAAGGCCGAAAACTGGAGAAGACAGGCCCAAGAAGCGCCGCAAACAAGCGCCAAACAAACGGACCGATTTGGGCGCACACAACAACAACAAGCGACGCGCGCCCAACTTCTCATGCCGCTCGTCCAGCTCCAGTTTGCGGCCTCCAGCTCGCCTGCAAGCTGCCGCCAAACAAGACCTACTCTTTTCGGGCAGAACGTTAATAGAATTGCTTTTGCCACCTTGAAAGTTGGCCCTCTTTGCGGACTCTTTGGAGCCGCCGCCTTTGCAGCTTCGGGCCGCCAAGAAAGAGGCAAGTTCTCGCGCCATGACACACTTGTCAGCTCTTGTCCAGCGCCAACCAACGAGAGTCCACTTCAGACGCACACACAGACGCTCATTGAATTTGTGTGTGAAGCCTTGGGCGCTCGCTCGCCCAAGACCCATTCTCTGGCCAGCTGGAGACTCGCTTCATTGGGAGGCCACTTGGTCGCGCCCATGAAAAGAAAGGCAACAAGTGCAAGACGACGCATCAACAAGTGGCCGAGACCCAATTTGTTTTCATCCGCCACACATTGGCGCCCACCAGCGCCAAGCGGCGGCGCTCTCCTTTGCATACTGAAGCACTCGCACGCTCCAAGGACGCTCCAAGGGCGCTCTAAGGTAAGACCACCGCCTACTTACTGTAGTGTCCCTTGCTGAAGACCATCCCGTAGAAGGGCCGATCGAACACAATGTTGACCTAGTGAGTGGGGGGAGAAAGGGGGCGCAAATTGGCCCAATTTGGGTTAGTCAATTGGGTGCAAATTGGAGGGAATATTCTTTTTTTTTGTCCAGCAAATTGGGCCAGAAGATAATTATTGAATTAATATCTTTTGAGTGAGAGCTGAGTTTTCGCTCAAATCAAAACGAGATAAACTCTGCCAATTTTTGATAGCCTTGGCCAAATTTGCCAATCTTGGATAGTCTTGCCAAAATCTGCCTAACTTACCGTCATGTGGTTCTTCTCGCACTTGACGTTGAGCGCGCGCACTGCAGGCAGGTCGCTGCGCACCTGCAGCGAGCCGGACGTGCTCGAGCTGCCCTCTGAGCCCACGAGCGCGCCCATGGGCTGCGCCTCGGCCACCTGGCCCGCCGCCGAGCTCTGCTCGTCCGCCTGCTGCGGGTGGCCAGTGGCGCCGGAAGTGGCGTAGGGGTCGCCCGGGGCGGCCAGGTGGGCGGGCTCGCCGGGCGGGTGCGCCTCGAGGTAGGCGGCGTGCTGGTGGCCGGCTTGGGTGGGGGCCGCGTAGGAGGCCCGTTGGTCGGCGGGCGCCAGCAGCATCACATGGGTCTGCTCCTCCTCCTGGAGGTCGCGTTTGGGCGGCGCGAGGGCGGCCGCAGCTAAGGGCAGGCCGGCCTGCAGCCTAATGCGCTCGATGGGCAGACGCAGCAGGGCGGCCACAAAGTGCGCGATGCGGCTTGTTGTCGCCACTTCCTCCCCCCGCCTAATGTCCACTTGGTCGCCCAGCCTGTTCGGCTGCAACTGCATTCCGGCCTCCAGTTTCAGTGTTGGCAACAGAAATATACACAATAATGGCAACACAATTAGGCAGTGCAATGGTCTAAAGTGATCCGCAGCTAAACTTTTCCACTCTGGCCCTCGTTTTGTTCCGCCTAGGCAGCCTGTTTTAGCTAGTTGTGCTCCTTTTCCAATTGTTGGAAACCATTTTGGCATCAGACCCAAACAGACTGCCTGTTCCTCGTCGCCTCTTTCCAACAAGCTCGGCCTTCTCTTCCTGCTCGCGAGCTGCATGCCTGTTTCTTTGGCAAAGATCAACTCTTTCCTATTGTTCATCTCGTCAATTTGAGCCATGCTTCGAATCCATAATTTTTCCCCCAAAATCTGCTACTGCATGGACAAAACAGACGGCACTCTGTTGCCCCAAACGAGCTGGCCAAACGGCGCCAATACCTCGTCTATCGCCTTCCAGACTATTACCGTTTTTTTATCCTAATACCTGTTGCCTGCAGCAGATTTGTCAATAAATCGGCCTTTCCGAAGCGAGCTGGAGACCTTTGCTCAGCCGGACAGTGATCAGTGGTCAGTGGAAGGAAGTTAGAGAGAAAAGGGGGCGGAAAGGAGAGTGTTAATGTGCGATTTTGGTGCAATTTCCAGCCAGCTTTTGTGTGTCATCATCATCCTTTATTGTGTCGCGCAAGTTGGCCAGTGGAAGAGTGTGTGTGGGAACTTTCTGGCTCCTTTTTGTCTTCTTCTCGCGGGCGGCCTTTCCCTTTCGGCTCGTCTCCTGCAAATGAGAAACAAAGTTGGAGGAGCGCGAAGACGTTTTCCTTTGTGGGAATGGACCCAAAAACCCGCAAAGAGGCAGCCGTCTTGTCATTTCGACCTTGCCAATGAAACCTGCTCGCTCGCCATTCTCGCTTCGATTCGTGTCCAAGTCCAATTTGTCGGCTTTGCCGCTGTGCATTCGGTCATTCCGGCTGGCTGGCACGCGCTCACCCAATTGCACCTAAGCTCTCGGATGGAAAAGTGTATGTGCGCCTGCGAGCGAGTGTGTGAACTGGCAAGCCAGTTTCCCATTTCACGGCAACTCACTCCACCATTTCCCCCATCCGCTGGCTCCATTTGCAGCCAGGCAAATGAGTCCACTCCTCATCGACCAACAAAGACCATTCCGATTGCGCAGCGAGCGGCGCGCCCCCAAAGCAACGATTGCTCAGGAGGATCAAATTGAATTGTGAGCCGTTTTGCTCCAGTTTGGCGCTCCGAAGAGGAGCTAAGGCCAAGGAGGAGGAGCAGCGGCGGCGGTAGAATCAGGCGAGCTAAGTGTGTGTTTGGGAAGATTGACAGAGTTTTGGGGAATGAAAAGTCTGGACGCGCCTTCCTTTTGGGTCTTTCTTTTCTCTCAAATGCGACTAGCCCATTGGAGTGGCTGAGAGACAGAGAGAGAAAGAGGAGGAAACTGGCGCGCCCTCGCCCTTTGGACACACACACACAGTGAGTGCAATTGTTTCACTCCAATTTGGGATGCAAATTTCCAAACAAAGTCTCTGGCGTAACGCAAATTTGCCAAATTTGGCCTCCTGCAGACCTGGAATCTGATTGGTGGCCAAGCGCAACAATCTGTCCCCAAAGTTCCACCTCAAGACACTCGACGGGCGCCAGTCCTTAGGGAGGGCGCTCGCAAAAGTTTGCACAAAGTTCAACCCCAAGCAGGATTGGCCCTCGCGATTTGCGTGAAACAAGAGCGATTTGCTGAAACAAGAGCATTTGCAAAAAGGGCAATTCTGCGGGAAAAATGAAGAGTAATAATTAAACAAACGAGCAATTATTTATTTGAGTGTGTTTATTTTTTGCTCGCACCAAGCGGGCCAACAACAGGCTGCCCCTAAGAGCTGAGCGTGAGATGTGTGGCCACTGTGTTGGACGACAGTCGATGGCTGAAGTTCGAGCTGGTGGAGGAAAGAAAGTGGAAAGGGAGAAAACAATTAGAAGAAGGCGAGAGATTGTCTTAATCCGAATGCGGAATTCACACGCTGTCCAGGCAAGCAGACAGATGCGCCAGAGTCTAGATCTGTTCGCTGGCCAAATCTAAGCTAGCAGCAGACTAGCCAAAGGGTCAAAGAGACACTCCGAGACAGACCTGAGGATACTTTCCTCCAAAGCTTAGCCCGCACATCCAAGGCGCACCTTGTCTGCATCAATTCACTTCATACAGTCCACTCCAATGTTCTCCTCGAGCCATTAAATATTATTGCTCTTGTTTTATGCGGCCACACACAAATGGCCAGCCAGCGCCGAAGCTGTGGGATAGTTCTGGCGGCTGGCAAGCTCGTTGGCCTTTGCTGCAATTGATCGGTGCAATTTAATTCTCCTCTGCCTCTCTCATGGCGGCACGCACCTGAAAGTGGCTGCTTGTTCCTGAAGTGGACATTTTGATAGAGGGGGCAAAAAATGATGGAAAGTCAAACAGGAGCAACCTGGTGGAACAACAGTTTGACTGTTGCATCAGACTGGGACCAGTTGCCGCCTCTCCAGCGCCATGGGACAGTTGTCGTTGTCGTTGTCGTTTTCGTTGTCTTTGTCGTCCCATTCGGCTGGTCAGCAAGCGAAACGATCCTGCGCCTTCGCATGGCAAGCTCGTGGCCACTCTGCAGCTACAGGTTGCAATTGCACTGGCCGTCAGCTGTCCGGCGGCGCTAAGCTAGCTTGATTAATGTCCAACCAGTTGTCTCATTTTGGCCCCGCTCGTCATGCGACAAACAATCGTGTGCAACGAGCATTGAAAATGTGGAAAAGTTTCCCTCTTCTGCACTCATATTTTGGCCAATTTTAGCTGCTGCCTGTAATCTGGCTTTGTTTTCTGCTAAACAAACACTACTTAGGGGAAACTGCTTAGAGAAAAATAAACAAACGAAGCAGAGAAAAGGGAGAAAGTCGTCCGCTGTTTATTTTCCGCTCACTTCCTTGTTTCATCTGGTCACCGAAGTGCAACTTTGGGCAACACCAGATTAGAGTGAACCCATTCGATTCAAATAATAACAAACTCCAACTCGCCCTCCACAAGGGACAGTCTCGGAAGTGGACTAGACAGAACAAGATTTCAATCTGAAACATGTTCCAAGTTGTCCAAAAGTCCGCTGGAAACCTCCTGAGGCTCCATCTGAGACTAGGGCAACTAGGCCTCCTTCCGACTCGCAGGAAGCTCGTTTTCTTGAGGCCGAAATGATTTCGGCCTCAAGGAATAATTCTGGCTTTAAACTCGACTATCAACCAGATAGCAACTCACCTGATCTGGTGGTGATGACAGTTTCTACTTGAGGATTATGGAAGTGTATTTCAGGGGATCTTTCTCCTTCTTCGGTTTTCAAGCTTGACGAGTAAGTTTGAAATTGGCCTCCGCGTTCGTAGACTTTGCGAGACACTCTTCGGGATGTTCGAAGAGAGATAATCTTCGTGACAGTCTTGGGGATGGTTTTTGGTTTGGCTAGAAAGTTTTGCACGTTTCAAAACAAAATTTCTATTTATATCTTGAGACTTTCGGGCGACTGTCTTGAGCGCGGCTCTGTTTAGGTTGCGCGTTCTGGTTTGTTGTTCTTTTCGTCTCTCATTTGGTCGCTGGTCGTCTGGGATCCAAATTTGATTTGGAGTTAAAATGGGAATTGAAAAATCTAGTTACGTTGATAGATTGGCGGCGCTTGGGCCAGACGAGTGTGGAAAGTGAGTTTCGAGTTGAAATAAGGGAAAAAGAGAGGAAAAGTTAGCCTCTTGTCTGGCGCCGTCGAGAGCCACTGGTCGAGCGGCTGGTCGTTATGCATTAGATCCAATGTCTGACTGGCTAACGGTTTGGAGCCGAGGCTGAAGGGGAATTGTTGCGTGCAATTGTAGTTGGCAGAAGTGCGTTCGGCCAGCAGTCTGCTGGCAAGCTGCTGGCAAGCCGCGCATTCTGCTCTCTGGTCAGCGCCGCTCGAGCACTAGCCAGTGGCCAGTTCACAGACAGTGACCAAAAGAGACTGGCCAGAAGAGACTGCTACAAAACGCCCATTTTCATCCAGACCATTCTCCCAGAGCGCCGCCGCCAAACTCGCCGCCGCCAGTCCTGCAGGCTGCTGGGCCCGGCGGAGGTGTGGCCTTTGGAGTGTCTGTCTGAGAGAGTCGCTTGATGGCCGCTCTGGACTGTCTCAGGAGCATGTTAACGGGACGATGTTCCGTTAGGCTTGCCCCGTGCGTGTGTCCAGTTTCTCCTTAGGGCTATTCAAATGGTACGAGATTCAGATGCGAATGCCGAGCTGCACTTGCAGGCCACTTGCGGGCGGCTCTTGCAGCAAGCTTGCAGACAGTGAGTGAGTGGCGACAATGAAAGTTTGCCCCATCAACACAGCACACAGGCTGCCAAAATTGTTGCCCCACTCATACATTTCATTCTGTCTCTCTCCGCTTTTCTTTCAACTTCGGGGCACGCAACAATCCGCATGGTCAATCGGCGCTTAGGCACCGCCGCCCTGTGAGCACCGAGCGTCTCGGCCGAGCGCAAGAACCACGCCGAGCAATTTAATCGGCCCTCCGCTGGACCAGTTGATCTTGGCCCAATAAAACAGTTTACCGGCGAGCTCGCTGGGTCTTAGGTGGCACTAAGTGGCCGCTTGGTGGGCCACAAAGTGGGCGCACGATTGAGCTCAAAGAGGGCGCATCATCTCAGTGACATTCGTGGTCGAGGGCGCCAACACTTGGGTGTCGCTGGGGGCGCACGCTGCTCCCTCGACCCACTTTGTTTGCGGTGCCGAAAACGCGCCTCAGGCACGCTAGCCGGCGAGCAGGCCAAATTGGAGGAGGAGAAGCTCGGCCGAAATTGGCGGCGAGCTCGGCCGAGCTTGACAGAAAACATAAGGCACGCGAGTGGAGCTCGTATCGGGTGAACTCAAGCCGCACAGACTCCAAGAGGCCGAGACGCAAATTGATTTGCCTCCATTTAGCCCAATTCATGCCCAACTGTTGCCCAATGTCGCCCAATTGCTTCCTTTTGGCTCGCCGGCAAGCTCGATGACCATCAGAAGAGACAGAGACACGCACCGTGAATTTGGCCGCTCGCTTTCGACGCCGATCGCCTCGAGCGCCCCTTGCACGCCCCCACCCATTCAACTTCCGACCAGGCGGCCCAGTTTGGCGAGACGTTCCTGGAGGTTTGCAATCCCAGTCGGCGCGTCTCGCTGTGACATTGGCTCGGTTTTCTCCTTGGAAGCGGCGCCGCAATGCCACAGCTCAGGTTAGGCGCCGAGTGGCGAGCTGCACGCTTTCTCCTTGGGCTGCAAGTGGGTCTCGAGCTGCGGGACATCTGCACACTCAGTGGTCCGAAATGGGCTGGCCACATCATCTTCTTGTAAGCGCAATCTTCTCTCTCTCTCACCAACTCGGAGCTCATCTTTTATGGATCCGCGGCCAGCATGTTGGAGCAACTGCTCTCTTCCAGTTTCTTGTTTCCTTAGCCAAGCAAGAGCCCAAGCAAAAGAGGGTCGATCAGCTTTTATTGTTGCGCGCCGGATGGAGAGTGGAGCAGTTCGATTTGGTGAGCTAGCTAACCATTTTGGTGAAATCTTCTTGTTCTCTCACCAGAAACTGTGAGTTTCTACACACAAGAGAATTCTTAGTGGCCAAGAATTGAGTGAGGAGAACAAGATTTGTGAGATAGCAACTCTCTGCAATGAGTTAGAGCCCAGAGATAAAGAGGAGCATTTTAAATGGTGCAAATTTGACTAGCTCTATGGGCTAGCAATACTTTTGTCCCGAACAGCTTGCAAAGCAGCAACTCCACGGGAGACGGTCTGTGTCTCGTTAAGCTGCTGGCATTGCCTTTTGTTCTTTATTGTCATTTTCGCGTTTCCAATTGCGCGCCAGAGTTGCCTGAGAAACAACAGTGCAGCCATTTTACTGGTTCGTGCTTTACCTCATCGGTCCAGTTTGCCGGCGAGAGTGCCAAAAGCGACCACAATACACACATACACTGGCCTACAATGGGCGACCATCCAAATGAGCTCAATCTCTCTCTCTCTCTCTCAGCGCTCTATCCTGAGACTGTCTCAGATGCGGCCCTCTCCTCGAGCATTGGTTTGACTTCGCCGAGAGATTCCAACGCGAGCAGAGTGAAAGCTCGCAACTTGACCCAAATATGTAGATACTCCTCTAATCTGCAAGCATCATCAGCTGGTCGCACCATTTTACCCATTCCTCCCCATTCCTATCCGACAAGATTCCTCTGCTAATCGTGGCTTCCATTCTTCTCCGAGATCCCAGCTGAATTGAGAAAATCTAATTGCGGTTCGCAGCTAACAGCAAGACCGAAGACTGATGGTTTTAATTGCATTTATGTACAGCGCATGGTCCAGCTTAGGGTTGACAGTCTTCTCTGGTGCAATCTTATAGCTGCAATCGTCCAACGTGGCCACCGTCTTGCGAAGTTTACCATTCGACAAGCTGTTCTATCTTATCCAAGAGATATCTAAATCCAGCAAACGGAACCACTGAGATCGATGATGGAAAAGTCCAAACGAGGCCCCATTCAACTCCAGAGAAAGAACCCGATTCCTTTCAAGGAGCAGCTTGATAGTCTCCGCAGTTCATGCACGAAAAGTGTGCCACCAGTACAACCCTGTTCGCACCTCTAGACTTCCTGGCTGAGCTCTTTCTGCTGATAAGTTTTACTGTTTTTCGACACAAATCGAGACTCCAAAAGCGGCGTACGCGAACTGACACCCAAGCTCACCTGCTCCACAAGTGGGCGGCGACGCGAGGAAATGGTTGACTAGCCCTGCAGACTAAGCAAGTCTCCCGCTAACGGTCGCCATTATCATTCGTCTAGATCATCGAGATTCATCTATAAAGTTGGTCGGAGGCCATAACCACCTGAGCTCAGAGTGAGGCATGAAGATCCTTCAGTGTTCGCAAGTGAAGATCTGGTTTGTTCCAACATATGAAAGCGCATATAAATGTTTGATAGTTGAATAAAAACTCTTCGAGCACCCTACTAGTCTAGAGTAAATGTCTCTCAAGACGCAACCTTTGCACCATGCGTACGAGACGGATATTGAGTGGTGAATATTTCATCATGCTCTCCGGACAACAAGATGTCAAGAGGGAGAGCTGGCCTGTGACGCTGATGAAGTTGATTACCTATCGTCTTCTAGACTTTCGCTTGGATCTAACAGATCGTCCAGAGCTTGTCGTTTCGATGATTCCGCTCTGATCAGAGCCTCTCGCTGAGCGAACGATCACTTTCTTGGGTCTTGAGGCGAGATAAATTAGATAGAATATCAAAATCAACACGAAGGCGCCCAGTGAGAGTCCTGCCAGAGTGTAGACCAGCGTGTGGGAATGGTCGTGCGAGCTTGGTGGCGGCAGTGGAGGCAGAGGCGATGACGGAGGCTGAGGCTGAGTCGAAGGCTGAGGCTGAGTTGGAACCCATGGCCCTTGCGTCGGTTGCGGTTGCGGAGATGGTGGAGGTGGTGGAGGTGGAGGGCCAGTGTAAACTTCCTTCAGGTCTCTGAAACAAAATCTGGTCGCATTCTCTGGTTTACAAGGATTTAAGAAGCCTGGCTGACACCCATCTTGGCCACAAGAATTAATATTACCGCAAACCTCAGTGCACAATTTTTGGTGTTTATAGCAATATCTTGGACAGTCGGGCTGAACGCATGTTTCGTTACATAATGGGACAGCGCCATCCATAAGATATGGGAAACAATTGGAACAATTCGCAGGATTAATGAAGCAAGAGAAGTCCTTGCACGTATTTGGCGGGAACGGAAAGCAACCTGAAAAACATTTAAAGCCGAATAGATTGCCCCATGAACCTTTGAGCATTGGCGGGATTTCCCACATCCTGGTGGACCTAAATGATGCTAACCATGTGAATGATGCTAACTATTGGAGTTTCAACCAAGATTGTTCCCCATGTTTGGTGCGAGTCTGTAGTTTAATCCAAACGCAGGCAGTCTGCCTGACTAATTTTTCCTGATCATATCTTTTGGCGAGCACCCCTTTTTTCTCCTCGAATCTGGTATCGAATCACCAAGTACTGAGGCGGCATGTAAAATAGACAAAGACTACTGTGCTCCAAAGGCACATACAATATGCCTTTGGTATGCGCGGGCGTCCAAAGGCTTTTGCGAGTCCATCTCAACCCTCACTATCAATACTTATCCTGATTGCCTAGGGGCTTGCTCCAAACTGCTAGCGCATGTGTCAGCCGATTGCGCTCAGTAAGGAGGGGAATTTCTTCAGATACCGGAAATCTCAGGCGCCACTTTGATGGAAAATAAGGATTATAGTTTATTTAGCTCGAGATACTTCCCCACGAAACCATCTGATCTAAGGATCATTGCCCGACCAAGTCTGCTAATGTGATCGTTATCCGATTTGAGGATCAACCACATCTGACTAGATCTCCCTAGCGAGATGCTCTTGATCCATGTTGACAATTAGGCTTATCATGTTGGTTACATAGAAGACGAAACGGGAAATCAAAATTGTTTACTCTACAGTTCCATCACTTCGAATTTCCGAAAGACCCCTCTCTCTCTCTCTCTCTCTCTCGATGGCTCCTATAGCGATAGTGCAAATTTATTGGTAGCTATCGTTTTCCGTTGCTAGTCTACACTACTTTTCATTTCGCCGACAATTTATGATCGGTGAGCCAGTCTCCACGGCGTCGAAAAGGCCCTTTTCAGCGGGATCTTGGCGCACCTTGCACGCGCCATGTACATGTACTGCCAAGCTTTGTGCGGCAACACATCCGCCGCAAATTCATTCGTGCAAGACTCACTCGACTGGCAGTTAACTGTCTAACTATCTGGTAACAGCTCGCTGGATGGGCTCGACTCATGACCCTACTTTCTCCGGTTCAAGGATGGGACAGTCGACAGATGAGCTTCCGAAGAGTGAGACCGGCAAGCTTGCTGTCCGCAACCCTTCTAGATGGTAGGCACTTAGGAAGCCTCGATACATCTAGATGGCGGTGCTTATGATATCAGGTTCATGATATCGGTTCATTCAAGAGTACAAATGGCGAAATGAGGAATCAGTCGAAGTTTATCCATCTCTTCAACCAAGAAGAAAAAGGGCAGGGCTAGTAGGAGTTTGATACTCTATCGTGACAAAGTGATATGGATGTTGCCCAGACGGTTAGATCTGGCACAAATTGTAAGGATTTTCCAGCATTCTATCACTTGATTATCATCAGCGAATCCTTGGGGGCGCAAGAGGCACTTCTTGCGGTCGCAGGTCTTGTGGAAAGTTTTAATTGCGTCTGAAATTTAATGATTGATTAAGTGATTATCTCCTTCTGGATCGGGATGATTGGCTCTTCGTTCGATCAGAGCCCCTGATCCTAGATACACCACTTCTCACGTGACTCGGGTAAACGGAGCCACCAATAGTGCTGGTGCGTGAATAGACGACAAGAGAGCGAGACCTAATCATGCTGCAAATGACGCCTATCATGATCAATAAGAAGGAAATAGCCGAAATCCCAATGATTATGTAAACAGCTAAATGTGAGTGGGGGTGTGACGGCTTAGGCGACGGTACTTGCGTGGTGCTCAATGGAGGGGGTGTCTTGAATTCCGTAGGATACACAGAGGCCTGCGTAGGGAGCGTTGCGAGTGTGGTCGTAGAGGGTGTGGTGGTGGTAGTTGTCGGATCAGCTGGATCTATCCAGGGGGTGAATATAGCCGTCAGGTCTCTGATACAAACCAATGATGTCTCATTTGTTGTGCACAGGCGTGTATTCCCCGGCATACAACCAGATTCCGGCCCACAATCCAGCTTGTTTCCGCATTCACTCTTACACATGTCGATGAACTTGTAACAGTGTCGAGGACATGATGATTTGACGCAACCATCATCGCACAAAGATACTCCCGGATAGATCTCTACCTTATCGCATTTGCAACTTTCAGGAGGCTTCTCTGCGTAACATTCTCTGGTCTTGCAAGGATTTTGCTTAGCTTTGAAGCCAAAGCAGATTGAATAACATTTGAAACCCCGAAGATTGCCCCAAAAGGTCTTCAGGTTATCAGGAACCTCATACATGATTCTGGATCGCGATAATGTCGTGAAATCTTAGTTGACGGCATTGGAGAAAAACAATACAACCTTTGTGTGAGGCGTAGAATAACGTCTCTCCTCTGAGGTAAATACTTTCAGTCGTTTGGTTGGAATTGTTTTTTTTATTTGTTTGGCACAATGTGCAACTCTTGTGAGAACGATCCTCTCAAAGATCCTAGCAGAGTCCCTCCGGAACAGTCAACAAAGTGAATCATGACCAATTCCTGAGCATTGCCTGCAAGCATGCTAACAATTTGACGGCTTTGACCAACCATTCTACATAGGATTTAGCTTAGGGGCGCGAGCTAAATTTACCTCAAACATTCTGATCAGAATCTCTGATCCGATCGACGTCAATGAGGGCAAGTGGTGCCAAGCTTACTACCTGAAACTTCGATACTTTGTCCATCGGCCTGATCAAAGATGAGCTAAAAAGAGTACCGAAAATCAATCATGCATCCTGAGAGGTCACGTGCCAGATCTAAGCAAGTGAAAAATGATGGCCGGGATTATTTTCACAGACTCTTGCACACTGAGATCTCGCTAATGCAGCCCGATGGGTAAGTCTGTCATTGAGAGATTCTTCGAGCATTCGAAAAGACTCAGAAAGGTCCAGATTGCTGCCGATGTGACGCTTGGCATCGGTTAGCGCGAACTCCTCAATCGTTGATCGTCTTGTTTCAGCCTCTGATTCATCAGCCGTCCGTATAGACAGAAAAAGGGCATCCAGAAGAGAGAAAGAGGCGCCTTTTGTGATGCTCTGAGAAGGCGGCAGAGGCGCTTGTTGCGTGCCGGGAACAAGAAGCTTGGCGAGAATGAATTGGGCTAGAGAGTAGAATGTTTGAGGAAAAAAACCATACTGAATGGCCCAATTCAGCTCATTAGAGGGCTGTATTCAATTTGTTTCTCTGTGGCTTGCTTGTTGCTACATAGATGCAGCCAGCCAGGCAGCCGATCAGCGATTATGGCGCCAAAGTGTGTTGCTGAAGCTCGCCTCTAGCTCATTGTTCCTGAAGCTGCTCTCTGGCTGCTTGTTTCGGACCATCATCTGCAGATCATGGCGAGCTTGCGTGCACATCTTACAACATCTAGTTAAGTTGAGAGCAGGACAAAACCGAGCCTACTCGTTTTCTCAACTCTGTGCTCCATGTCGCTCGTGCTCATTTACGCAAATTCATCCAAATTTCGCTTATTATCTCGAGCAGGCGAACAGCAAGAGCCAAAGCGACACAGCTAAGCGTGGGCCCCTCGAGGCAGCTTCGCGCGCAAAACATTGTAGCTTGGCCCGAGACAGTAGCTTGCCGTCATCGTCTAGGCTGCCAACACTTGATTCGCGTGGGGCCACAGTTTGGCGCAGTTGTTTCCATGCGCCCGCGAGTGAGCGCCCAACTGCTGTGGGGAGAAAGAGTGAGCATCATAAAACAATAGGTTTCAGAATAGGGCCAATAGGTTTTCAGAAATTGCGGCCGACCCTTAGCTCGAGCGGGAGAGGCGCCCTCGGGTTGGCCCGGCCGGCTGGGGGCAATAAGTATCGGGAGCCAAATCGTTTGGCTTAGGTCTCGAGCGAGCGAGACCTAAGTGCAAGTTGGCGAGATATTCTCAGCAACTCGGCGCAATGTGATCCAGTCTTGTGATGTGAGCTAGTCTTGGAGAATTTCGAGCGAGTGTGCTTAAGTTTGTGTTTATTTTTGTCCCAGTTTTGCGCCTGCCAAGGGCGAATGGCAGTGGCCGAGAGTTGAGCAAACTGAGAGAGCCCTAAGGATTGATTCGGCCCCCTCGATTGGCCGTCCAATTTGGGAGCATCCGGTTTTCGAGCGAGCGCCAGTGAGTGACCGATGAAGTCCGAGTGCAATCTGTTGACCGTCAAGTCGGAGAGCTGGTTCGATTTGACCCAGTTTTACAGGAATAAAACAGGAAATGAAACGGGAAATAAATGGCAGCAAGAAGGGCCAAGTGGAAGATGGAACAAGCTTGGGCCCAGCTCGCCAAGCCAGGCGGCCCAAAACGGCAAGATCTCAGCAGCACATTCCAAGACGCCGTTCAGATTCCAGCGAAGCTTGTCCGCAACTCCAGTGGGCGTGGCCAGACACCAAGCTGGGTGGCTGGAAAAATCTCCAGCCAGCCCAAAAGCTTCCGCCGGCGACCACTTGCTCATTCGGCTGCGCCAAGAGGCCTTCCTGAGGAGCAGCCGGCCGGCCAGCCTGGCCACCAGTTGCTCGGCGGCCACTTCCAACGACTGTCTGTCGCGCTCTGTGCAGCTGGAGGGCTCGCTGGCGGGCTCGCAAGCCACGCTGGACGCGAGCTTGCCGCTCGCCGACCAGCAAGCTGAGGGCCTCCAATTGCGGAGACACTCGCTCGCCTTCCGGCTCTTCAGAGACCGGCTGGAGTCGAGAGCAGCGAGGCCGGCGAGACCGGCGGAAGTTGCGCCGCCGGCCGAGCGGCAGCCGAGTCGGCGCAGCTGGTCCGCGTTGAGCGAGCGCAGTCGAGCTAGTGGCGAGCGCCTCTGGCTGCGCGGCCGCCAAATCGTCGAGAAGACGTGGAAGAGTTTGCTGCCGAGCTTGGCGTCTGGGGGCGCCAAACTGGAGCCCAAGAGAAGCCGGAAGACAGCCTCTGGCGCCGAGCTGGCGCCACCAGATTCCGGCCAAGACTTTGGGCCGCATTCCGACCGGCGTAGATTCATCGACGACTGGGTGACGCGCCACTGCGGCCGGCCCGCGAGGTAAGTTCCGGTGAGTTCGAGAGTATCAAGTGGTTTGTTGATATTTCTTTAAATTTTTCAATTTAAAAGATTTTCTCCTTCATTCTGTCCTCCTTCTCCCTGATCTTACGTTTAGAGAGTGCCAAAAACGCGACTTTCTCGCAGCTCTGAAGCTCGGGACGCCATCTGGCCGAGACGGCGCGCTCGGCGCCGAGACGGGCGACTCGAGATGGCGCTGCAGCGGGCGAGCTTTGAGAAAGACTGGCGCGCACCAGACACTGTGTGTTGTGCAAGACGACTCCCAGGCCTCCGTTTGCGTGTGGGCGTCGAGCTCGGCTGAGCTCGTCTGAGCTTGGCGCTCGCTTGACGTCAACGCGGCTGGCCAGCCGTCCATTAGGCGCGCTTGTTGCTGCCGCCCGGCCGTCTTGCCGCCCGGGCGTCTCGCTGAGACTGCACGCGGACAAGGCTCGGCCCGCGCAGACCGTCCAGAGGGCGGCCTGCGCTCGCCGCTCGAGCTTAGGGCGCCCAAGCTCGAGCGGCGGAGTCCGAGGGGCCTCGCTGGATTGTTTATGGGCGGCCCATTTGGCGCGCATAGACTGCAGCTAATTAGAACGGAAAGTGGATGCGAAGAGTGGGCTCATTTTTGGAGACAAACGCCGGCCGGCCAGAGTTGAGTCGGGCGGCGATGGTGCGCCGCTCGCTCGCTCGCTTGCTCGCCGGCCCAGTCCAGAGGTGATCTGGAGCCCATTTGGTCTGAGGTCTAGTGCTTGCGGAGGGGCGTCCCAAGTCGGCGAGCGGCCTCCTTTAGGACCATTGCTCGTCCAGGAGAGAAAGTGCAAAGGAACGAGACCAATGCTCGGCTGGGATGCGGGCGCAGGGCGGGAGCGGCCGCATGGCAAGTTCTCTGGCGAGCCCGTGGCGCTCTGGAGACAAGCTTGCCAGCGAGCGAGCGAGACACACAGAATTGCAGTTGAGTGCGCGTTCCAGTGTGAGCTGTGGGCTGGGCTCTGCTTGGGGATTGTGTGCAGTGTGCATGCTGAAGTGTGGGGCCTGTTTGTGTGGGCTGGCCCGCCGGCTTGCCCACACAAATTCAGCGCGATGCATGCGCCCTCAGCTGCGGCCCAAGATCGAGCGAGGCTGCTCGAGTGTTGCCGAGCTCGCTCGAGAGGGCGCCGAAATTCCGCAATGACTCAGACACTTAGGGCGCCGATGCGCGAGCAAGGCTGCTCTGTGGGCGCCGCCAATTGGCAGAGTTTGCCTAATGCGAAAGAGAGAGAGAAAAGCTGCAGCTGCTTAGCGGCCGAGTTGCCGAGTCGCCGAGCTGTTGCTGTCTGGAGTTTGAGCTTGTCTTCTCTCGTGGCTGCACCTCAGCCAGGCCAACGGTCTTCCCAACGTGCAAGGCGCTCAGTTTGCCTCCTTTCGGAGACAGTCTTAGCAGAACGCGCGTGTGTGTTTGGCCGACCAGTTTTGGCCGCACGATGCTCGAGAAACATCCAAAGACTGCAACTCGGACAACTGAGCTGCAAACTGAGCTGCAATAGTGAGCTGCAAGGTGCAAAAGTGAGCTGCAAACTGCAATGGTGAGCTGCAAACTGCAATAGTGAGCTGGCGAGCAACGCCCCACGAGAGTCGACTAGCCGCAACGAGTTACGAGCACCAATCCGCGTGATCATTAATCGCTGCCAGCTGAACATTGTGCGCACCTTGCTGCTATTATTATTACTATTATTATTGTTATTATTATTATTACCGCATTATCGCCTGTCTAATTGTTACTCTTCGATTGGCTTGCACCGAAACGAGTTCAATTGGAGAAAGAGAGAGATAGTGAAAGTTAGAGACTGAGTTGGGCAGGAGCCAGAGCGGGAGGTTAGGGCGCGAAAAAGGTGAAGGTGAGGCGAGTGGATCCACTTTGCAGCTTCCACTTTGGCCAGCTGAGTGCTGTGTTTGTGCCTTTGAGTGTCTGTGTTCAACTCTGCCTTTGAGTGAGCGCCAAGAAGAGGAAGACGAGCGCGAGCGAGAACCTGAGCTGCCAGATAGAACAACAAGAGAGAGAGCGGCGACTTAGTGCCAGATAATTGGAGCGGCGCCTTGTCGACCACGTCAATTAGCACCCTTTGCCACTTTGGCACCTGAAGGGCGCGCCAAGTGCACAGTGGAGCGCATTCCGCGCCCATTCTTTGCCTGTTCTTTGGGCCACACACACGCACTCAGCTCGCGGCCACACGCGAGCCCGAAATCCATAAGGCGCCGCACTTCAAGCGAGAGAGAGAGAACGGTGGCTTTTTGGGCCCCACTTTGAGCCGAATTAGAGTTACAGAGAGTCTGCGGGAAATCCTGCCAAAAAATTTACAAAAATCTACAAAAATTTACAAAAACCTCAAGCGAGACAGTCTAACTGAAGGAAACAAACCTCGTCCCTTGCTCGAAACCGAAAACGGAAAACATAAAAATCCAAAATTATAAATATCCAAAAATATTAAAATCTGCCTATTTAAAAAACCGCCAACTCCGAAACACAGACCCCACAGTGTCCAGCTGCCGCCCAGATCCAGTCGCTGCACAGTCCAACATGAGTGGCCAGCCGGGCCGGAAGAGGAAGCACTGAGCGAGGGGGCTAGACATTTCTCACAGAGGAAAGTCGGCAGACAGTTGTCGGCGAGCTCGCTGCTGGCTCGCACTGGACAGCCAAGGTCGAGGGGCGACTCCACTGCGCAGGCGGCCGAGTCGCAAGATGCAAACGTGGCCACCGAGCTGGCACCAAGCCCAAGCGGAAGTGAGCAGCCACACGCAGCAGCAGCAGCAGCAGCAGGCGCACAGGAAGGCCCATTTGGGGGCGCCATTGGCCAGATGAAACGCACTTCCGACAGAGGCTCCTCGCGGCCCCACACACCGTCCACGGGCCTGGTTTCGGACAGCTACTTGTTGAACAGCAGCAGCAGCACCATTGGGCGGCCCGAGTTGTGCGGCTGCGGGCGCAGACTGTGTGCGGCGAACGGCGCCAGTGGGCCACCTGTTGCCTCCTGGCGAGAGTGTGATAAGCTTTCCGGCTGCGCGCGAGTGCCCCACTTGTTTGGCGACCATTTGGGGCCCCATTTGGCCGATTTGGCCGAGCGGAAGATGGTCAATTCCAGAGGAGGAGCAGTGGGCGAGTTGTGGGCCGGCCACAAGCTTGCACACAAGTCGCCGGCGCAGCTCAACGAGTGGCAAGGCCAAAGGGGGCCCGCCGCCAACTGTTGCCAGTCGAGCTTGGCCTCGATGGACGAGGACGACTACGCGGTGCCCAACGACGAGCGATGCTGCTGCCTCAAACGGTCCCAAGTGGAACTGGTGCAGCTGATTGGCGAGGGCCAAAAGGGGTACGTGTTTCTGGGCAAGTTGCAGTCGCGCGACGGAAGCAAAATGCTGGATGTGGCCATCAAGACGCTGAAATACGAGACGGAACATCTGATCGAGCGGCTGATGTCCGAGGCGAGCATGATGCGCTCGCTGGAACATCCGCACATCATCAAATTCATCGGCATGTGTCCGGAAACGCCCGCCCTAATTGCCATGGAATTGGCCAAGTTTGGCGAGATCAAACAGTACCTGAAGCTAAATAGACATTTGATCAAGTGTTCCCAGCTGGTCCTATTTGCATTCCAAATCTCAACCGCCCTTTCCTACTTGGAGTCGAAGAATTTCGTGCACCGCGACGTGGCCGCGCGCAACGTGCTCGTCTGCTCGCCCAACTGCGTCAAGCTGGCCGACTTTGGCCTGTCGCGCAGTCTGCTCACAGCAAACGGCGCCCACACACAGTCCAGCCCACTTCCGGGCCACTCAACCTCCTCCTCCTCGTCGCCCGACCACACGCTGGCCGCCAAGCTGGCCGCCAAGCTAACCAACAAGCTCGAACAAGCCAGTGGACACCAGGACGACCAGGACCAGGACCAGGCCCAGACGTACGTGGCCGCGCCCAGAGTCAAGCTTCCGGTCAGGTGGCTGGCGCCCGAGTCGCTGGTCTTCCGGCGCTTCAGCTCGGCCTCAGACGTGTGGATGTTCGCCGTGTGCGTGTGGGAGCTCTTCCACTGGGGCCAGCAGCGCCCCTGGCCCCAGTTGCGCAACCACCAGGTGCTGGCGGCCATCAGCGCGGGCCAGCGGCTGGCCAGGCCGCCCGCATGTCCAGCGCGCCTCTACCAGCTGATGCTCCAGTGCTGGAGCTACGCCCCCGTGCAGAGGCCCAAATTTCGCGAGATCAAACAGAGCGTCTGGTCCATCTATTTGAGCGAGCGCACTCGCGAACAACTCCATCTGGAGCGCCTCGAACGCGAACACCAACTCCTGCTCATGTCGGCCAGCCCACAGCCCAGGGGCGCCCACCTAGCTGGCCAGCTCGTCGGCCAGATGCCAACCGACCAGCACGACTACTACCTGCCCCACCAGGACGAGGAGGAGGAGCTCAAGCTGGCCAGAGGGCGCCCTCGGGAGGCAGCGAGCCAGTGGCCAGCGGCGGAAGGCCAGCAGGAAGGGCGCCTCGAGATGTCGCCTGCCGCCCGCGCCCGCCAGGTGGCGCTGCAGGCGGCCGGCCGGCGCTTCGAGGGGGCGCTGGGAAGGCGGCCACGCGCCCACACGGACGGCCCGGCGGCGCAAGAGGGGGCGGAAGTGGAGGCGGAAGGGGCGCCGCTGAACGGACAGCAGCTGGCCCGTCGGCTGCAGAAGCAGAGATCTCAGGGCGCCATCGTGTTGCCCAGCGAGCAGCTGAGAAGGCGCCATGCGGGCGAGAGTGCGGCGGCGGCCGCCAGGGGGCAGCACGCGCGCCTCCAACAGTCGCGCCCAGAGACTGCCTGCAGTCCGCCGGCCGGCCGGCCCTTTGGAGAGGCGGCCGCGCGGGCGGCGCATAATGCGTGGCGCCTGTCGCAACCGTTGCAGAGGAACAAATCGATGCACGATTATCTGGCCCCCCCGGAAAGGCCGTCGCCTTATCGCGGCGGGCGGGCGGCGGGGGCGCGCTGGCTGGAGAAGGACGAGGAGGAGGAGGAGGGCGGCTCGCCTGAGGAGGAAGAGGGCCGCCAAGATGGCTCGGACGATTATTCGAGCGCCCAGTCGGCCAGCTACGTGCAGCCCGACGTGGGACAATTGGTGGGCGCGCGCGACAAACTGGCCAACAACAGACAACAAAGACGCCCCCACCACCACTGGCCGAGTGGCGGCAGATTAAATGGCGCCGGCCTCCAAATGGGCCCGCAAGCGGCGGCCACGCAAGCACAAAGGCCACTCCAGCAGCAGCAACGATTCGTCAGCATCTCGCCGGCGCTCACGCAGACCAGCGAAAGCGGAAGCGCCCGGCCCCCATCATCGGCTTACGACGGATTGGCCGCCGCCGCCGCCGCTCCAGTCCAGCAGGCCGCCCCACTCGCCCTCGGCCAACAATTAGCCCGCCTCGCTCCTTATCAGCGGCAGCCCCTCGCTGGCCACCACCAGCCGGGCTGGCTCCAGCGCCACTCGGACGAGCAGGAGGTCGCCGGGCCCCGGCTGGCCGACCACAATGAGCAGCACCGCCACCACCACAATGGCCGCCTCGGGTCCCGCGACACGCCCAGCTCGGGCACGCCCGCGCTCATGGGCGTGCGCGACTCGCGGGCCTCCGACGCGCGCGCGCCCACTTCGCCCAGCAGCCTCTCGCCGCGGCCAAGCAGCGCGCTCGGGCCCGCCGCACACCAGGGGGCGTGGCTCGGCCAGCGGGTGGGCGCGGCGCCCGGGCACGAGCCAGAGCGGCTTGCGGCCGAGGCGGCGAGTCTTGTGGGGCCGCCGCTGCTTAGGGCGGCCACCGGTCGGGTGCAGCCCCAGCAGGCCACCCACGAGCTGGGCCAGGTGTTGCAGGCGCTCCGGCTGACGCCCATGAAGGCCCGCCTGCGGAGTCCGCCGGCGCAGAGTGTGCGGGTGCTGGCGCCTAGCCAGCGGCAGCAGTCGCCTTCTAGCGAGCAGCCGAGAGGCGACGAGGACAACCTGAAAGCTTTAAGGATGAGCCAAAATGGCCCAAACAATAGGAACTACAATAACAACAACAACAGCCACCAGAACGCAACCAATGGTCAGCAGTTTGCCCAAAAGGCGTCCCAAAATGCGACCCTAAATGCAACCCTAAATGCGCCCTCAAAGACGTCCGAGAGCTCGCTGGAACAACAGGTCCAGCTGCACAGGCGGCTGCTGGGCCGCATCCGGGCGCCCACCAGCGCCGAGGGCGAGCCAGTGCTGGGGGCGCGCGCCAAGCCCACCGGGGGGCCGCCCACCGACTCGGGACTGGAGGCGAGCGAGCCCGACGGGAGTGGCCAGGAGGGCGCCGGAAGGGGCGCCAGACGGAGGGGCGACCAGAGGCTGGCTTGGCAGCGCAGTGTGGAGACGGTGGAGCAGAGTTTGCAGCTGCTCAACAGCGTCATTTCGGGGCCCCAATTTTCGGCCGCAATTTCCGGCGAGCCACCGGCAGCCAAGCAGCGGCAGCAGCAAGCGAGACCAGCTCACGAGCGGAGAGTTCTCGGTGAGAGATGAGCTCGAAATAAAGGCACCAAATAAAGCAGACAACAAGTGAGCAGTTTCGTCGTTTTTGAGCAGCATATTTGATAGGAATTTGCGAGAAAGATTTTCTAAAAAGAATTTCCAACAAGGAACGAGAAGTGTTTCCGATGACACACCTCAGGCCGTCCACTGAGCAGACGGACGAGAGATTTTCGGCACATGTTGTTGCAAAATGTGCACTTTTATTCGGGCCACCTTGCACCACTTTTGCTCCAAAAGTGGGCCACACTTGTTTGCTGCTTTCTTCTCGTTGTCTGTCGTTAGTTGTCGCTTGATGTTGATCACAGTTTAGTCAGTCGAGTGGGCGCGTCTTTTGCAGGCGAGCGCCAAGTCTGCTCGTTCATCCTGCGCCACATTAGCCGCCTGCTTGCATAAAACCAAGCGCCTTGCGAAGTTATGTTTGCCTCTCTCTCTTCGCGAGACAACCTCTCGCTCCTTATTCGTATTTTATTCAAGTCCAACCTTCTCCTTTCTCCAGTTTTATCACCAGCCCTCTCCCAGTCGAATCGTCCCCCTTGGAGAGGGCCTGAGATCAGCCACCATCGAGCCGCCATTGAAGCGCCATTGAGCCTGCATTGAGCCTCCATCGAGCCACCTGTTTCGGCTTGTCTCTGTCTTGGCGGGGCCTCCACTGCAATTGCAATGGTCCCGCCGAGCGAGACACACGCCCAGCTAGACACACGCCCAGCTAGACACACGCCCAGCGAGCGTTATGCTCAATCTATGCTAATGTCAGCCAAAGAGGATCCCAAGCGAACAGACAAGCAGACAGACAGACAGCCAGACAGACAGGCGAGCTAGCGGGAGACAATAAACAAGCGGGAGCAGCGGGAAGCAGAGGAGGAGCAGCGGGCCCAATGGAGGCCCATTTGTTAGCCCTCATTTCTGTGCCAATGAATGTCTCTGCACGTCTGCTGCTGCTTTTGGAACCCAAAAGCAGCAGCCCACTCATTTGCACTCTGCAATGGTGGCCGCCAGTTGTTGTGCGGCTGTTGGGCCGGCTGTTATTGTTGTTGTCGTGGATGAGTTTGAACTGGAGTTTGGCGAGGCTGTTGTTTTGGTGAGCGAGGCCGCCGCTGCTTGTCTGCGCCAGTGGGGCTGCAGCAAACGTTGGCACTCCTCCAAATCCAAATCCAAATCGGCCTCGTGCTGCTGCTGCTTTTGGTAATCTTGCTGCCCTTGCTGAAACTGCTCTCGCCGAAACTCGTGCGCCTCGTGTTCGCCAACTTCCAAATCGGAAGTTGATTGGTGTGCATTTATCACAGTGCTCGGATCCTCCTCTATTTCCAATGAATCACTGGCCGCCGCCTCTAAGTTAAAGGGCGCCCCACTGGCGGCCACGAGGCCCCACGCAGCGTCGTGGCCCCTCCACTGGCTCGCTTCTCGTCTGTTTGTGCGCCCGCCACGCCCCCAGGAGGATTGCTCTTGCTGGTGGTGACTTTTCCGCCGCTGCCGCTTCCGCTCGCTTGCCATCTCAAGCTCAAACTCAAGCTCCAGTTCCAGTTCCAGTCTTTGGGGCGGCTTGCTCTGGCCACCATTAGGTTGAATATTCAGATGAGGTTGAGATAAAGTGGGCCCCGAGCTGGCGCAACTGGCCACCTCGCAATCATCCACGGCGCCGCTCGTGGTCGTCGAGAGGCTGAGCTTTTTTCCATCCAAATTGTTCAGATATCGCTCGGACCAGGACAGAGACGAGGACAATTGGGCGCCCAAATTGGCACTAGTGGGCGCCCCCATAATGTCGCCTCCTCCTCCTCCACCAGCAGCGGTCTGCCGCCGCCACTCCTCCTTGGGGGCGCCCTCCCGAATCGTCTGGCTCGAGTCGTCCGCTTCCGGCCCCCTCGGCGGGCGTCTGTCTTGGGCGGGCCGCCGTTGCCTTCTGGGGCCGCTGGGCGCCGCTGCCGCCGACTGTCTGCGCTGCCTTCTGGCGGGCGGACCTTGGGCCTTGCTCGGCGCCGCTTCCGGTTCGGCGCCCGTCTCAAAGGTGGACACGCTGGACGAGGTTTGCCACCCGTGGCGCTGGTGCTGCAGCGAGAAGCGTCGCCGCCGCTGGCTGCCCGTGGGACCAAGAGGCGACCTTTTGCAGCTTTGCGCCACTTCCGCCGCGCCCCCAACTGCTTCTCCTGAGCCTCTGGACTGTCGCCCCTGGCCTGCCGGCCAAGTGGGCGCCTCTTTGTCCGCGGCCAGTGGGCAGTAGTAGTTATTAGCTGGCCCGCTTCCGGTCGCCTGCTCGGCCCACTCGCCGGCCGCACTTGTCACCAGCGCGCCGCTGTCCTGCGAGCCGGCCGGCTGGCCCTCGCCGCTCTGCGTCCGGCTGGACGACTCGCAACTTCCCTCCAGAGGCGTCACCACCACCAGCTCGTCCAGCTCCTCCTCCTCCTCCTCCTTCTGGCCAGCATACTCGTCCTCTGGCTCCTCGTCGAGCTCGCCGTCGCTAAGCTCCAGCTGTGCGCACTCGCCAGGGGCGCCTCTTATCAGGTTGCCCATTTTTGGGGCTGCGCAACAACCAGCAGGCACAGTCTCTGGCCGCCCACTTGGACTCGCGCCGCCAGCTCGCTCCTCAGCTGGCCCACTTAATGAGCCCAATTGGGCGCAATTTGGACCGCCCAGCTCGCCGTCTGTGCAGTTTTTTTGCCTCTTTTGGCTCTTTTGGCTCCTTTCACTAGCGCTGAACTGGCCGCAGCCGCTCGACTTGGGCGAACTTCGGACGACAAATTTCAACAACGTTTGCGCGCCCCTCGCCTGGCCAGCTCGCTGCTCTTCCGGTCTGGCTTGTGGCCGCAACTCTTCCTGCTCACCGAGCTTGTTTATCTTGGGCTGCTCGTTCGAGTGTAAAGGGCAGAGCAGCGGCGTGGAGTTTGAGGCGCCCGCGTGCGACTCTGCGCGCCTCAGCACCGGCCCGCCTCGCTGCAGCAACCTTCTCACGTTCAGCCTGCAGCTGGGCCCGCTGGCAAGACCAATGGAAAGGCCGCCCGCTCGCCGAGACTGCCTCTCTTTGTCTTCGCGGGCGGCGGCCAATTTGAGCGGACAATTAGGACAACAGTGGGCGAATGGTTTGCACTCCGAGAGGGACGCGCCACTTGTCTGCCGCTGCGGCGCCCACCTGGCCAGCCTGCTCGCTGCCACATTCAACAAGCTGCTCGCCGAGCGCGCCAACCACTGTCTGCGGCCATTATTCCTCGAAGACGCCTCTCTCAGAGCCCCGCCCCTAAGGGCTTCCTCCTCCGCCAATTCGGCCGCTCCGAACCGGAAGTGGCAGGCGCCACTCGGGGGCCACTCGAGCGGCTGTCCATTCCGTCCATTTCGTCCATTTTGTCCTTGATGTCCTTGACCATTTTCTGTCTCCGATTCGGGCCCGTTTCCCTCGATCGAGTCTATCGGGGGGCTGCCCAAACCAGTGAGCTGTCGGTGCGCCCTTCCGGCCGGCCCCTCGAGCTGCCCTTCCTGGTCGGCGGCGGCAGGACCACCCACGCGCCCATTGTTGCACTGGCAGCAGACGGCCCACTTGCCGCACTCGAGCCCCGCCCCCCTGAACGAGCTGTTGGGCGTGAGATTGTTGTTGTTATTGGAGCTATTTCCATTGCCATTTCCATTGCCATTGTTGTGCCCCTGGACTGTCCACTTGGAGCTCGCCCCCACTCCAGACACGCTTGCCGCCTGGTAGACGCCACTTCCGGTTGGCCCGCAGGCGCCGCTCAAAATGCCACTTCCGGGCCCCTGGGCCACGCCCCCGCAGCTGCCGCCACTCGAGCGGCGTCTGAAGATGGCGCACTTGAAGAGGGAACAGCGGAAGGTCTCCTTGAAGGCCAGTCTGAACTTGGCCGACATCAGTTGGTAGAGCAACGGGTTGATGGTTGAGCTTAGGTAGTACATCACCCCAGAGATATAGGTCAGCTTCAGGTAAATGTCCAACAGGAACTGGTTCTGGTTCTCGTCCTTCACCAGGTAGGAGGCGAGCAGACGTTGGGCGTGGAAGGGCAGCCAGCAGATGAAGAAGGAGACCACCACGGCGACTGTAGTTTGGAAATTTTTCCAGATTTTACAGATTTTCGTGAATTTTCGTGAATTTTTTCGTGAATTTACGTGAATTTTCGTAAATTTTTCGCCAGTTTTGAGCCAGTTTATCATCCGAGAGTTCAGGATTGGCCAGTTTGGGATTCGAGAGTTTATGATTTTGGGAGTTTTTGCAAGTTTAAGAGTTTCAAAAGAGTTCAGATTTGAGGGTTAGAGTTGAGATCGAATTGAGATTAGAGGCAGTTTTTGGCCAGAAGAGGCCAGAAAGCGGCCGGAAAGAGTTTTGTTTTGTTTTGTCTCAAGTGTTTTGTGGCAAGCGAGATCTTTGGGCTCAAGTTTTGGGCACCAGTTCGCTTCCGGTTTGCAGCGCTCGATCTTGGCGGCCGAGTTCTCGCCGCCCAATTGGAGCGCAAAGCCGGCCCAAAGCTTTCGTCAACTGGCTGAGGCAAAGCCCCCGCGTGCTTCTCGCCGGCTCTCGAGGGCCAGTCCGAGCCGGCCGATGATGGATTAGATGACCGGATGCGGGCGGGCGATCGGCGGGCGCCGCTCGAGCGCGACGAGCTCGCCGGAGTTGGCCAGTCGGGGGGCGGAAGTGGCGCGGCCCGGCAGAGCTAGGGGCACCTGACGCGGATTGAGATTGGCGCCGATGGAGTGCAGAGTGCGGCCGCCAGAGTGGAAGTGGCCAAGTGGAGGGATCACTGGCCAAGTCTCAGTGGTGTGTGGGGCCAGAGGCAGTCTATGGGGCTGCTGCTGCTGGTTTCTGGCACTTTTCGAGCGCAACAATGGAGGAAACTGGGCAGGAAGAGCGCGCTGCCGGCCTGTTCGATGGTCCTGAAATGATCGATAACAAATTCGCCTCCTTTTCGAGCCTTGGCCTGAGATTGTTCGCAATGAGGAGCCGGCGAGAGGCGGGCGGCCCAATCCAGTTTGTGGGCGCGCGAATAAAAAATAAAAAGTCGCTTAGCGCCCGGCAGGAGCCAGAAGAGCTCGCTTGCTGCTGGCAAGCGAGCGACGCGCGCCCACCGGAAGGGGCGAGCAAACAGATGGGCCAAATTGATTGCGTTCTCATTGGTGTCGAGCGGCGAGAAGAGGCCCCAGTGGCTGGGCGCCGCCTGGGCTTCCGGCCTTGGGAGCTAACCAGTTGAGAGTCGTTGGGCCTTGGAGGGGGGCGCGTGTGTCTGTCGCTGGCGGGCGGCCAGAAGTCGAGGTCTCGACAAAAGAGACTGTCTCGCGAGCTAGTCTCTGAGCTAGTCTTTGAGATGGTTTTCCAGCTAGTCTTTGAGATAGTCGTCAAGCTAGTCTTCGAGATAGTCTTTCTCGAGCTAGTCTTCCAGCAGGCCGGTGCAATTTGGGAAACTGGGCCAGTTGGGCGAAGTGGGCCCAGTTGGTTTGCTGGCGCGTGCAACAGAGGAACGCGTGTCAGTCAGCCGGCGGTGAATTTGAGAGCAAACTAGAGCTAAGGGTTGGCGCTTTTGAGGGCCCAATTGGGCACAGCGCCCGCTTGCTTGCTTGCTCCTCGTCCTCATTTCTTATGCATCAGTTTTCAAATTGTTGTCCGCCTTGTTGGGTGGGCGCCCGCACACAGTAGCTAGCAGCTCGGCAGCTCGGCGGGCGTCTTGGCGCGCCATTTGCGCCCACCCACAAAGAGGCGCCGCCCTGATGGTGATACGATGAGTTTCGCGTGTCGGCGGCCCACAAAGGCCCGCACGAAAGTCGATTAATTTGCCTTTGCTCCAGAATAGCTGGCCCGAATGGGCGCCCATGCGGGCCAGCCAAGCGATCAGGTGGCCCAGTTGGCGAGCGAGCTGCAAAAGGGGAAGCTCCTCGCCGGCGAGCTGCAAGAGGAGGCTCCTTGCTGGCTGGCGGGCGAGCTCGCTGCCGGAAGAAGATGGCGCAATCACTGAGGGGGAAACCACAAGGGGCGAATATTGATGCATCAGTCGGCGGCCACTGTCTCGGCTGGGCCCATTTTTGAGCTCGCGGCCGGACTCGAGCTCGATCTGGGCGGCAAAAATGCCCAGACAGAGCCCCCTCTTGGCGCCGGAAGGGGCGCGGCTGGCACGCGCCAGCGGGCAGCGCTCGGCCCCGATGAATGGCCGGCCGGCCGATCGGAGGAGGAGGAGGCGCCATGCGGGCGGCCACTCCTAGTCTGCGGCCGCTCCTTATCTCGCGGCCGGCCCGCTGGCCGCGCGGCTCAAATTTATAATGATTTATCGTCGCCCCTCGGCCAGCGAGGCGCCAAGATAATTTGACCTTGCGCCGAGTTGGGCTCGCGGCCGGCCGGGCGGCATTCTTGCGGCGGCGCCTGGCGACTCGCAGCACTCGCTCGACTCGCTGGACTTGGGCGACTCGCTGGACTTGGGCGACTCGCTCGGCGGAATAATAACAGACTGCAATCAAGCGAGCGAGCGTCCAATTGTGTGCCGACTGGCCGCCTCTCTGGCCGCCTTGCCAGCCGGCTGGCCAGCTAGCTCGCCGGCGAGAAGAAGGGCACCCAGTCCAGTGCAGACTGCTGGCCGGCCGGTCTCTTTCCGGCCGGGGGAAACAAAAAGCCAGATTAATTAGTCACCCAAGGCGGCCAGTGAGGCGGCCTCTCGCTGCTCGCTGCCCGCCGCCCGCCGGGCCGTCCCTAAGGCGCCGCCCGAGAGCCGCTGGGGGCCGCCAACGGACGGGCCAAATTGAAAGCCACTCTGCCGGCCGGCCGGCCGACGCTTATCTCATTGTCCCAATCTGGCCGCCACTCTCGCTCTCTGCTGCCTCCTGCCTACTCACTGCCGTCCGGCCAGTTCGCGAGCTTGCCAGCCAGTTCGCTAGCTTGCCAGCCAGTTCGCTAGCTTGCCAGCGAGCTCTTTGCCAAGACGCTGCCCTTTGGGGCGCGCTCGCTCGGCCGATTGCGACCAGGGCTGGCCAGCCAGTCGCAATCGAAAAACACAAATGGTCAATCTCGCTTTCAGCCGCCCCCTCGTTTGGGCTCGGCCAACTGGAGCTAGCCAACTGGAGCTGGCCAACTGGAGCTAAGCCGCCGTCTTGGCGCGCGGCCTTTCGCCTTCTCGGAAGCGGCAAAAAGTGGGCGGGCAAATTAATGTGCCGCCGGCCAGAGGAGTGTGGCTGGGCTCTGGTGTGGGGGCGGCCAAAGTGTCGTCCAAAGAGTGTGTGTGGCGACGCTCGCCGGCCGGACACACTCTCCAGCTCGCAGTGCAAATGAGCGCCGCCAGTGAGCGCCGCCAATGAGCATACGCCGCCCGGCTGGCCATTGTTCATTCGGCCCAGCGAGCTCGCCGGCAAGCTCGGCAAGCTATGCAAGCTCGGCGTCTCGGCCGCACGTCTGCCTTTTTTCCTGCTGGCCCCAAGCTCAGGTCCACTTTGCAGGCGCCCGAAATGGAGCTGCCCATTTTCCACTCGGGGCAAAAGTCGCCCCAGATGCTCTTGCACTCAGAGGTCGACTTAGAGCACCATTCAAACGAACTGCAAACGAACCCAAAAGGGGCCTCAAATTAATGACGAGCCGCCACGCGTTCGATATATCATTTCCAAAGACAATACAATCGGCCCCGAACAATGAGGGCGCCCCTCAGGATCCGCCGCCAAGACCGAGCGCTAAGAGCGAGCGCTGAGCTCGCCCCTCGACCGAAGGATGCTCCTGCGCGCCGCCAGCTCGCACCCAGACTCCTCCCGGCTGTGAAGTCTTCCAAGTCTTCCAATGACTTGGAAGACTTCCAAGTCACTTGCACTCGAGCGGCGCCGGAAGTGCGCGGGGCGACACTAAACGGGCGCGAGGTGCCTCTGAGAGTGGCGTTGGACACATTGGCGCTCGTTTGTATGCAAACGCGCGCCGCTTGGGCCAGAAGCCGGCGCTCTTGGGCGAGGCAAATTCACGGCCGGACGATCAAGATGTCGACGGGCGACGATCTCGGGCGACACTTTGGCGCGACTTTGGGCGCTCTTGGCAAGACCTTAGGTCGAGCGAAGAATCGGGCCTTCAAAGTGGCGCACAATTCGACCACTTTGCAGACTCCAACCGGAAGTGGCGGCGCCCAGACGCAGCGAGACACAAGGTGGCGGCCAGACGGCGCTTTATGCAACAATGGGCGGAAGTTGGGCCGCAATTGGTCGGGCGAGTGGTGAGGGGGCGAGCACGAGTGGAGTGAAATTGGCAGAGAGAGAGAGAGTGGGATTGCGAGTGAGTGAGAAGCAAGAGCAAAGATTTGGAGAAGAGGAGGCGAAAATGGGTTGAGAAAATGGGCGAGCAAGTTGATCAGTCGATTGATTTTCCAGACACGCGTCCAACCAGAATCGCAGCCAGTCTGTGGGGCTCAGTGGAATCGCAGCTAGTCTCTAGCCAGAAGGGCACAGAGTTGCAGCAAGTTCAACAGAGTTGGGCTAAGCCAAGTTGCAGCAAGTTGCACCAAATTGCGGCCCACAAGCGAGATTGGCCGCAAGAGTCGAGCTTGGTGGCGAATGTTGGCCAGCCAGACTAATCTATTTGGATCTCGGCGAGCTCGAGTGTGCGCGCCAATGAGCCGCCGGATCAGAGCAGAGCAGTGGGCGCCTTTACGCTCAGGCTGCTGCAGCCTGTTGTTTCACACCTGACTGGAGGCGGAGGCCGCAGAGTGTGCATCTCGGCGGCATTTGGGCGCCCAAATTGGCCGGCCGGAGCTTATGGCTGGCCCGCCGGCCGGCTGGTGGGCGGCCCTGCAGGCTGCTGGCTCGAGTGGCGCCCACAGACAGTGATGCGCGCCGCCGAGCCGACGGCTAAGGTGCAATAAGTGGCCCAAAAGGTGGACATTTTGGGGCCACTCTTTTGGCTTTTCTGCAGGTGTTTAGTTTGCATGCAAGCGGCGCTTCCGGCGAGCGAGCGCCGGACGACTGGGGCGCGCTCTAAGGTGGCAGCAAAAAGGGCAACGGGGGGCGAAAGAGAGCACACTTGCTCGCTGGGGGAGTACATTTGCCGCTAGTTCAGCTGCTCAACTGGGCGGAAATGGTGCGCATCGACACAGATAGTCCAATGCAGATAGCAAATGGAGTCGCCCTCCAGCAAGTTAGTTCCCCCAGTTGGCAAGCGAGCGCCACTCAGACCGCCGCTCCTGAGCTCTGGCCAAGAGTCTGGCCGCAAAAGCGCGCTAAGGTCAAGCACAACAAACAGACTTTGGGGCCCATTGACGCAATAGACTTTGTGTGTGTATGCTTGGCGTGTTTGCTCAGCACGAGCTAGTCTCTCGCAGCTAGTCTCTGGCGGCCCAAAAGCCCAAAAGGAGGAGCTGCGAAATGACAGGCGCATATTGTGGCCCCATTCTTGCACTTGGGGCACACAAATTCAAGCCGGAAGTGGCCTGTCTGGCCGACGAGGTGGCGCAACAACGAGGGTCAGCGGAGGAAATGGCGGCCCGCAGGACAAACAGCGGCGCGCTTGGGGCCCATCTGGGAGTGTGTCAGTTTCCGTTGGGGCTCCGAGTTTGCGCCCCCAAATTGGGCCTGGGAGTTCCCGAGAGGCGCCTGGCTGGCTGGCTGGAGAGACTGTGTGCGGCGGCCAACTGGGCGCCGCAATAGTGTGCAATAGTGCTCAGTGGGCGCACTAGTCTCAGGCCGCCGGGCTGCAAGCTGAGCGCCGCCGGCCGACACGCTTGGTCATTAGGCAACAGGATGACAGTTGCTCAATTGGGGCGACACGAGCGAGCAAGCGTCTGCTGCGCTGGAAATGGGCGAGCTCTCGTTTGGAGATTGCCTTCTTTCCCGGCCGGCGAGCTAGTCTCTGGCAAGCTAGTCTTAAGAAAGCTGGTCTTAAGCAGGCTAGTCTCTGGCGAGCTAGTCTCTGAGACAAGCCAGAGAGCAAAGGGCGCCACATGCGAGCTCGCCAGCTAGCCAGCTCGCTAGCCAGCGAGTGGACCCAATGATTTGAAACACCGTGCCGCTCGCCCGCCGCTTCCTGTTTACCATTGGGCGCCGGGCAAACAACGGCGTGTGCGTGTGTGTGTTTTGGGGCCCAGTGGGCGTTCAGTCAGAGCTCAGTTGGCGCCCAGTTGGCGCACAAACAATCATCATTGGCCTGCGAAGGCGGCGCGCCAGGCTCGACAGTTGCTGACTGTGTGCGGGCGTGCTCGGAGGACAGTGGGCCGGTGGGCACATATGGGCCCACTGCTGCGCCGTTGGGCAGAGGCAAAAGTGAGCGCGCCCAGCTCGGCGTGGGCGGCCCGCGAGCCAATCTGCGCGCGCCTGGCGCCAGTTGGCCGCCAGCTCCAGCCGCCCAGACGCACGAGAAGTGGCCGCGCCGGAAGCGGCCGACAAAGTGAGGCCGCCGCGTCGGCTGGGGCGCCGCATCGACTCGCCGTGCGCACCCTCAGGGCCGGCCAGAGAGAGAGCTTGCTGGCCAGAGAGAGCTTGCCGGCCGCCAAAATCGACACCAAGCTCGCGGAGCTCGATTGTTATCGTCGTGGCGCCCGCGACGGGCGGAAGGCGCGCCTGCTCGTTGACGTGGCGGCGCTTGTTTTCGTCGTGGCCGCGCGTCACTGTCTCGCGCTCGCGCGGCCCAACTGACGGGCGCCAGTGCCTCGCAGGCGACGCCGATCGGCCTCTGGCCGACAAGCCAGACAAGGGCCCGAGTGGCGCCCAGTGGCGCTTGTTGGAGGGGCGCCTGCGTCGCAATAATTAATGGCCGGCGACTCGAGGCCGGCGACTGAAACAAGATCCGCCTGTCTCGCCGGGCCGGATCTTGTCTCGCCCGGCGCGCCGGCTGAAGCTTGGCGTCCGGCCGGCGCACAGGCCGCCTGCTAGCCAGCCGAGCAGCCAGGTGCGCCAGCGGCGATCTCCGCCCGCCTCGGCAAGCCCGAATTGGCCGCCCAGCTCGCCTGATTTATGCGCCGCGGGCGACCGTCCGCCGCGAGCTGTCCGGCCGGCGGACTAGCCGCAGCCCAGCGCTGCTCGCCGGCCGCCCAGACCGAGATATTGGGCGCATATTGGGCGACAAATTGGCGCCGCGCGGGAGATAATTAATTATCGATTGGCCGGCCACTTCGAGCCGCTGCCCGAGCAACGTGGCTGATCTTCCGCCGCCCAGAGACTAGGGCCGGCGACTTGAGCCGTTCACCCAAGAGGGGCCATCGAGCGGCCGCGTAATTGCCACACTGAACGCCGGAAGTGGCGCCTCCTTGGCGCCTGCTTGGCCTCGGCGGACGAGCTGCACGAGTGGCCAGCTGTGGGCAGTTGCGCGCCACGAGGAGCCCAAATTGCAGCCGACAGACAGTCTTCGAGGGACCGTCTTGGAGAGTGGCAATTTTTGTGCCTTTACACTTCTGCACTGTCCAGGCGGAGAAATCAATCCATCAGCCAAGGACTGTCCTCCGCCTCTGGCCAGTTTGTGTGCCTGTGGAAAAACTCAGCTTCTGGCTGGGTTTTTCCACTTTCTGGCCCAGTTTTTCCGGTTTCTTGGCCTCAAAAATGGGCTCAAAAATCGGCCAAGCTCGCCAAGCTCGCCAAGTGATAGCAGCCCAGCGCGAGGGCGACGATAATTGGCCACTTGGCGCGCGCCAAGGAGAAGCTCGCTCGCCAAGAAGAAGCACACTCGCCAAGAAGGCAACCCACTTGACACGCCTTGCCGGCCAGCCGGCCAACTGGCGCCACCAAGGTCGCCCCTCGGCCAGGTTTGCAGCCAGCCGGGCCGCTCGAGAGGCTTGCCAGTGAGCAGCAGCAGCACCCAGCCAGCCAGCCAGTGGGTCGAGAGGCGAGCTCGCGCGACACACAAACTCAGTCAGCGCACGTACGCGACCCAGTCTATAGGAGGCTGGCGGGCTGGCTAGCTAGCTGGCTGGCTAGCTTGCTGGCTGGCTAGCGTGTTGCTGCCGGCGCCCAATTGGACCGAATTAAGTCGGCCAGTCTGGCCAGTGCAGAGCTCGTGTGGCCAGTCTGAATTTCCACTTCAAGTGCTCGGCGGGCCTTTTTTGCCCACAGCGCCCAGCTGCTCATTCATCCATTATCCCGCCGGCGCCTCGGCCGCACCACTGGGCCCACAATGGTTCCCCTCGGAGGCGCCACGAGGGGCCCCCACAGACTGTCTGCAGCGGGCCACTGGGGCAGAGTGGCCGCTTGTGTGTCGCGGGCCTTTTGGGGGGCCAGCTGCAGTCTACAGTCTACAGTCTGCAGTCTGCAGTGAGCAGTCTGCAGGCGGCGACCACTAGAAGCTCGCTACACACTGTCTGTATGGCACATCCAGAGCTGCCTCTGTGTGCCTGCTCTTCCCGCGCCCCACAGACTGTCTCCGGCTCTGAGCAGAGGGCCCTTTGCACAGCGCCCTTTCCTGAAAAGGCAAACGCCAGAAGGCCAGAGTAACGCCAATTGGCCCGCGCGGCCAATGATAACAAAACAACAACTTGGATGCAGATCACGCGCCCAAATTTGCCACTGGCCCCCCAAAAGGCCCATCAGGTTCAATTCTATTTGTTGTCTCCCCGCGCCACTTTGCCACCCACTGTCTCTCCGACTGTCTGTCTGTCCGTCTGTCTGTTCGTCTGTCTGTGTGGCGAGCCGACGCCAAAGAGACGTCTTTATGTGCCCAAATCGGCGCCACTCGAGCCAATGTGTCTCGAACTTGGAGCTTCGAACTGCAAAATGGTCACTCCAGACTGTCTATTGTGTGTATTTCCCATGCCTCTACACACTGTGTGCACTTTCCTCTCACACACTGCTCCACATCTTCCGCAGGTCAAGACAAACGGCCCATCATCCAGCTGGCCCTAAGGAGCGGCCCCACCGATTAAATAGGCGCCAAACTTGGCACTGATTGGAGCGCACAACGCGCCAGTTCCATTCCACTTCCGGCCGACACATTTGCACTAGGCACGTTCTCTTCCCGTTCGGAGCTGGCCAATTGAGCTTGTCGCTGGCGCGAGCGAGAAGCTCAGAGAAATGGTTGGGAAAAATAATAGTGGAAAATGAAGCGCAAAAGGGGCTTGAGTTTGATAGTAAGACTGAGACTGGCCAGTTTGTTTGCTCCTTTTGCAGAGCCTTCTCGCAATGGAGAACACAAACTGGCCTCCATTCGCACTGCCCAAGCTTAGCTCCAGTGGGTGGGCGGCCATTTTTCAGCCATTTGTTTCTCGCGCGCCTCCAAACGCCTTCCCTTAGCTCTAACTCTCTCAAATGCAACATTCCCAAACGACAACACGAACTAACTTTGACGCCCAACTAATTTGGATCACGTTCCAAATTCTGCTCCTCCTCCTCCTCCTCCTTTGCACCTTTCCTCTGGCCCAGTTGAACGAGCTTGTTCCCCCCAAGCTAAGAAATGGCCAGTTTCTACCTTTGCTTGGACCTTCTCTCTTCTCAATTCTCCATTCGGCGAGCTGCAAAGCTCGCCGAGCTTCTCAGCCGAACGCGTGAACTCCAGCCAGACGGACGGACAAACAGAGAAATTAGGCACGTGACTTTGGGTGCGGCCAACTGAGAGACAGTGTCTAGCTGGAAGGTTGTCCAAATGGAGCCCGTTTGATTGGAATCTCGTGCTCTGGCCGCCGGACTGCACACTGTCTGCCTTTGTTGGACTCTGGACGCGCTAAGCTCTTGTGCTGCCCGCTGCTGCTCAGTGGCCAGTGAAACGAGCTGAGGTGCAAATTAAATTGTTATCATTTCGCCCAGTCTTCAGGCTCGGCCGTGGGGCAGCTTTATTGAAAGTTGGCCCCAGTCTTTGGGGCGTCTGCAGCAGCTTCCTGTCGGCCTGTTGTGACTAGCCCTAAGCGTCGACCATTGCGAGCTGCAAATTGGCCGCCCAACTGGACGCGCGGAATCACAAATCAGACTCCAGCCGAATGGCCAAATGTTGGCGAGCAAAGTGTTGGCGAGCAAAGTGTTGGCGAGCGAGGTGTTTTCTCGCTCGCCTGCAGTCTCACGAGCAGAGGGCAGGTCTTTCTCGCTTGGCGCTCGCTCGGTGCTCGCTTGGAGCTTCTGAGCGCCAAGCCAGGGCGGAAGTGCACGCCCCAAACAACAAGTGGCCGAGTGAATTCTCTCTGGAGAGTTGCAGGAAATGGCGAGTGGGGCAGACGAGGGCAGAGTTTACGCAGGGCAGTGGAGCGGCTCTGCTAATGGAAATGGACAAGCGGGCTGAAAATAAACAGTTGGCCAAAATGGGCCGATAAAATTGTTTGGCCCCACATTATTTGCTCGTGGCTGCAGTGGTACGCGTGTGAGACTGTGCTCGCTAGAGACTATGTGCACTAGAGACTGTGTGCACTAGAGACTGTGTGCACTGCACTGCCGCAGCTCAGGGCCGGAAGGAGCTCAAAGTGTGACTGGAAGTGTGGCCTCACTGCCGGTCAGAGTGGCAAGCGAGTTCGACCATTCGCTGGCCGAGCTAGTCGATCATTGGAGGCGCCAAGTGGAGGCCAAGTGGACGCCGAGTGGACGCCCAGTTGAGCTTGGGCTGGGCAAAACTGTCCACGGGCGCCTGTTTGCGCCAAGGCCGCCAAGGAGGCGCCAGAAGTGCGGCCAGGCACTTTGGGGGGCGCGAAAAAAACAACGAGGGGCCGCAGTGGGCCAAGCGATGCGACTAATTTATATTTCGGATCGGCCTGGGGGGCGCTCTTAGCTCTTAGGGGCGGCGAGCTGGGCGAAGAATGTGCACACAAACTCGGCAAGGCGAGCTGCTCGTGGGCGCTGCCCTCTGCGTGTGGCCCATTGCGGGCCCTTAGCTTTGGGCCGGGCTTATTTGGGGGCCAAATTTTCAAAACTTGGCCTCAAATGTGCTCTTTTACGAGCGCCCAACTGGAGGGGGCCCTCACACTCACAGTGAAGCTAAGGCTCGCCACTCGAGCGGCCAAGCTCGCGCTTTTCCGAGGCGCAAACTCGCTCGAGCCAGGCGGACAGTTAAATAAACTTGGGCCCGACTTGGAAGGCTTGCCAAAGAAAGCTGCCTAGCTTGCCGGCTGGCTTTCTGGATGGTAAGCGAGCCATCCAGCAAGCCAGTCAGCAAGCCAGCAAGCTAGCTCGCCGCGAACGCGCAAAAGTAGCTAATTTTGATACTCTTGGCAGGCCGAATTGGGCCCCGCTGGGCTGGCAGGAAGCGGCTCCAGTTGGCCCCGTTTGAGCGCGGGGGGCCGACAATTTAAGTGGTGCTCCTTTGGCGCTTTTGTGCAAGCCAAATCTGCCCAAATAACTGGCGCCAGACTTGAGGGAGAGGCAACAAACCGACGAGAAGGCCCACACACACACAAGCGCACACAAACAGAGTCAAATTCAAATGCTGATGACGATGATAATGCTCCATTTTCGCTCACTTGCAGCTTGCCTGCTCTGCGGTCAAGGCGCGCCAAACTGCGGCTCAGCAAAGGGGAACACAATCATCCATCTTGCAACGATACGAGCGGGCCGCGTGGGCGGCCCCAAAGCGCGCCCGGCTATTCAATTGCGGCCCCACTCTGCTCGCAGACTTTCAGACTTGCACACTGGCTTGCTGGCTGGCTAGCTATCTAGCTATCTAGCTAGCTGGCTGGCTGGCTTGCTGGCTTGCTGGCGAGCTTGCCAGCCAACCCAGTAGCTCGCCGGCTGGCAGGCAGCTGCGGAAGAGGAGCAGTTGACGACAGGGCAAAAGTGGGCCACAATTCCAATTTCCGAGTGCAGACGGCCGGCCGGCTGCTGGCTGGCTGGCTGGCTGGCTGGCTTGCTGCCTGCTGGCTGCCAACCAGGAGCGCCACTGTGCCGGCCAGACACAGTCCAACGAAGATCGCGGCCAACCGTCTGACGGAACGCATCTGCTCGCCATTTGGCCGCTCGGCCGCCGCTCGAGGGCCCCAGTGAGCCGGATCGGCAGAAGCGGCCACTCAACTGGCTCAACTCGCTCGCCAGCGAGAGACAAAGGCGACTTGCGGCAGGAAATCACTTCAAGGTGTGCGTGCTGGCGGGAGGAAGAAGCTGGCGAGGATGCGGCCGCGAGATGGAAACACGCGCCGCCAGTGGCAGCCACTCGACGCTAAGCTCGCCCAGACGGCCACTCCTCGAGCCGGGCGCTGTCAGTTCAATCAGGTTCGTGGCGGCGGCCGACAAACAAGTGGCCCATCGGTTCGATTCGGAGCCATCGGCGCAGTTGGCCGCTTGGTGTCTGGCCGAGCTCGCCAGTGGAGCCTGTGGGCGCCTGCGTTTAGTGTTGGTGCGCCACTGCGCTGGCCTGCAGACTGTCTTCCGTACACAGTTTTGCCTACACTGTATACTGCACAGTCTGTGCAGCATACTGTATACAGTGTGCAGTGCGCCCCGCAGACTGTGTGCCGCTGCAGCACTGCTGCACAGTGCACAGTGCTCATTGCCGAGTGCACTTGGCCCACTTGCTCCACTCACAACAGTCTAGCGGGCGCCCTGCTTGCGCCCCACCGCCGCCGGAAGAGGAAAACAATCACGCTTGAATAATCGCCTGGCCGAAAGGAACTCCCAAATCGAGCGGCCCGCAGCCAGCGGCCCGTCATGCAGGCCCGAGCGTTGAATCGGATTGCCTGCTTGGCTGGCCCACTGGAGGCGAGGTTGTTGGGCGCATCATTTCCGGCGGGCCGCCGTTTTACAGCTCGGCTTTGGCGCGCTTTCTGCTGCACTGAGCAGGCCCCCTTTGCGCATAGGGCTTGCACAGAAGAGTGCAGAGTGTAGAGTGTGTCTATTGTGCGCCGTAGAGGAGCCCAGAGAGGCGCAGTGGAGGCGTAACGAGTGGTTTTGGGCGCGCCGAGCTCCATGTGTCATCAGCGTGACCTGCGAGGCGAGTGGGCCGCAAGTGGGCCAAGTTCATCACGTCCTTCTGGGCGCCTTTCTTCAGCAGCAGCAACTCCACTTCCAGTTGCTGCAGACGAGCAGCAATGCAAAGCAATAACGATCGGGCATTGAAAGTGGAGAAGATGGTGGCCGAGATAGTCCAGCGCCAGGTCATTAGATATCTGGAGCTGTGAGCGCTCCAGGAAACCATTAGATCTGCATTCAGTTGGAAGGATTGGGCGCCCCCATTGAGTCGCCCATTGAGTCGCCCATTGAGCCGCCGAAGCACTGGGATCGCCGCCCCCAAGCTGAGGGACAATTTTGAGCGACACGCCGGCCGCCTTTGCTCGCCTCGTGCGCGCCCGCCGGAAGACGAACGAGCGCCGAATTATCTCAAATGAAACTTCCGTTTCATTTGCCGAGTTTCTGCGGGCGCAAAGTCGGCCGCCCTTTGCTGCTCAGCGCCGCAGACTGTCTGCGGCCACGCACACACTCGCCCAGTCCACTTAATGAGAACTGGGCACAGGTGAGCGAGCATTTGCATTGGCGAGCTCCTGCAGACCAGAAGCTCGGGTCTTGGCGAGCTTGCCAAGGCCAAGGTGAAGCTTGGGGGCGCCCAGAGCCAAATCAATCGGGGCGCCCGCAGCAAGACGCGTGTGGCGAGCGAGCGGCCGGTGGACGTCCCAAGAGGCGGCCGCCGCGGGCGCCCCTTCCTGTGCCCCCAAGGAATGCAATTTGGGGCCTAGTCTGCGGCCAGAGGACCCTCGAGTGTGTCTGGCCCAATCATTGCGGCTGCTTGGCGGCCGCCAAAAGATAATCAGTCACCTGGAAGGACAGACAGGCGGCCACTGCTTGGGGTGCTTGGGGTGCTTAGGGCGGGGCGAAAATCAAATTTGCCGCTTTAAACGGCTTAGTGCCCATGTTTGCACACTTCTGCCATAATGAAAGCCGGCCCTAAGGTGTTCCTGTGCGAGCTTGGGAGTGCTGGCAAGCTTGGGCTGCAGGCGAGCTTGGCAATGCGGCGCGCGAGACTGTCTGCCGTTGAGTGCAGTCAATCTGGCTCGCCGCTAGATTGACTTCGGATTGAGCGCGAAGTGGATTTGGGCTCCACTTTGGGCTCGTGATTGGGCGAAATTTGGATGTATATTTGGATTTATTTGCACTGTTTGGGCTCGCCTTTTGCTTCAGCAGCTTGCCAAACGGCGACGAGGTCAGCTTCTTGTTGGCCTTGTTGCGGGCAAACTGTGATCGCGGGCCGCGTGATTCAATCTAGACAGTAATTCAATCCAATTTGAATAATTAGCATGGCAACTGGCCCACCAGGGCGGCTCATTAGCCGTCGACCGCACACACACAACAGTGTGTTGGGCAGCTCGGCAACACGCTCGCTTGGTGCACTTTGTCATCGGAGACAGTGGGTGACACTTGCACACAGTGTTTGGGTGTAGCCAGTGAGTGAGCGAGCAAGCAAAGAGGCGAAATGGGGCCAATTGGAGTGGGCAAATAACAAGCAAAGTGGAACCAATCGAGCATATTAGGCCAGTTGCCAGTGGCAAACTGGCGGGCAAAATGAAAACGAGAAAGCTCAGCCCAAAAGCTCAACTCCTCCAGCGGACTTGGTGGCCAAAAAGTGGGCTCGCCAGCGCGATCTTATCAAACTTTGGGGCCCAAATTGGGCCGCGAATGTGGGCCGAATGTTGCGCTACACTTCCTGCTCTTTTGGGGCCGAGCTCTTCCTTTGGGCGCGGCGTTCGCGTGCGCACTTCCGCCGCCCACTGGCCACACAAAGAGGCCCAAAGGGGAGCCAGCCAGCGAAAAGTGGGCAGAAAACAGTGGCAAGTGAGGACAAAATGAACTACACCCAAGGGCCACTCGCTCGTGTTTGTGCTCCTGCTCGAGTGTGCTTGAGCCGCCGCCGAGCTCGTGTGCCAGTCGCAAAAGCGCTGACTCTTAGCCGCCAAGCTAGCTGGAAAGCTCGCTGGCAAGCTAGCTGGCAAGCTCGCCTTCAGGCCGGCTGCCAAGCTCGCTGCAAGTTGGCGAGATCGCTCGATTAGGCGACTCGTCTGGAGCCTGAGAGTGTGCCGGAGACACTCCCTAGGCGCTTGGTGGGCGAGCCTGTGGGGCTGGCGCCACTTGGGCGTGTGGAAGGCGCGATGATGGTGCTTGTCATCGTTTGCCGCCCGGCCATTTGCACCAGCCGATGTGCTGACTGCAGACTGTGGCCGGCAACTCTGTCTTCTCGTCTTCTCTGGCCGCTGCAAGTGCATGCAAGCAACGCCAAGAGCTCCAGCTCGGCTCGCAGCCAGCTTGACGGCTGCGTCTTGGCGCTTGCAGCCAGCTCGGCATCTCTCACTGTCTGCAATTTGGGCTCGGAGCGCCCAAATGGTCCCAATCGACACCGACGACCATGAATGGAAGGCCCACAAGCTGCGGCGTCCGATATTTGGGCACTTGGGCGACGAGTCCTTCAAGAGAATAGTCTGCCATCCATTTGGGCCCATGAGATGAGAGCGACGAGTGGGCGGCAAACGAGCGGCTGCCGAGCCAGCACTAAGGACTAGTGGGCGGTCGTAGACTAGCTGTGGGCCTTGGTGAACATTTTTGGTGGGAAAAAAATAATTGCAAACAATGGAACAGATTCGCTTCCGGCCGGCACTTACTTATTGGCGCCAGCTCGGCGGGCAAATAAATGCTCACTTCAGGGCCACAGTCGTCGGCTCAAATTGATGCCTGGCAGAGTGCGGCCTCGAGAGTCGACAATAAAAGCGGGGCAATAAATCACGCAAACATCTCAATTCTCCTTTTGGACAAACTCCAATTTGATAAACTCTTGCCTGCCGCTTTCAGAGTGCTGGCAGAAGACTAGCAGAGGACTAGTAGAGGCGCTCTGCTAGAAGCGAGCTGGCAGAGGCTAGCTAGTAGTCCAAAAGGGGCAAAAGGGCGCCACTTTGGGCCGCAAAAAAGTGAAAAGCCATCAACAATTGACCTCGGCGCCCAACCACTAGATTGGGGCGCCTTTCATGCCGAGTTTGGGCCACTGCTGAGGGCGCCTCGCAGGCTGAGGGCGCGCTGGCCGCAACTAACCACCGCTAAGCACCACTAATAAAGCGGCCGCTCGCGGCTAAGGGCGGCCAGACGTGCGCCCAAGTGGAGTGCTGCGGCGGCGGCGCCCAAGACGCGCTCCAAAGGGGGAGCCCTCTTGGCGCCGGGCCCAAAAGTGGCCCAGTGTTGGGGGCTCGCAAAATCGGAAAAGAGGCCAAAAATTTGCCAAAAACTCGCCAAAAATCGACGAAAACTCGCCAAAAATCGACGAAAATTCTGGGCCCAAGTTAGAGCTTAGGGGAACACTTACCGAGCATGCGAATGACCGACTTCTTTGAGGAGGCGGCCCCGCCCCCGCCGGACGACCTAGTTTTGCGGCGCGCCCGCTGCGGATGGTAATGGTTGGCGGTGGTTGTGTTTGAGGCGATGGTTTGTTGGCTGTGGTGGAAGTGCATGGGCAGCAGCTGGCGCTGGTGCCCAATGGGGCCGAAGAGATGCTGCTTTTGGGGCAGCAAATGGTGCTGCTGCTGGTTAGCTTGTTGTGCTTGGTGCTGGTGCGAGTGGTGCTGGGCCTGCTTGTGCGCTTGGTGCGCGCCGCAAGGCAGCGCGCTGGCGGGCCGCTCCAGCGAGTGCTGCTTGCGGGGCGCCACACTGTTGCCGGCCGCCTTGTTGCTGGCGCCGCCGTTTCCGGTGGCCCCCGTCGCTGCGCTCAGACTCAGCGCCGAGCTCGCCCTCACGCGCTGCTCCTGCAAACGCCGCAGATACTTGGCGCCTCCAAGGCCGCCGCTCTGGCCCAGCGTGAGGCTCTCGTGGAAGCTGAGCGCTGGCGCCGGCGGCGACTGGCAACTGGTGGCCGTGCTCTCGTGGGCCTGCAGCTGGCCAGCCGCCGGATGGGCTGGCCCCTCCTGCGCCAAGCCAGCGGGGCCCGTCGAAGAGCCCGAGGGCGAGCTGGAGCAGGTGGAGGGCCGCTTGTGTTGCGCGCCCAGACACACCAGCGGACAGGGCTCGCCGGCGAGGCCCCGCTCGGTGCCCATGGCGGAGGAGGGTCGGCTCGTCTGGCGGCCAGTCTGCAGCAGGCGCCCTCCACTGTGGGCGGCGCTCACAGTGGACGCGGGCCGGCCGGGCGAGGGGGGCCCCCAGTGGCGCAGGAAGACCGAGTGCTGGCAGCAGCAGTGGGGGGCGCCCGCGGGGGGACTGTGTGGGGCCAGGCAGCTGGCGGTGGCCTGCGACTGGCTGTGGTTGGCGCTCAGCTGCAGGTTCAAGTTTGAGTGCAAATTTGAGTGCAAATTCACACTCGAGTTCACCTTCTGGCTTGGCAGCAAGTGATGCTGATGCTGCTGAGACTGTTGCTGCTGATGCTGCTGGTTGGTGCTCATGTTTGAGGAGCTGGTTGTTTGGTTTTGCTTAGACATGTTGCTGTTCATTCGCGAGGATCTCCTCAGCTCAATGGCGATTAAAATATACAAAACGGTAACTATTATCATTGGAACTATGAAGAAAACAATGGCACTGACGACGAACATGTTCTCGTAGATGGTTCTCTTGGTTGCACATTGAGCAGATTGTTCCAGAACCCGGTGGCTTAGGGGCCCCAATTGGGTGACTATGCCCAATTCGGCGGCCGGCGGGATGGCGCAAATGGCGGCCAAGCACCAGATTATCACAATGCTAGTGATTGCCCTAGGCAATTGGCTCATTGTGTGCGCCCAAAGGGGATGACAAATGGCCACATAGCGCTCAATTGTGAAAGCGCTAATTGTCAATATAGAAGCATAAGTTGACGCCTCACTTAAGTAGCCACGTATTATGCAAAAGGCCTCGCCAAATGCATAGGGATACCTTTGCCATAATGTGTACATCTCCTGAGGTAAGCCCAATATTAGGAATAGGAAATCACTCATTGCCAGGCTAAATAAATAATAATTAGTCGCCGTGTGCATGTATTTATTCTTTGGTCTTGCGATCACAATTGCCGTACAAATGTTACCAATACATCCAGTCAATAGTAACAATGCAAATATCAATGTCAATGGAATGGCCGTAATTAGATCCTCTCTTTTGGGTGGAAAATTGAGCAATTTCAATTCATCAGTTTCGGTGATATTTTGCAAATTTTGCGCCACCATTGAAACCATAGTGCTCAACTGGAGCTCTATGGACGAGCTCGTTATGGGCGCCACCAGCAAGTCGCCACTTCCGCCGCCGCCGCCACCGCTGCCGCCAACCACTGCTGCTTCCGTTCCATTAAAAGTGCTCCCATTCACCAGCTGCCTTCCCATCGAGTAGTTGGCCGCCAAGGATTGTTCCGTTGGGGAAACCATGAGGCCATTTTGGGCCAAGATGCTGGCCAGGGTGGTGACAAAGGAGGACGACGACTCGCCCGCCGCCGGCCCAGCGCCAGCCAGCAGGTTGCCCAGCGGACCACCAGCGTCGAAATTATCACTTCCATAGCTTGGGGGGGCCACTCTCGGCTGGCGCTGCTGGCGCTCGCCGCCGCCCACTCGGCTTTGGGCGCCCCCAACGGAAGCGGAAGTCGCCTGGCCGCCCGAAAGCTCGCCCGCGAGCGCCGGACTAGCCGTGCTCAGCAACTGGACCAGACCGCTGGACAGGCTTGAGACTAGCGTCGGGGGTCCACTGGTTGTGGGGGGCGTCATGCTGGGCTCTGCGGCCTCTTGGGGCTGCTCTCACTTTGGGTCTCACTGGCAGCTGGACTGCGCCTCGTCCTTCTTCTTCTCCTTCTCTTAGGCCAAACCTTAGCTCTTGTCACTTGTTTTCTCTTTATTGTGTTCACCTTTATGCTTCTTTTTCTGGATATATATTCTTCTCTTGTTTTATTTCCCTTTTATTATCTGTCTTCCTCTTGCGCTTCTTCTTTTTCCCCCAATTCTTGCCTCGAATCACGCCTCTTTGCAAAGTGTTTGTCTGCGCCTTCAAATGTCTTCAAATGCCTTCAAATGCCTTCAAATGCAGGCGATTGCAATCAAGCTAGTCCCAATTGGCCACCTTAGTGCTCGGCTGGCCTGGCCGCAAAACAAGGGCCCTCAGCTGACTGCTTGGACGCCAATAATGATGCTGTCTGGCCGCAAGCTCGTCTATCTCTGTCTGTGTCTCTCTTTCTCTTTCACTGTCTCTCCTTCTTCTTTTTCTTGAGACACGCTCACGACAAACCACCAGCAGCAGACGGGCGGCCGACGAGTTGAAGGTTCCACTCGGACGCTTAGGAGTCGTCAAATGGGCGCCCAAATGGGAGGAGAAACGTGCCGCCGATTGCCAGCCTGCCAGACGGGCCTGCTTGGCGGGCCAAGCGGACGATGCTCAAGTGGAAGTTGGGCCGCAAGTGGAAGTGCAACTTCGAGGGCCAAGCATCAGCATTGAATCTGGCCGCCTTCGGTCTCGGTTTCATTTCTCGATTCTGGAGAAAACTTTGCCTTTTCACCATTCACTCTTGTGGCTCTTAAATCTTAACTTTTAACTCTCTTAGCTCTCAACTCTCTTAACTCTTAACTTTTTAGCTCTCTGCTCATTAGTCTGAGTTGCCCAGACTGAGTGTTCAAGAGCCAAGCTCAGTTCAGACAGTGCGCCAGTGCCTCCCACTGATGACGACTAGCTCAGGCTGCTTCTGCTTCTGCATCTGCTGCTGCATCTGCTGCTGCTGCCTCTGACTCCACTGTCTTGACGCCCTCTCTGAACTTGGCCACCGACACACTGTCTTGGGGGAGAAATTAGAGAATTTCTCTCTCCAATTTTCAACGTCTTCCTCTCTCAGATTGCCTCTCATATATCTCTTCTCTCCTCTTTTTCACTGCTCGCGCGACTCCTCCTCTTGGGAAAAGTCTGCAACACTAGCTTGCTTCCAGAGCGCTAAATGCAACTCTCTAACTAAACTAATACTCTTATCTCATCACTTCGACACAGGCTCAAACACCGGCGGCCGAGCCGAACTAGCGACAAAAAGGCGCCCAAAAGGATCGCTCGCTGGATCGTCCGCCCATAAGCCACGAGCAAGCGCGCGTCGCCAACTGCGCCAAACTCGCAGACAATAATAAGCTCGATGGGCGGCCGCCAATGTTGTTGTTGTTGTAGTTGTGGCAGAGTTGTGCAGTTGGTGCAGCAGCAGTTGGCATAGATAAGCGTGGAAAAATTAGCTAATTCTTCTCTTTCTCTCTGTCTGCGCCGTCGCTCACTGATGCTGCGCACTCCTCCAGAGCTCCATTGCGCGTGGCTGCAAACAGCTAATCGTACACACACTCACATGCACTCGCATGCCCCAAAGACAGGCCCAAAGACAAACACTCACTAACAACTGCTGCTCACTACTGACAAAGCCAACTCAGACGACCCTCAGCTCTCAGTTCTCCTGCTGGCCCCGTGCCACCCAGCTCGCAGTTTAAATGTTTAGGGCCCAAGCAGTTAAATGTTTTCTACTCTATCCAGCAAGCCAGACAGCCAGCCAGCAACAGTGCTAGGCAATCGAGTGAATCCATTCGAATCTTGCCAGCTCTTGATACTTTTCCCTTTGATTTCACCCTCTGGCCTGCTACCATTTGTCAGCCAAGTTTGTCTTAATTTTTTCCCTCTCAACTCTCAACCTGTCCAAGCCGAGCTACTACCTCTGGATCTGCATCTGCATCTGCATCTGTCGCTGCCGCTACTGCTCGTGCCTCTGCTGCTGCTAATCGTCGTCTTCGTCGTCGTCGAGATGTTGCAAGTATCTCGCATTTATTCCCCGTCTCTCCAGCTCTCTGCTCGCTCCCCTTCTGCTGCTTAGCTCTGCTCTCTCGTGTGCATGTGCGCATATCACTCACTCGCAGACCATCATTTGAGACACCACACTGGAGCCAGAAGCAGATAGACACACACACGAGCTTGACAAGCTTCCCCAAACTGGCTTGCCAAGACGGCCCACCGATGCTCACTCGCTGGCAGACACTCGCGGGCCACTCGCGACACTCTTTAGTCGCCATTCGCTCTCGAAGACAAGCTGCCAATGGCGGCCCACCATTGGCACTTGGGTCTAGGTGGTGCGCGTGCGCTCTGTGCACGCCAATAACAAGCGCCCGCACACAGTCCGCACACAGTCTGCACACAGTCCGCACAGTCGGCCACAAGTTTGGGCCAAATTTCAGCTTCAAACGGCCTCTCTCTCTCTCTGAGGCCTGCTAATTGCCCCCTTCGACTGGCAAGCGAGCGCAGAATTTGGGGCCACAATTGCGCCACAAACGAAGGGGCAACGTGAGCTCGTCTTGAACCTCGGCTCACGTTCGGCGCCGCAATTAGACCTCGTAGAGTTCGGCTTCTGGAAGGCAGAAATTGAAACTTTCCTCACATGTCGCCCCTCGGCCTCCGCGCGGGCCCCCCAAGCTAGTCTCTGGAAAGTGCCCCCAAGCTTGCCCACCGCTGCAAGCACTCGATGAGACCGATCGGGCCCCAGTCGCCCCAGGTGCTCTTGGCCCGTTTATTGGCTCGCTTGCCAATGCCGCTTGTTAGCGGTCCCAGTGGCTCCTCGTCGAGTGGCATTCCGGAGTTGCCTTCGATGGGCAAGCAGGAAGCCCCACTCGAACTTGCTGCCCGCGAGAGGCCGGACATTTGGGGGCTGGATTTGGCTGGAAATGAGGAGCCAAAATGGAAGGCCTAAACGAGGGGCCAAAGTTTGGTTCGCGAGTTCCTAGTGGAGAGCGAAATTGGCGCCCAGATGAAAGGTGGCAAATTTCAATGCAGAATTGGGCCCAGTTCCAGTTGCCAGTGGAAAGCGAGCTCCATCATGCTCCAATCATGCAAAAGGTCGCCAGCAAAACGAGCGAGTGCTAACAGTATCAAACACACACACACACGAAGGCTAATCTCGCGCGTGAAAGTGCCAAGCGCCAAAGCCAAATGAGCTATTGGAGACAGTGGCAGGCGGTCGGCGTTTGCCACTGTGTCCAATGGGCGTTTCTGCCAGAGGGGAAGTGAAACGGCGCCGCCGAGCGAATATGACGACGGTGATTATTATTGATGTGGTTGTTTATCTGCTGCCGTTTGCTGCTTTACTTCGGCCCTCAATGAGCCGAAGTAAAGGCCCTCCACAGGCTGGCGCCCTCGTGAATCGCTAGTGCTGAATGACGAGTCGTGAATCACGAGCGATCACTCGCCGGCCGAACCATTGTGGCGCCTAAACACACAACCAAACAGCGACAACAACAACCACAAATACAACCACAAATCCACAACAAACTCCATTTGCGCGTCTTGTTTCCTTTTCTCTCACCTCACCTCACCTCAGCTCACCTCACATACCGAGCTCTGGCCTAAGCTGGGCTGGCTTGCGAAACTCGTTCACCACCACCACCAGTTGCTCAGTCAGCTCTGCTCTGAGTTCGGGAATTTCCCTCTCTCCTATTTGGAGTTCGCAGCCGGCCGAACACTGAATCCCACTTGGCCCTCTTTAGCACAACCGCCTCTTTGCCCGCCCTGATCACTAGCTCGCCATCAGCTCCAATCCAAAGCAGCAAGGCAGCAAAGCACCAAAGCACCAAAAAGCAAACGAGCTAACCACTGGAACTGCGCTCATCTCATTCTCTGGCTCACCGGGCGGCTCGTTCCTGTTGCTCATTTCTTTTGGCCTCCACACAGCAGCGTGCAAAAATCTAACACTTTTCCAGCCTGCCACTTTCTTGCTCCTCAGCTCCAAAAGCTATCCACTCGAGCACAGTCGAGCTCTTCGGGCTTGGATAGATTATTTGGCTGGTTAATGGAATAGAAACAACAACAAAGTCAAAACAGGGACACAGAAAGAAATCAACTCATTGCTAACGTGAACCCAACAACGTGCAGCCAGCGATGCTAGCTAGTCCAAAGCCCAAAGTCGCTGTTTGTCGCCCACCCTCAGCGAGCACCTTTGGACCAGGCCGAATGTGCTCCATTGGCTTAGACTAGCCTGAAATCCCTCATTGAATTGAATCCACTGCTGCTTTGCTCATAGGAAAGCACTGCCAGCGCTGAGCTCTTGTTTGCCGCCGTTTCTTCTCTCTCGATCATTCATCATTTTCCCCTCAAGTCGAGCCCTTTCTCGACCAAGACTCCTGCTTTCAACGCCCACAACTAGTCTCTCGCGACTCGCTTGCGGTTTATCCAGAGGCCATGCAAAGTGTGGTCTCCGCCGAGTCTGGATAGACTGCCGAGACTCTTGCCGCAGACAGCGAGACAAAAAACAGATGCAACTGGAGGCTGTCTTTCTGCTCCTCCAAGGCTCATTGACGCGGTTACATAATGGGGTGCACGCAAGGAGTTCAGATGACGTAGAAAGGCCACATTGAGCGAGCTTGCCAGTCGCTTGGTCGGCTGGCAAGCTCGCCGAGAACGGACGCAATCTCGACATATCAACAGATTATCAGCCGACAGGCGCCCCAAAGGTGAACCAAACACTTGTTGCTCGTGCCCGCGCTCACACTTGGAGCCAACGTCACCTCCATCCGGCCACCCAACTGGAGACAACCGCCTCTAGTGCCCTGTTGTGAGATCAGATGAGCCCAGACCCTGTGATCTGGGCCGAATTGGGCTAGGGGGGCGGAAGGAGGAAAGGGGGGAAAGTGTGCAGCAAAAGAGAATGAAATTGCACGTTCGAAGCCAATTATGTGCGTCGCTGTGTTGGGCGCGTGGCTCGCACATGCTCAGCGCCAAAAATTCTTCGCCTCTAGAGGGCTCAAACACTGTCAATGTGTCCCAGATGAGTCAATCCTGCAAATGATCACAAACAACTTTTCGCCTATTTCACAGGCTCTCCCCCATTCCGCCTAAGATGGCCCAATAATTATTCTAAATCTTAATATATTAATATCACACACACACACACATTTCGATATTATGGGCTCCTCGTTGAGTAAGAAAAATGAAACAAAACCAAAGCTGCCAAAAGGGGACATTTCCCTCGAGCCGCCGCCACCCCAATCCAGCTCCACCCAATCCTCGACACCATACCCTACCCAATCATTCGTCTCATTCCCCTCTCAATTATCCACACAATATCCTACCCAAACATCAACACAATATTCTACCCGAACATCAACACAATATCCTAGCCTAACATCCACACAATATCCCCTCACTCAAGCCTCATCAAGATACCTCACTCCTAGACCATCAGCCTCTTATCCCAGTCAGACCATTGCCCTCTCAAAGCCCTCTACCATTGCTTCTTCAGAACCAAAAATACCTGCAATAGCACCTACATCCTGTTATCATTCTTACACAATATGGAAAAATTCCTACTACAATCATAGGATACAGAAACAAGATTTGAACCATTACAATAATAGGCTTAGTCTCAATGTTGACGAATTAATTAGAAAAGATGAAGAAAGACTCCGTGATTTACAACATCAAAGAGCCAGATTAGAGAATAGCTTAATTACAGAGACGAAATCTAAAATATCTACCCCTTCCCTAGAAGCATTCTTAGAACTAGGCAGTAGATATGCTAGGTTCAAACTATTTGAAAAGAAATTCTTTTACCCGAAACCAGAGCGTCCAGAGTTAACCGACGAGATGCTCCTAGTGATCAAAGAGGCCTCACGACCAGAACCCTCCAGTCAGTCTTTAGTCGAGATCGATGGAGTTCAGATATTAAGGAAAGACATGAGGACTTTGACCAACTCTAATTGGCTCAACGATGAAATAATCAATGCCTATTTTTATCTCATAGTTCAGAGAGGTAAAGAGCCAAAGAGAAAAAGGGTCTACGCCTTCAACACTTTCTTCTATCCAAAATTACGTGACATGGGCTACAGCTCAGTAAAGAGGTGGACAAGAAAAGTCGACGTCTTTAGCCACGATTTTTTGATTGTTCCCGTACATCTAGGAAACCATTGGTGTCTAGCATTGGTGAATTTCATCAACAAAACGATAGGTTATTATGATAGTTTAGGTGGTTCATCGAAAGAATGCTGTGATACTTTGTTAAATTATCTGAGATATGAATCAAATGATAAAAGAAAACAAGATATGGACGACGAGAACTGGCGCCTTGTCGATTGTTATCGTGAGGCTAACATACCTCGCCAGACAAATGGCTCGGATTGTGGTGTTTTTGCTTGCCAGTATGCAGAGCACCTGACTCGTCAAGCTAAATTGACTTTTTCCCAAGAGCATATGCCGTATCTCAGGCAAAAAATGATCTATGAATTACTGAACAAGAAAATACTTGAATAAACTCGTTATGCATAAACTGTTTTACTCTTCCATCGGTTCCTCTCTCTGAACTGTGGTGGATACTATCTGAATGGGAATCCTAGTAGACTTCAGGGTAGGTGTGGTGCCGACCGGGTATTTGTAGCTTCCCTGTTTCGCACCACGCGTGTTAATGACCTCATATGGTCTCAAGTAGTCCACCTTATCTTTCTTGATTACACAGAGGTCGACATTGCTACCAGAACCCAAATCGTTCAGGACGCCGGCTGCTATGGCATCTCGCACCAGCTTTTTAGCTTCATCCTCCGCCATATCGTATTTATACCTTGATTCGAAGACAGACATGGCAGCCAGACTACCAGAGCCCATTGTCATATAGGGAACAGCGTCGGTACTACCATGTGGTGCGATTGATGTGAGCACTGGACCTGTCTTATCATAACCGCCAAGAATCAAAGCTGCACTTACGTGTCCTTGATACTGGTATAAATATCTCTTGATCAATGTTTTGGCCATTCTAACAGGCAATATATCGACATCGGCCTCCAATCGGTGAAGTTCTATGTCAGAGGAAACCATGCGAGTTACATATTCGGTGTCGGCAGCCGTGCCAGCACCACAACAGTACATATTCTTAGCGATATAGTGTATCTTGCTACAGTTCTTTTGCGCCACAATACTGCCGGCAGTTGCCCTGGTGTCAGCACCTAATATAACACCATCTTTGAATACTACTCCACAAATGGTTGTTCCTGTCTTTGTTGCTCTGGGCAGCCTGGCGTGCTGCCCTTTGTTCTCCAGCTGATTGAAAGCATTCTCTATTTGCTTGTTCATCATCGTTTCGATCTCGAGTAAGTAGTGGAATTTATTACACGAATGAAAGAGACAGAGGGAGATAAAATATGTATTGGATCGTATTGGATGAACAATTTGATCGGGTTTCTCGTGCATGCGATTTCTGCCGCAACAAAACTGACGGGCTGCGGGCTCCGATCAACCTCAGGGAGGCGTGTTCGAACAGAAGTCCAAATTTGCGATATTTTCCGCACACTTTCAATGAGCGGCCTGAGTTCTGTCCCGACACGCCTTCATGTGCGGCTTGCGCCCGCCTGTCCGAATGGGCTTCACAGTGATGTCTGAATGTGGTCTTTCCACACATATTTTCTGACAAACACGCGGTAAAGTTCAAACGTGCATCAGATCTCTCAAACAAATAAACATTTCCTTTAATGTTGGATCGGCGGTCTATTTATCATCAGAGGTATGGAATTGGTGTATCAAGTAGAAGCCTTAAAGGATGACTACGAAGAGTTGGAAGAGCAGCATCGACTGCTCACAAAAGAATTAAAATCCAGGGTCCGGCAGCATGAAATGTTAAAGAGAGATTACACAGAATTGGAGCAGGAAAAGTTATGTCTCAAGTTGCAATACGAGCAAAAACTCTCTCTCCAACAGGAGGAGAATGCCAAACTGAAGACCAATAATGAAGCCCTATCAGAGGAATTAGAAAAGTATAAGAATCTCCTTGAGGAGGCCGAGAAGGCTCGACAAGAGGCGGCCAGCAAACAAATACCTGTTGCAGATGAAGTGGCTTTAACTAGAGAAACGAATAAACAGACTAGAGAGTATCATTATAAATGGAAAATGGCGGAACAAGAAAACGCAGTTCTACAAACCTCAGTCAATCGACTGGAAAATCAAGTGGCACGATATAAAGAGTCATTAACGGAGGCTGAAACAATCGAGAGTGAGTTGAAGGCCGAGAAAAGAAAGCTCCTACGTGAGCTGAGAGAAACACAAGCAAAGGTCGAAGAGTTGGAAACGAGTAACTCCCACCTACAAAAACGGCTCGATCGGATCCGATCTAGAAACTTACTCATCGGAAATGAAGCGGTACAAACAACAAATCCAACTACACCAAGCGTATCTCAATAATTGGTCCGATTTTGCAAGACTCATCTCACACACAATAAACTTGCAAGGGACCAACCGCTGTCTTGGTCGTATTTGGTATGCCCCTGGCGTGGCTACCACATGAGGCTAACAGGGTGTCATCACTAACTAACAAATTTCATTGATGAATTTTGAAGAGCAAGAGGGTCTTTTAGTCTCTTTCTGACTTTTTATTTGATTTCTCCTCACTAGACGTTGTCTTCAGAACACTTGCTGAATCTTCTGTCGGCTCACTCAGTTTGCCTACCTTCGCGTTCCTTTGTTGTTGATGGTTGAACTTGTTTTTGTTTCTGGACAATGTCATGTACTGCGATTGAACTTTGTTGTTTCTGTCCGGGTGCTCGCTAAGAGTGGACTCATTGTTATTTTCATTATTAACAGATATCTTACCATACGAAGCTGATTCTCTGTAGTGATTCTTAACTTCGTCAGATTGAGCGTAGATGATTGAACCATCGTTTGTCGACCAGGGTTGCCTCGACTTGGCCTTGGGTGCCGATTTAAGATGACTATCATCCTGTTTGCCAATGGTTTGAACCAACTTTCTAACATCAAGTTGGTTATCGATGTCCACCTCGGTTGGGGACGGGGATCACGAAGATAGACAAACAAAAGATAAGACCGATCAATCTAAATGGTCGAACAGAACAGTGATCACCTCCGACCTATTGTTTTGAAAGAACAATCCTAAAGACACGTGAATTTAGATGAAAACATTAAAAGAAATAAGTGTGATAAGAAACCTTATGTTAAGGTAACGACGTCATGGTGC
>Ga0058701_10000150_pt1 | contig 58930 bp, 52 predicted proteins | sample AgamicOrMae_FD_97039 | JGI IMG/M metagenome (GOLD analysis project Ga0058701, IMG submission 97039) | Agave microbial communities from Guanajuato, Mexico - Or.Ma.e | ecosystem: Host-associated > Plants > Phyllosphere > Phylloplane/Leaf | place: Guanajuato, Mexico | collected 2012-06-04
CTGAAGAAATGTAAAGTCGCGAAGTTGGATGTTGTCTCTACGAGTATATGTTTTATTGTGTGTAGTACTGGAAGCCATGCGCTCCCTTTTGGTAGCGCGTACTAGTCTGGTCGAACCAGCGTGGTCGAGATGAGATCAAATGTCATTTTCCCACACAAACAAGCGGCCGACTGGAGGCGATCACTCTCGGCTGGTGGGGCACGGCCAGCGCGGGAAATTTGCCTTGGCGTCCAAGTGTCACGCAAGAAGGAGTCAAGAGTCGACTCGAGTCTCTATGTCTAATGCACAGTGTGTGTTGCCTCAAGCTCGGCCGCAGACTAGGACACGTGCCCGCGCACTGCACGCATGCGCCACTGGAGCCCCAGCAGCGCCATATGCGCGTCTGCACGCGCGCGCGCCCTAAGGCTCGCCCGCACGGCCAAACAAATGGGCCATGTTGATTGCAGAACGGCGAGAAGGCGGCTGTTAAGTTTGCACTGCAAACTCCAAGCTCGATATTGGATCTCGGCCGCAATTAATATTCAATTTGCAGTCTCGCCGCGGCAACCAGGCGCTGACTTCCGGCCGGTGACTTTTTGCCGCCACGAAGGAGTGCCGCCTAGCTCCTTTGTGTTTGGAAAACAGCCGGCCCACAAAGCTTCTCGTGTGCTCCAGAACTGCAAGTGGGCGGCCCCAACTTTGATCAGCGGCCGCTTTGTGTGTCACTCACTCGCAGTTTAAATTGTCTCCTATTTTTCATTGTGCCGCTGGGCGCCCATTTGGCGCCCGTCAAGCGAGGCCTGCAAGCTGAGCGCTGGCCCACCGTCGAGGGACCACCGTTGGCAAGTGGTGGCAAGAGGCCGAGAGGAAGCTTGTGTGCGGGCGAGAGCCAAACATGGAAACTCTCACGCATTGTTGTCGAGGAGCGCCGGATTGTGGCTGCCACTCAATTGTGTCGGCCAGTTTGTTTGCTCGGCTGACCGGCGGCGGCGGCGTCTCGTCTTGGCGGACCAGTGGCGGACGAGCGGCGGGCACTCCTGCCTGGTCCACGTGCGGCGAATGTGTGATAATATTAAATTAAAATCATATTAAAGCCTCAGACGGCGCCAAGAGGGCGCCCGAGTGTTACTGTGTGGACTGTGGACTGTGTGCGCCCCTATGCACAGCGCGCACTGAAGGCGCACTGAACTGGCATTGGACTGGCACTGAAGGCGCATTGGAGTTTCGCATTGGAGTCGCACATTGCCCATTGGCGCGCACAGCAAAGCGCAGAGCAATACGCGCGCACAGCAAAGCGCAGCGCCACTGCTTGCGCGATTTTCCGATGAGATTTGCCTCTTGGGCCGCGCGCAAACTTGCAGCCTCACGCGCCGCTCATACACAAACTCAGAGGGACCCAAATTCAAGATGGCCGCCGCTCCTTCGAATTCGGAAGCACCAGAAGCAGCAACTTGGAGCGAGACGCAACTTGATGAAACTGGCGCCCCTTCCACTCGGATGACTCACACCCAGCCGGCCCCCTCGAGCGAGGCCCGTCACTCGCCGCTGGCTCGCCTCTTGCTGCTTGCCACTGGCTACTGGCTACAGGCCAGCCGCCGCCAGCTAGCAGCAAGTAGCAGTGGCAAGTGGCAGAAACTTGCAAAGCAACCAAAAGGCCAGCCGCCGCCGCCGCTAAACCACTGGCCCCAATTTGTCGCCACAGTTGCTCGGCCACATTGCGCCAGTCAGATGCACACTCGCTCGTTGCGAGGGACGCCCCACGGGGCCCACTCGCCCCATACAGAGACACACAGAGACACACGGCCAAGTGTGGAGACACGTGACGATGGGCGTGGCTTGTGTGGCTTGTGTGGCTTGTGTGGCTTGTGTGGCGGCCCAGGAAGGAGCTTGGTGGGTGGCCAGCTGGGAAAAGTGGGCGAGTTTTGCTTTGGAGACAAAAAGAGAAACTAATCGATTGCGGCCGAGCGGCGAGTGTGCGCGTCCTAAGGGCCCAGTGCAGTGCAGTGGGGCTGCAGTGGAGCGCCAAATGGGCCTAGAAAAGCACAGCGCTGTCCGAGTGCAGTGCAGCGGCGTGTCTGCAGCAGCACAACGCGCACAAACACGACCCAGCCTAAGGTCTGGCAGTGACGGCGAACAAGTGGCCTGATTTTGCACACAACGCGCTCATCTTTTTCCTCCAAACGGCCAAAATGCTCACGTGCAAGTGGTCATTGGGCGGCCAGAAACAGTCTGCCGGAGCTTGTTTGTGAGCTGAGAGAGCCCACTGAGCTTGGAAAAGGAGGATCATTTGCGCCAATCTGAAGCTTGGGCAAAAACTGCAGCTTTTGGGGCCCAAAAGTGAGCCCAATTGACGCCACTTATATTTTCCGCTCATTGTTGGCTGGCCAAATTATGAACTCCCCTCCGCCTTTTCGCTGCTTTTTTCCGCCCAAAGTGGCCACTCTCAGCCCGAAACTGTTGCCCCACCTTTCCACTTTCCACCTGGCCTCTGGGGCGGCCAAAGAACGGCCGAAAAAGCGCCAAAAAGCGGCCGAAAGACTGCCTAGTCGAGCCCCAGAGAGTGTCTTGTTTACTTAGCGCCTCTGGTCTGCTGGCTAGCTGGCGGAAATGCGAGCCGCCCAAGACCAGAAAGGGCCAAACAAGAGCTCGAGGAAACGTCTTTGCGTTGGGCGCAAACTGCGCCCCAGCACTAAGAGTCCGTCGTTGTTCGGCGACCCTAAGGGCGCCCAGTCGAACCAGCGCCCGGCCAGCCCGCAAACCACTTGCGGCGACCATTTAAAATGCACATAAAAAATGGCCGCCGCCTCCTTTTCGCCTTCTGGCCCGCCCAGCCAGACGCAATATGGAACGTGCGGCCGGAAACAAAGGCCAACTGCTGCCAGCGACTGGCTGCCTTCGACTGGCGCCCACCAACTGCCTTCCCAAAGCTTGAAAGTCCCAAGCTGAAAGTCCAAAGCCGAAAGCTGAAAGCCCAAAATGTGCAACAAAGATCAAGATAAACTCGCTCCGCCCATTTGGCCGGCTCGCCAAAAGCGGCAATCTGCATCTGGCCAGCAGAGCAGCATACTAGCAAACCAGCAGAACAGCAAAACAGTAGAATAGTCGCCTAGCGACCGGACGAGAGTGAGCGGCTTGGGCAAACCGCATAAATCTGGCCCCGAGCGCGACTGATGGCCGGCGAGCACGCATTGGAGCTGGCTCCATTCTGCTGGATTTCTGCAGCCAAAGAGCAAGATGTTCCTTGTCTCTTTTGGGGCGCCCTTTTGCTTTTGCTTTTGCTTGCTGGCTTGGCGGCCACTTGCGCGTGGCTTCAATTTGGAATGTTAAAATGCAATTGAATTATTAGTTAACTGGCATTGTTCTCGGCGGGCCAGCAGCGAGCGAGTCCACGAGAGTTCAGCGCGCCCTTAGGGTCGAGACAGAAACAGTGTGCAGAGCTCGTCGTTTGGGTCTCAACGAAAAGGGGAAAAGCTTCAAAGGGAAAGCAGCCAAAAGGGAAAACGATACGCACAATGGTTGCACAATCGAATTTGCATTCATCTTTATCGTGGCCCAAATCTCCACCCGAAAGGCTGGCTGCAGATTGTTCCGCCGGCTGCCTGTTGTTGCATGAAAAGTGTTTCCATTTTGTCCCCCAGCAGAGCAAGTGGTGCTCGCGAGGGCCCACAAGGACAACTTGCGATTTGATTGAATCAATCACGAGCCAACAAAGAGCCCGCCAGACGAGAGCGGCCACTCTGGAGCTTGCGAGCTTGAGGCTTGGAAAGTGTGGAAGCCAAACTGGCATGAGAACAACAACAACAAAGCATCAGCAACACTCTGCAGACTGTGGCACTCTGCACACAGTATGCAGCACACTGAAGCATTGTGAGACGCACACACGAGCGCACAACACTTTTGTTCCCGCGCGCGTTAACCCAATTCTGTGCATTGTGCGCCAATTGGAAAACACGCGCAATTGGACAAGCCCAAAAGCGCCGCCAGACTCTCTGCGGTCTGCAGCGCTTTGGGCCGCTTGGCGCCCCCAAGACCGCCGGAAAGAAGGCGAAAAGGGCCACCCACACGCACCGAGCCAGTGAAAAAACCAGAAGGCTCCAATGGCCCATTGATTGGCCCGCTTTTCAGCCGGAGATCTCACGAGAGTTCCCGTGCGGCAGGCCCCAAAATCGAGTTATTGCCGGCGGTTTCCTCCAACTCTCTTCTGGCTCCCTCTCCTCTCAGTTTGGAGTCCCACTCCACACCAGAGCCCGAACAGCAAAACTTTGGACTGGCAATCAAACGTTAACATAAATTTCCCGCTCGCAAACGGGCCCACCTTGCGCCAGGCGGACGAAAAGCTTGCGGCTGTTGGAATTTATTTGGCCACTGAGGCCGAAGAGAAGCACAGGCGAGCTTTGAGGCGAAGGCGGAAGGAACGCGGCTTGATTTAGTGTGACTTGTGCAGCTTTGGGGCCGAGCTGAGGGGCTCCAGTTGGAGACTAGCTGCCGAGCAAAAAGGAAAGGGCGGCCCGAAAGTGGTGCAAAATCGGCCCACTGGTTGGTTCTTTTTGCTCTCCAGTTTTCCAGTTTTCCAGTTTCCAGTTTTCCAGTTTCCAGTTTTCACTCTTCCATCTCCACTCTCACTGACTCACTCGAGTGGCCCCCAAGCATCGCCATTGAATGATGGCACTTTAAGTTGGCGCCAGCGGAGGAAATTTGCCAAAATATTTGGCCCAACTTCTTTCTCCTGTGCAGTTTGTCCTCCTCTTAGCTCCTCGGGGCGCCCTCTTAGCTCTCAGGAGGCGCCCCGAGAGGAAAGCACACGAGAGCGAGAGATTTATCGCCGCTTATTGAGGGCCCACTTTGGGTCTGCTCTTGTTGTTGTTGGTGGCCAATGCTCCGTTCAAGTTGAGAGTTTGCCGCGACGCAACAACGACGACGACACACAACCGTCGGCGACAAGAAAGCCGCCATTGTCTCGCTCGTGTTGCGGCAATGGGCCCAATTATTTGCCGCTGCTGCTGGCGCGGAATAAGTCGCGCCCAACCTAAGGGCCGAGTGGCGCGCGCTGAGTGCATGCAGTTCCCCTTCTGCTCGACCAACGCTCGTCCACTCGCTCTCATTAGATTCCACACACACACAAACACAAACAGATGGTCTCCTCCTGGCCGGGCTGGTGGTCCTGCTTTTGAGATAAAATTGGGCAATCAAACAAATTGAATTGCGATTATTTTCAACCCAACTCGGAGGGGCCCATTAATGAGCACAGAGCAGTTCCTTGTTGGCGTCTTCTTGAGAGTGTGTGTAGGACGACTTGCAGTTTGGCTCCTCCTGCAGCCCAAGAGAAACCGCCGCCTTCAAACACAAACTCAGACAGACTGTCGCCCAAGTCTGTTTCTTTGCACCATTCTCCAAATTGCCACTCGCGCTCGGCCCATTCATGGCGCTCGGACACGCACAATCTTGCATTGTGTCCGCCAGGGCAGAGGATCCGCCAAGTGGCCCCCCATGCAACTTGGGCCCATTTAGTCCAACGAGAGCTCCTCTCTGTTATCACTATTGTTATTACTGTATCCTCCAAATTGAGTCGCCCGCCACAGTCGCCCCTCGCAGTCCCAATTCCGAGCAACTGCAGCAGCCCTTTCGCTTCCTCTTTCCGCCCGCTTCCGGCCGCTCCAAAAGGCCGCCCTCTGATGTATTTGGCCTCCTAGTGCTAGTCTCCAGCCGCAGACTGGCTGCATTTGGACGCGCCGGAAGCGGCCTGCAGCCCGATATCGCAAAGGGCGGCCGGAAGTGGAGGCGGCGGTGGTTTAGTGTGAGCCGGGCGGGAGTTTAGCCCGGGCGGGCGCAGACAGAGATGGAAAGGGATGGTGAAGAGTATGAGTTTGGCGAGCAGCCGATTGAATTGATTTGTTTTTGATCATGCCACCTGGCACCTGGCGCGCTTTCGAGCTCGGCAGGTGGCCGGCGAGACTGATGAAAGGGGCGCCGGAAAGGCGAGATGGAAGAAGGGGGCGCCGGTTGGTGCGCGCGAGACTGTGTGCGGCGGTCTGTGAGCGGCGGCGTGCAAGCCTTGGACTGTGTGCGGCAGACTGTGTGCGGCCGCGTGTGAGCAGCGCGGCCGGCCGCAACAATGAACCGGCGGCCGCACACAACAATGCGCTCGGGCCGCTCTCACATGAGCGAGTAGAATGGAACCCGGAGAGCTGGCAACCACTTGAGTCGGTTTCTGGGCCCCAGCCGGAAATCAATTGACGCTAATTCGCTTGAATGAATTCCAAGGCCCCGCGGCCGCCGAAAGGAGAAGAGGTGGGCCGGCTGTGTGTGACACACCGAGTTGGAGGGCCGCAGACAGACAGCGGCACCCACACACACACACACACACACTTCCTCAGACAAGAGGCGCCACAGAGGCAGTCTCACCGGCCACGTACTGGCGGCCGCGACAGCTCACCAAAGGCCCACTGAGTTGCCGCCACGAAAGGGGCCCACTTTCGAGCGGCCGGAAGTTTCAGGTTGGGCGCCAGTTTGCAGTGGGCGCCCCTTCGTTCACTTGAGCCCGTTCGTTCACTTGAGCGAGTCCCGCTGGCTGGCCAGCTGGAAGGGCGACTGAATGGAAAGCGGAAAGAGAGAGTTACAGTTTCGAAGAGCTCGAATAAGAGTTACACAGTTGGAGCTTTTCCGCTTGAGCTTGAGTTGGAGCTCGCCATGAACGAGGAACGAGCCACAACAATTGAATTTGGACACACACACAACGGAGGTGAGTTGTCGGGGGCCAACTGGCGTCCAAAGGGCCAGACGCGCGCAGAGTGGCTGGCCTGTTAATCAATCTCGCGCAAATGGAACGCCGCCAGAGACTGGCCGCAGAGTGGCTCTCGGGCGAGCCCAAAGGGCGCCGGAAGGGCGCCAGAGGGGAGCCAAAGGGGCGTCGGAAGGGAGTCCGAGGGGCGCCCGCGAGCCAGCGGCTAATGGAAGTGTTCAACTTTTCAGTTGGGGCGCGTCAATTTTGATTAAACACACATATCAGGCGACATATATCATGAGACGGGCGTTCCTTTAACTCCATTGCACGCCCCGTACACTGGCCCACTGCTTTTGGGGGCGACAAAAGTGGCACTCGTTAAAAGGGCACTTGTTATTTTAGCTCGCCTATTTTGGCCCACATAAAACTGCACTTTGTTCAGCCCTTTCGGCGTCTTTCTCTGGTTTGCTGCAGCCTAGTTTTAGCAAACCAGAGAGAGAGAAAAAAACCTTTCTAGTGGCCGCCCTCTGTTTCCGGTGGGGGCCAAATTACCGGCGCACTGTCGGCCCGACGCCAGTCCGCCGCAGCCCCAGGAGAGCGGACAAATTTCCACTCGGAGGCGCCCGCCCCAAGGCCAGGTCAAAGGCCCGCCGGACAAGTGGGGCCAGCTCGCCGGGCGGCCCAGAATGGAGGCGAGAAGGAGCGGGAAAACAAGAAGGTGGGCGGCAAATCTGCCAGGCTCGTCTAATGAATGGGGCGCATTGATTATTCGGCCCCATCGGCGAGAGAAGACAGACCCCAACAGAGACTAGCTGCGGACTGCAAGCTGCGAGCTGCCCCAGAGACGCGCCGGCCACTCGTCCTGCTGGCTGACACTTTGTTGCCTCCCACCGAGTCAGAGGCACTCTCGAAGCGAGATAATGGACGCCGGTGGCTCTGCTCTGGCCGTCTGCTTTGCCTGTCCGCTTTTGCCCTCTGCTTTCCTCGTCTGCTTTGCTTGTCTGCCTGGCTGCTCTGCGGGGGCGCCCACTGCCAGCCGGAAGATCCCCCAAACAGAGGCGCCAAACAGAGCACCTCTTCGGCCAGTGTCCAGCTCGAGCGCGGCCCAAACGAGCCTGGCCCTTCCCACTAAGCTTGGGGCCGCCGCTTCTGGAGACGCTAAAAGGGGAAATAATAAATTACATGCCAAAATTGGAGTCAAATCGGGCGGCCCTTTGTGTGTGCAGCCTATTTGCTGCAAGCAGCAGCAGCTAGTGGCGCCCCTTCCGCTGGGCTGGCCACTTCTGCTGAGTTGTCGACTTTTGTGTCTCTGGCCGGAATCAACAACAACAACAACAATGACTCGCGCACCTGCACCCCAGTGGACCGTGTTCGAGCTTCCGCTAGCTCGTGTTTGTGTGTCTGGCTGGAGCACCCAATGCTCCAGCCAGACACAGGCCGATGCTAAGCGCCCGCCGAGTGGGGCCGCTTTCCCGCCAGGCGCATCGCTGGCGCCAGTTTATTTCGTTAGCCTCGCCGAGGGCGCCACTCACTTCGACAGGCGCCCCCTCCTGCAGGAGAAAGTTAATCGACTGCTCCGATGGACCAGCTCTGGCAAGGCGTCCGATGGACTAGCTCTGGCCAGCCGACCAGTCTCGAGAGAGCTAGAGAGTGGCGTCCAACAGAGCGCCAACTGGGCGCCACGTCCGCCGCCTGATGAGCGGCCGGCGATTAATCTCGGCGGCTCTGCCGAAGGGCAAAGTGGAAACTAAAAGCCTGCTCGCCATCGATTTGCCTCGCCCAATTGAAAATACCAACATGCTCGTCTCCCCTGCCACTCTCTGTCTCTCGTCCACCAGAGAGAGAGCTTGCCAAACCACAGCAAGGCCCAAACTCAGTGGCCCCTCTTTTCGCCCTCCTTCAAACAACATTAACATCCTCCCTCTCGATCGATCGATCTGCTGCCTCTGCTCCTCATCAGCAGGCCGCTCCAAAGCAACGTCCCATTTTTTCCCCATCCTCCTCCCTCTCTTGTCTCCTCGGCTAGCTCGCCTCGTCTCCTGGCAAGCTCGCCTCTCGCAGCAAGCTTGCCTAGTCTCACGGCCAAAACACAACAAGCGGCGGGCCTCAATGGCTGGGCGTCGGCCCGAGCTCGTTGCGAACGTTATCAATCATTTGACGAGGCCCTTCCCAGAAAAAGGGGGAGCACTTTTTAGATGAGAGCCAGTTCAACAAAGACCCAAACGGGCCCCATGTTACCCTTTCTCACTTCACCAGGCAAATTGGTCAATCGGGGGCCATTGTCTGGCCAGTATCGCGTGCCTGGACAGCATAAAGCGGACAACAAAAGCATCAAGACCACTCCAGACCACTAGAAGCGGCCGGCAGGTTGTCCTGACAATCGGCAAAGAGGCTTACCACTCGAGCATTAGCGCCCTTTTGGGGCCTCTTGGGCTCCAGATTTGAACGAGATGCCACCTGTCGGGCTGAATAGGTGGCCATTCATCGTGAATAAAGAGTGTTTTTCTTTTCGTCATAAGTTTTGATACGCAAAAGGCGGCTCACACTAATCACACACATGGAGCCTGGTTACTACTCTTCCACAGCAAGGCCTATCCGATGCTTTTGCACCGGATTTTGATATCGAGACTGAAACTTAGCTCTTGCTTGGCGAGAAGGCAATGGGGGGAACAAGCTTGGTTAGTGCTCCACAAAAGCCGGTGGCCATAACACAGGCTCTCCTAAAGACTCTGCGAAGGCATTTAAGTTGATTGCTAAATTGCTGGGTGCTCAGATGTCGACTTTTTGGTCGAATTGGTGGAATTCGATCTCCGATTTCGACGAATAATTCCGAATTGAGAATGACCTTTGATCTTACAAAAGCACGACTTGCTCCACGAGAATGAATGATCCAACTGATTATTGCTAGTATTGCTCGCATTGGATGCAAGGTATGGCTTAGGGATATTGAGTGTGATCGTGCCAGAAAAAAGGGCTCCACTTCATTCGAACTATTCACTTGGAGGCCGATGACAAACAATCAACTGAGCGGTGTTAGCAGTAATAAGCGTAGTCGAGAGAAAGTTTTTGAGTATTTGACGTCAACAAGGCTCAATTTGAGCTGCTAGCTTAGATGAGCCACGTATTGATTGAAAACAATCTTTCCATAGCAAGGTATCAAGCGTTGATCTCTTTCTCTCGAGTGCAAAGTGTGGCAGAAGTTTTCGGCAATATCAATCTTATCTGGACACAATATCACCGCATAGATGATTACGTTCAACAAGTCGCAGCTCCTAAATCATTACCGCATCTTGTCTGGCCTTTAGACTTCCTGCGAGGCCGTATTTGAATGTTTTTTGACTTCGCAATGGTTGTGCGAGGTTATGTCGGTATGATTGATACCGAAGTGAAGAGATCATTCATGACAATCCAGGCACTTGTTCCAGAGGATGAACTTGATGAGTGTAAGTAGTACAGTTCTCGGCAACACTAGACTGCAACGTCAAGAAGTTGTAACTGTCACATCGGTGGAGCGAGACAAAATTTCGAGCTGAATGCTGGTATGAATCTAGCCGGTGGAGGGGGTCCGATTGATTGAATCGGAGCGACAAGACTGAAGGTGCTCAAGCCGTACACCATCAGGTGTGAGACTCGACGATAAATGGCCGTAACGAACCAGATAGCTCCCATAGACTGATGAAATCTGCGATTGGGCGCGTATGAGTCTTAACAGTATGAGTCTTTAGCTCGAATAATCGTGTTCCTGAGGAATGGGGTCTGTCTCGTCAGTTGATCTCTGGAGAACAAAGTTACATGACCACCATCATCGTTCGACCACAAAAGCTCTCGCTGGTCATCGAAGGTCAGTGTTTGGATAGAAATCACTGGTATCCTTGCTGCACTGATTTGCTTACGACCATGATCTGTTAGAACACAAGAAAAAATGAGTAATGGTCTGTAAAAGATGAAGGTGGTGGAGCTACCTGAGAATGATCCAAGTACATAGCTAAATGATCGTTGACATGATCATTCTCATAACGCCTAGTTCGATGGTCGAGACTATTTATCACTGGATATGTTCCATCACCACCATGACGACTTGTTCAAGTGTAGTTCCAAAGTTTCTCATGGTCGAGAGAAGAGGTGCAGCTGAGCGTAGCACAAAACAGTAAGTGCGTAACAACGAAAAAGTCAGCTGAAAATGTAAACAAACTCACGTCGGACTTCAATCTTTTTGATCTTTCATACACTGATCCATCACACTATTACCTCCTCATCAACTGATTGTATCTTTAGTCATGTCCACCAGTCAGAATCTACCCATCTCAGAGGTTCTCAAAACCAAGGGATCGCGAGAGAAGGAGCCCACCGATGGAGAACCTCAGGTCAAGAGGTCGAGACAGGAGGAATATAAGAAGGCGAAAGAATTAGAGGAGGCCAGGAAGGCTGGTAATGCACCGGCCTTGGTAGACGAAGAGGGACGAGACATCAATCCACATATTCCCCAATATATTTCTAGTGTCCCTTTTTTCTACAATACAAATCATCCCACACTTAAGCACCAGCGCTCACTAAAACAGACCCACAAGCATGTCCCATTGGATCTCAAATTACAAAGGGGTGTCAAAATACAGACGGCAGATAAATATCGTCCAGGTGCCTGTGAGAATTGTGGCGCTATGACTCATAAGAAGAAAGATTGCCTAGAGAGACCGAGAAAGATTGGTGCCAAGTATACCAATAAGGATATTGCTCCAGACGAGGTAATATTGCCAGAAATCGAGCATACTTTCGATAGTAAACGCGACCGCTGGGCCGGTTATGAGCCAACAATGTACAAGGAAACAATAGAGGAGTTCAACAAAGTCGAAGAAACCAAACGAAGGATGAAAGAGGAAAATCTCAGACAGGAGGCAGCCGCGAGCAAAGACGAGGATGAAGAAGACAAAATTCAATCACACAATTCTCAAACTAAAGAAACTGGGGACGTGCCACTAAATGATGACCTTGACTCCGACGATAGCGATGATGATGAGGAGAAGTATGCGGACAAGGCTGATATGCCTGGAACAAAAGTCGATAGTAAGCAAAGAATAACAGTGAGAAACCTGCGCCTACGTGAAGATACTGCAAAATACCTTTATAATCTCGACTTAGACTCAGCATATTACGATCCAAAAACTAGGTCGATGCGTGAGAACCCACTACCGGCCAATGCCAAAACGAAAAACGTCGCCCCGGCATTCATCGGGGAAAACTTCGTAAGATACACCGGTGATGTTAATAAGGTTAACAAAGCCCAAGTGTTCGCCTGGGAAGCCGCCGAAAAGGGCGTTGATATTCACCTCCAGGCACTACCCACCAAGGCTGAAATAATACAGCGAGAGTTCGAAATCCAAAAGAACGAGTACAATGAACGGGTCTCTAAGTATATAACGCATAAGTATGGTGAGCCAGAGAAGCAGGCGAAATCGACAAGAGAGCTGCAACTTGACCAGAGTGAACAGTATGTCGAATATTCCAGGACCGGTCGAGTGGTGCGTGGTCCAGGTGAGGCAAGTGGGTCTTCATCAGCACCGAAATAAAAGTAGCCTTGGGCTATGATTAAATTAAGACGGTTAAGCTGTTAGGGCAGATATTAGGGATTCCATGAAAAGAAGGAACAAATGCATGTTTATATAAATATTCATTTCTGATTTTAGCAATCTTCGAGCCAAGGATTTTCTTTGATAACGGTTTTGTCACGCTCGCCGTAGTCATATAGGATTTCCTCATTCGGTTTTATGTCTCTAATTGCAGTCAATATAAGGTAAGGCTTGTTTTGGTGTACAAATATCTCCATTTTGCAATTCGGCTTCTTCCGGCTATGGTTTACTAGTCGGCCGAGCCTTGAGGAGGGCTCTGTGGCGTCAAGGCAATAGCCTTTATTCTTAAAGTTAAAGTAGAACATGTAGGATCCTCTAGATTGCTCTTCATAGATAATATTTCTTTTTTCAGCTTCACGTCTGTTGATGAGATCACCGGCATATTCACAGATGAATGAACCTTTATCAATAGGCTTACGTGAGAATACACCATATCTTCCCTTGATTTCGTGGGGGTCTTCTCTCGCTTCAATGTTCTCTCTAGGATCACACTTTGTTTCTATGTGATGAACTATGGTTTTGTTTTTATTTTCTTCGGCCGAGAATTTCTCTAGCGTGGCCTTACATCTGGTTGTTGTCCTATAAAATGATCTTATATCAGTGTTTTTAACCACCATGATTGAAGATGTATAAGGGAGGAAACATTTACTGCTAAAGGAGGATCATTTAATTTTCAGAGATTTAAATGGCCTGACGCACTTTGTCATGGTGGAAGCGCGCCAAAATAGTGACCACCGTTTGTTGTTATCCTCGGAAGGTTCCCTTTGTGAAGATGCACTGAAACTCACAATAGCGCGTGTAGAAAGTGGAACCATCAGCGCACGAAGTTTTCAAAACTGTTGAAGTTCTCCTGCTCACTCGCAGCAGTCCATGATCCCAGCCGTGAGTGAGCCAGGCAAAAGGGATGGACTGGAGTAGCAGGACACCTCGCTCTAATGAGCTGCACAGGCCAGCTTAGCATCAAGTTCTTAGGAAATTATCTCGTCTTGATTGATGAAATAGCCAACAGAACCTCACATATTTATACAGCCCTCCTCGTAACTAGGCTACAGGCGGTAGTCATGAATAGATAACCTCAAGCAAGCCAAACACGTCACTCTTGAAGGGATGACTTCTGAGCTACAGTTCTCAAGATGACCATATCACCCAACATGACCACCAGATCATGTCCCTATCTAGGCACCATAGACCGCAAGGCTCTCGACTTCGATTTTGAGAAGTTATGCAGCGTATCTTTGTCCAAAGTCAATGTCTACGCCTGTCTAGTTTGTGGTAAATACTTTCAAGGTAGAGGCAAATCCACTCATGCATTCACTCACTCTGTCAGCGAGTCACATCACATTTTCCTCAACCTGGAGACATTGAAGTTTTATTGTCTACCCGACAATTATGAGGTCCAGGATTCATCTTTGGAAGACATCTTGTACGTATTGAAGCCCACTTTCACCCGCGAACAGATAGTCGAACTCGACCATTCCACTGAGCTAGTTACAGCTCATGATGGGAAACAATACTATCCGGGTATAGTGGGATTGAATAATCTCAAACACAATGATTACTGCAATGTCATTTTCCAAGCCTTGAGCCATGTGACTCCCCTCAGAAACTTTTTCCTCATTGAGAGCAACTACACTCAGGTTGAAAAAGTCAACACCACCGATGAAAGGTATCTGTTATCACATAGGTTTGGAGAGCTACTGAGGAAGCTGTGGAATCCCCGAAACTTCAAGACCCATGTCTCCCCCCATGAGATGTTACAGGCTATCGTTCTATTGTCAAAGAAAAAGTTTGAATTTATCAGACAAAGTGATCCAATCTTATTCCTCGGATGGTTCCTGAATTCTCTCCTCGGTCCTAAACGAGAGAAGAACTCGATAGTCAAAAGAACTTTCCAAGGAAAGATACGAATCGCGTCCCGACTGTTGCTGCCTGATCTTACAGCACACATGACTCCATCCTCGAGCACTGAAGAGCCACAGCTCAAACTCGCCGAACAGGAGAACTACGACATAACTAGCTTCTTGTATCTAACCCTCGATTTACCATGCATGCCTTTGTTTCCTGAAAAAGATAAGAAGGGGAAGGTCATCAAGCCGCGAGTAAGTCTATATGAGTTATTGAAAAAATTCGATGGAAAGACAACCCATGAAATTCGTGGCTACAAATTGGACGCTGCAATCAAGCGATACGAGATTGTGAAACTTCCCAGATATTTAGTCCTCTACTACAAACGGTTCACGAAGAATACCTTCTTCACAGAGAAGAACACCCACCTCGTTGAGTTTTCGATAAATAAACTTGATCTGACTCATTTACTATCGCAGGAAAAGGTAAGCCTACCGAAAGGTGCAGGTGGTGAGCCTATTGAGGGTGTCAACAAGCAGATGTCAGAGGTTGAGGTTGTGAAGCAGTATAACTATACTCTCATTGCTAATATCGTCCATGACGGTGAGGCTGATGCTGGAAAGGGGACCTACCGAGCGCACATTCTTCATCGAGCGACAGGAAAATGGTTCGAGCTGCAAGATTTGTATGTAACTGAGCTAGCTGACACAACTCGTGTCACCCTGAGTGAACCCTATATACAAATTTGGGAGATGAAAGGATTGCACAATCATTAACTGTCAATTCTGGTTGTAACAACCTGATTTCGCTCCAAGCAAGCAATAAGCGTTCGCTATCCGCCGTCCTACGCAGCACTCTTGTGCCAAAATAAAGACAACGTGCGTAAATAAAAGAATTTTTCTTTCGCCCAGTCCCTAAACTCATGGGCTCAATCCTGAATTCTGCTCTAACCCTAGGCTTCATCTAGTTTCATTGTAAATTTCTCATTTGATAAGATAAGTAAAATAGGATAGATTGGTCAGAGTGGTGTGGGACCGAGTCCCTAGTCCTGCCGTGGCCCGCTACCACGGTTGCTATTTGGATTTGGCTTTCGCCAACTGGCGATAACAGAACTCACCTACTGACTTATTTTCCTGGTAGAGTGTTCTAAGGCCCTACAACGGAGAATCTTCAGGAAGCAACAGCTAGGTTAGAGGATGTTGATCCTGAGACCAAGCTGATTGATCATGACTTCATCGAAACTGAACAAATGTTACCCCAGCTTGAACAGGATCCAGAACATAACAATCACCAACAACAGGACACTGAAAGGAACAATGAAGCACAAGAACCAAATCAAAGAAGTTTAATTGAGAATATAGAACACCCTAGCGATATTATCAAAACAGAGCAATCACCCTCGGGATCAGTTGTGAGTCCAAGACCAAATAGCGAACAGTTCGAACCTGTTTCAGATGAGGGTAGTCCCTTGTGTGTTAGGGAGAAACGTGATATAGAGGCGGATGTTATAAAATTGGCCCAAGAAAAGTGGCCAGAAATGAATGGAGTCTACGACGGGGATGGGGAATGGCATGATTGGAACGAGATTACCTATGGTTACAGTTATAATAGTCAAGAGCTAATAATATTGCCTTATACAGTTTGTTTGTTAAATTTACACGGTGCTGAACAACAACAGTGTACAACAGAATCGTCTAGCAACTAACGATTTAGGTTTTCATGTATATAAGATATTTTACCTTATCATTACCAGAATGATTGGAAAGAAAAGATATATCTGGAGAGATACCCCTTCAAGAGGGGTTAAACTTGAATAATCTAAGTAAATTTCAAGGATCAGGTACCATGTTGCTTTTTATTTGAGATTGTATCATTTCAAGTTTCATCACAACAATGGATGATTTTCAGAAGACTTGTCATTTCGACTTGATCTCCTCGTCTGTGTTAATAAAGTTGAGCTTGATGTAGACGGAAAATTCGACGACAATGGCATCCGGGCATGTTCATGGAGAAAAAGCGTACTCAGGCTGACTGCAGTTGATGAATCAACGTCAGTTATCTTCGGAGGCGATTTCGGTCTTTGAAATGCGCTACTTTCTTGGGATCGCCCCCCTCTGGCTAGATAGCTGCTTGTGGTTGCACCATGATTTACGTAAAACTGGGAACGTAATTCTTCTGGATCGTGCAACGTATCACTAGTTAGGGGACTTTTTTGACGCGTAACCGCTTTCTCGATTGCTTGAGTCGTGACTTGTTGTATAAAGTCCCTCTGAAGTTCGCTAGATGGATTCCATGACGGGTTGTGCATTTTGAAGTTGATTAGTGAGAGTTCCAGCTTCCCATGCTCAGTTTGCATCGGCAGGGCGGGATTCTCAAAGGTCTCGCGCTCAAATTGTTGAACGTTAGTTGGACGACTTGGTTGAGAGTCATCATCCGCTTCTTCACTGCTCAGACTCTTATTAACTTCAGATTTTTTATCAGTCATATCTTGCATAGGAGTTGCCATCATCGGCTGCCATTGTGGGTTACCGTTCTCTTTTATGTTCATCATTGAGAAAACACAAACGTCACCAGTCCCAGGCACTACAACAGTGTAGTTCCTGAAAAAGTCGACTATGTCAAGGGATCTTGGGCGAAGATGACGGATCATTATGTACGGGGTGGCGAGAGTACTGAGTAGGTCTTCTAAGAGCTTGATTATTTTGTATTGGAACAACTCAGACATGGTCTTTCGAGCCTGAGGTGTAAAGGGAGGGTAGTTGTGTGGCACATAGTGTATGTTCTGCAAAATTTGTTCGTAAAGTTCGCTCTTGGTGAATCTTGGCGGAACTTCAGGTGGTATGAAGCCCCCTGCAGAGGACCAAATAAGCCATAACCCGGTCACTATTGTGAGGAGATGTACAACTTGTATGACGTCTTCATCATAAACTGTGAGTATGAGTAAAACAGCAAATGTTGAGCCTGCAACGAAGCGGATGTGTCGGGCAAATATTTCCAATAGGGGCGAGGTGAATGCATCCATGTAATTTTTAGCTGGTTTGTAAGCGTGGTTCAGTCTATCGTTGAGTTGATGATCGAGTTCATTGAAATGCCTACAGAACCATCTAGAGTAGAGTGACCAGTTTCTTAGACCTAAAACAACGGGATCCCGTTTAACTAGGGCGGCATTGGAATAAAAGAAATAAAGAATCTGCCAAATAAATAGCACTGGCGATAAGAATAAGTTGATCAAGGCTAATATCACAATGTTTCGATCCAATTTTTTGGCAATAACTTGCCTGTGAGGAGGGCTCTTGACGTCTTCATTGATTAGCCAGTTCTTTTCAAAAATACATTTGAAAGGACCCCGGAAGAACAATAGCTGGCAGTTATACAAAAAACTTTGCGTGAGGAAAGTTGTCTCACCTATGAATGGAACCTTATAATAGATAGGCAAAACTCCTCGATTAATGAGAGCTATCATAAAATTGCTATGTCGTAGTATTCTGTTATGGATGTCTAACTCAGTTAAATGACTATCTTGGGCTAGGAAATTGTGCTTAGAGCTTATTATACGCCCTTGTACATCTTGCCACGCCAGTAGCGAGCAATCGTTAATGTGGAGTATGTCCTTGTAGAATTGTCTGATGGCTAAATTTACTATTGTTGAGTGAATTGATTTTATAGTCTTCCATGTAAGAAATACGAGAGCTAGAAAAATAGCAAATAGTTGTATACTGGGTATTGTTACGCTGTTGTATGGTCTTATGACATCGTAGATATGCACTTTAGAGGTCGGATTTGTGGGACTCGGTAACGGTTGCTTATTCTTGAACAGTATATCATAATCGACATAGTTTAAGAAAAATATCGGCAGGAAGACAGAATATACTATCTGCACCAAGTCCAATATTTGACTACACACTAGGCAGGCAAAGCCTGATTTTTGATGATATTTATATAGCCTAACAAAGAAGTCGTCTAGATCATGCATGTATTGCTTCCATGGCACCAAATTTTCACGAGTGGATGGTGATACATGGATGAGTATATGGTTCTCATTATCGCCTATTTCAGCAAAACTTCTATAGCCCGTAGGCGGACTATCTGGGTTGAGATGACTAGTCAAATCTACCCTCTGGCTCATGTCTAAGTGTTTCTTAGCACTTAAGATTCCGATAATGGTCTGACGATAGATGGTGCGATAATATCATGATATAACGAAATTGGCTCTGGTTTGATTCGAGCCTGTCGAGATGACGAAAATGAAAACAAATCTCTTGCATTTGTTTACAGCTAGAGGCGCCAGCTCAGCTGTTGGAACGAGTCCCCAGCTCTCGCGTTCTCCCAGCTCAGTTCGCCTACGGACTGGATCAGCAGACTCTCAGTCCTAGAGTTTAAACTTAGAATAATGGAAAAATTTAGTTCTATTTTCAGCTAAGGTATTCGCTAAGGAGTACCTTTTTCGCGAACAACGAGTTCAAAACTATCTGTCTCGTTCCTCACGATTAGGGGCAAGTTTCTGATCAATCTTCCATGCAGACTGGCTGGACTTGCTCAGCCAGTTCCAACTCGTCGCTCCTAGCGGACAAAAGTTCTGGCATTTGTTTACCATTTGAAATCGTCATTCCCCGAGAAGACTGGCGAAATCGCTCTGCATCAGGTGCATCACTCCTCTTTTGAATTTTCATGTGTCGACATGAAGTGGCAAAAATAGGCCCATTGAGGACTTTCATCGTCGTATTTGATGCTCTCTCGTCAATCTTTCCAATAAATAGATCTCAATTCTGTGTTTCGTGAGACGGAAGCCGGAAAGCTCGTCAGCCAGGGATTTTTTTACCTCTTGGGAATCCTCTGAGTAGTCAGTGACTACAATTACTCGATAAAGCAACCTCGAATGAGGCACCAGTTAAACGATCAAACGTCGAATGAATGAGAGCGACATGACTTAGTTAAGATAAGACAGCTGAATGAAGGTTGCAGCCACGATCGAGAACCGAAAACTTTCACTGACGGAGTCTCTCTTCTCAGAGTTATAGCTAGATGATCATAATTGAGGGTCCGTCAAAAGCCCAGATGATCTGACTCCACCAGTCTCATCAATTGATTTAGCACTGCGACCTGAAGCCGCTGAGCGTGTGAAGGAGTCCCACTTGGAGCAAAGTTTCCCTCCAGGCTGGCCGGACCAGGCAGCGCTGTTTAGCTGTTGTTACTGATGGTCCCTCGCGCGCGCTGCGCCGGCATCCAGCGCGACACTGGACCAGCGGCAGCATGGTTTACAATTCCGCCATGTGAGTGTCCCACTTCATCACGCTTTCCTAGACAGGTCGCGTAACACATTATCTTACCTCAATCATCCACCAATCATTATTGTTGAGCTAAACTAAGGATGGCATTTGGTGGTAGAGGCGGAGGCCGCGGAGGAGGTCGCGGGGGCGGATATGGTGGCTCCGCAGGTAGAGGTAATTACGGCGGAGGTGGTTCCGGGGATGGTAATTGGTCCGCTAATCGAGGCACCAAGAGGCCTCAAAGTGGTGGAGGAGGATATGACAACAAGCGAGCACGCTTCCAAGCTGATCTCAATACAAATAATCTTGTTCCTGTAGGGAAAGTTTCTCATGTAGCCGACAACAAAATAGTCTGCAAGGTTGATCTAGAGGATCAGGTGCCCATGTTCAACCAACCAGTATTCTTGGAGAACAAACAGCACCTAGGTAAATCAGATGAGATTTTTGGGCAATTGAGCAATGTTTTGATGTCCGTAGAGCTTGTCGAAACCATCAAGCCGGAGTCCGTTGACAAGAAGCAAATGATATACATGGATCAATCTAGAATATTACCAAAAGAAAGATTTCTTCCTCGTGATCCGCCCGACCCGCTTGCTCCTAAAGTTAAACGACCAAAAGGGCAAGGAGGCGGCGGCAGAGGTGGTGGTGGCGGTAGAGGAGGACGTGGCGGATTCAGCCGAGGTGGTGGTCGTGGCGGTGGCCGAGGTGGCTTTGGCAATCGAGGAGGCGGTTCTGGTTTCGGCAGAGGAGGAGGTGGTGGTGGTCGTGGAGGTGGTTTTGGAGGTGGCGATCGACGAGGCGGAGGAGGAGGAGGGAATCGGGGAGGTCGAGGACGTTTCTGAATCGATCAGCTCGGACCTCAAGCCCTCTGATCACGAAACTAATTTAATATTCCACTTGATTTCGCTAAAACAAGGAACTCCAAATTGAGAGTGGCACAGCATCAGTCCGTCCAGGTTACTTTGCATCATCTGATCTAAGATCGATCAAGCATATTTTTCCATGAAACTTGTATGGAACTTCTTGAATCTTTCCATCATCTCCTCAAATGTGTCTGGTTGCGGCAGGATAGTTGTACGGAAATGGAATGTCCCGGGCCTTTGACCGAAACCAGAACCTGGAACAACACAAATTCCGGCTTCTTCGAGTAACGCCATCAGGTAAAAGAAGTCCGGCTTGAGGCCGGCATCCTCAGCGGCTTTGATAGCCTTAGCGGGAAGAAATAGTCTAGGGAAAGCATACATAGCTCCTGCAACCTTATTGCACGTTATTCCTTCGATTGAGTTGAAAGTTTCGGCAACCAACTTCGCCTTGATTTTCAGATCACTCAATATCTTGGACTTTTCTTTTTCAAAAAGCTCGTAAGATGCCTCACCTGGTCTTGGCGGATTCACTACGCAACTCATTGTCACCTGGCCAATCACCGAACTGCAGAGACGTGCAGACAGATACTTGTAGAACATCGCCCTAACATCAAGCTCAAAATTGGCCAACTCTCCATAGCCTCCTCGCAAGCCACACTCGCCCATATAGCCTTTGCTAGCGGACATCATTGATACTAGCTCGGTCTGTATGTTCATATCGCTCATGCACCTCTTGAACGAGTGGAATTCTGCTCCTTCCGCCCAGATGTTATGCTGATACACTTCATCGGCTATGATTATCAGATTATGCTTCTTTGCAAAATCTATGACTTGGCAAATATTGTCACGACTGAGAACCGCTCCAGTTGGATTCGCGGGATTGATAACAACAATAACTCTTATATCACATTTATCGGATGCCTCATTGAAAGCTCGCTCCAGCTCACTAATTTCCAGACGCCAATCATGGTCTTCATCGAGGTAATAACTGACTTGATGCATCCCGAATTCACACAGTGTGGCAGAGTAAAGCGGGTATTGGGGTATCGGAATCATCACTCCAACTGGTTGACCTGGTCTTCTAGAATGATTAACAAAGGATAACATTGTCTTGACAACCTCGCTTGCCCCGGTTGTCAAGAAGACGTTCTGCCAGTCAGTTTTGATACTGTCGCGACGTTCAATATAGTCGGCACATTGGCGCCGGATTAGCTCTATCCCGCAAGCATCAGAGTAAGCTCCAACAGATTGACCTCCACAAGCTTTCAGTATCTCGCTAACGCGCTGCTTGATGTCCGATGGAATACTCGGATCAGTTTCCATGAGTTTTGGGTTTGAGGCACAAGCGATCATTTGACGATAGAAAGTGAGCGGTTTCTGGTTCATTGCGTGACAATCTCCAATATTGGCGCGGATAACACTATTAAATGGTTTTATCGCACCAGCTTCAATCTCTTTAGCAAGTTGCACTGCTCGGATGACCAGGGGACCTCGAACAGCATACTCCAGATTTCTAATATTTTGGTTGATATTATCAACGTTCAGTAGGGCCACCATCTTCGATCGGTCCTGATTTGACAGATTTGGTTAAACAAAATATAACAAAAGATCTATGATGTTGTAATATTGCTGCGATTATAAGACGAGAGTGATATTCTACCTCAAATGAAGCCAATCTAATAACGAGAATGCATTAAATTAAAACAAGTTGTTCAAATGAACTTCTCCAGAGTCAATGTTTACACTCGAGCTATAAGGGGGCCCGGTTGCACAATATCCTGATTGTTAGGATCAGGCACGCGCCGTCGTCAATGTCGAGGCGCAAAGTCAGGCAGTCGTAACATGTTCGCGTGCAGCTTGACGCTTACGAGTGCTTCGGTTTGAGTCCCGCCGCGCCATCACGAAGTTCTGGCAGAACCTCCACGGTGCAGAGTGGGGCAAGAGGATCGAACGGTGAGAACGACAAAGAACTTAAGGAGAGAGGAGCATCTTTTCATCCAACTCAATCTGATGAAGTTCTCTCTCAAGCACGCACAGTCACTCCATTCAGCCAGATTGCAATCCCAAAAATTCTTTTCGTTTTGCCCATTCCCAACGTCTCACTGACTGAGAATTCTCGGGCCAGACCATCGTTGATTCACTCCATAATCAACTAAAACCTGCTTAAACATGACATATCAAACTGAACTATTAAACCACTTTATTTCCTAATACATATATACATACACTTGTATTTGAGTAAGTGTATATGTATTGCATAGTTCATTGTTGCTACTTAGAAACCAAAGGAATCATAGTGAATTAGGATGCGCCATCAACCAATTGTAATTTGCGGCCCCAGTGGCTCAGGTAAGAGCACGTTATTGAAGAGATTATTGGCCGAGAACAAGGACAAACTGGCATTTACCATCTCCCATACTACGAGAAAACCACGTAAAGGAGAGGAGAATGGTCGCGAGTATTACTTTGTCACTCGTGAAGAGATGGAAAGTATGATCAAGAACAACGAGTTCATAGAGCATACTGACTTCTCCGGTAATTTGTATGGGACCAGCAAAAAAGCTGTACAAGATGCTTTAAAAACTGGAAAGTTGTTTATTTTTGAAGTTGATATCGAAGGGGTGAGAGCTTTGAGGAACATAGATTTTTTCAAGCCATTGTTCATCTTCATAAAACCACCATCTAAACAGATGCTTATCGAGAGACTATCATCTCGTGGCACTGAATCAAAAGAGACCCTAAAGAAACGCCTGGAGCGTGCGGACGAAGAAATGAGGTTCGCTGAGGATGGGTCTCTTCAATTTGATAAAATTTTAGTCAATGATGATCTCGATGAGACCTATGCTCAGCTCAAAGAGTTTCTGAAGTTATAGACAAATGAAAAAACGGAACCATTCTTCGCACGATAAATAAATGAATCAATCTTCATGGGTGCGACCTAACGTGTTAGTGGCACCATTTGCGTCCATTACTTCATTCGGAAGTGGTTTTCGCTTCATGGTGCGTGGCGGCTATCTTGCATGGCCATTGTGCAGATTGTGGCTCCCGCGAAGCCAATGGCTGGGCGGGCAATCTGCGTGTGTGGAAGCGTCACACAGCGCGTGTTAGCACGCGCAACTTCAGCCAAAACACAATCCGCAGCTAGGTCCGCGTCAAGTGTCTGTGGCTCGCTCCAAAACAATGAGTTCTAATTTGAGTCTATTTGTTTGCTTATCCACCTTGTGTCATTTCAACCCTCCGAAGTGAAGCCAAATAATTCTCACATTGTAGCTTTACACAATCTTGCTCCGTGATGGGCAACATCCAGACCGTTGGACCCAATGAGGCCCTGATAGTATCAGGTGGATTTTGTCGTCCATCCAGGAAGCAAATAATAGTCGGTGGCTGGTGCTGGACAACATGGATGTTGACTAATATCCAGAGGATATCATTGCAAGTGATGACGCTGAACCCGAAGTGCGAGCATGTGCAATCTTGTCACGGAGTGCCGGTGACAGTTACTGGAGTTGTGCATTGCAAGATAATGTCTACACCCGAGTTCCTTCCACTTGCAGCTGAGCAATTTCTGGGCAAATCGGTGGATCACATCAAATCGGTCATCCTACATACAGTCGAGGGGCACATGAGGGCGGTAGTTGGAACCCAAACTGTTGAGGATATCTGCAAGAAACGCCAGGAGCTGGCCAGCATGATACGCGAAGCAACTACCAAAGACTTGTCACGGATGGGTATAGATATAATGAGCTTAACCATCAAGGAGATAAAGGATGATGTCGAGTATCTGAGCTCCATAGGTAAACGAACGGCAGCTCATGTGAAACGTGACGCAGCTGTCACTGCGGCTCGGGCCGAGAGCGAGGCCGCCAAGGTGGAGGCTGGTTGTGAGCGTGAGAAGCAGGAACGAGAACTGCTCAATAAGTCTCTACTAGCGACTCAACAACACCAAATGGAGATGGCAAAGGCTACCCATAATGAGAGCGTTGGAAGGATCAAGGCCGAGGCAACCAAAGCCTATGATCTGCAAATGGCCTGCCTGCAGAAGGGAATCCGAACCATCGAGATGGAGGTGAAATCTATCGAATTTGACGGCCTGATAAAGATCAAGAAAAAAGAGAACGAGAAACGCAAGACCGAACTCGAAATGGAATACAAGTTGCCAACGAAATCGGAAGTGTATCAGTTGCATAAAGAGACAGAGGCCAACTCGGCGCGCCAGAAGTCCGAGATTGATGCGGAAGAATATAAGATGGAGATAGAAGGTAAAGCTCGTGCTGAAGCGGCGCGAATCGAGGGATTGGCGGAAGCAAACGGGATGAAACTCGTGGCCGAGGCGAGAAGAGAGTTCAACGAGGCCGCAGTCCTGTTCGAGGTGCTGAAAGTCTTGCCGGAAATCGCTGCCGAAATAGCCAGTCCATTGTCGAAATTTGAAGAGATCGTCCTGATCAGCGATGGGAATAATAGGGAGAACGATGATAAGAAATCGTCCTCGTCAGATAAGACACTCTCGCGACCGCTCTCAACTTTTGCCACCGAGGCTGCAAAACTAACCAGTGCTGTCCCGATGGCCGTGAAGGCGGTCGGCGGAAGCCAAAAGACCACCAGCAATTTGCTCAACAACATTCTCAGAATGCAGAAATCCGCAATTTGAAACAGAATCTATTTTCTCTAAGACTAATTTAGACTTTCAAGTTTGAGATTCTCTTTCAAGCTTGGGCTGATGAGAATATCCATCCGATATAAATTAATCATTCAGATCTCTATGTTTCCACTTTTTCCACAATCATGCTTTGAGAGGACATTCGCTTGCGTCTGGATCACAGTCTGCGTAAACTTTGAAAACGTCTTTCTGAGCTTGATCCAAGGTTGCCAAGTTGACACATACACACCTGCTCCCGGTCGATTCGTTGTCATCCTCCAACAAACGGGGAACACCAGCCCAATCACGCTCTATTCCGCCGCTTTTAGGGGTGCACCACACCCTACCACTTCTAGTGTCCGTATTCCACTCTGAATTGCACTCAGGTAAAGATTTGCTCTGCTCGTTGTATCTGGCCCGCTGATCGTTTAGCTTTTGGATCACTCCCCGGACCCTCGCCAATTCCTGTGTCCCACAACCTCGATCATCATAGAATGCACCAATTATGCGCCCCATAGACTCGTAGGTCGACTCATAGAATTGAGTCCAGCTGTCAATATGGGAGTAGAAACTTTCTTCAAGATCTCTGACGTCGTCCGTCAAATCATGAGTGAAGTTGCCAGTTATGAAAGCACGGGTTGCATCTCGTCCAGAGAAAACATTGTACTCTCCATTGGGGCCATAATGTTGCGAGTTGAGTGTGACATTGTACACCAGACCCAAGAATCCTAGATAAATTAGCCCGCTTGAGCTCGATCCATCATAGTGGCTTAGGTCACTCTTGGACCACAACCGGACTCTATTCTTTTCACCTGGACAATCGGTAAGTCTCAAGTCTGGTGTACTTGTCGGCTTGGGCTTATTCGCCTCATTTGAATTATCGTTCTTTCTACCAGAATAAAGCTCTATATTCTTCTTCAACACGATGAAAAGTTCTTCTACTTTCTTTTGAACATCGGTAATGAAATCGCGGACATGATTGCTCTCCGGTACGTAGTCTTTGGCCTTCTCAATATGCGATGCTGTTTGCCGAAGGAATTGATCGACCTTCTTGTAGTCGGAGTGGTATTTGCTCATGAATTTGATGGTGTCATCGTTGGCAAAACGCTTATATAAAAGCGGAGTAGAGATTGCTACAAAGAGTATCAATAAGCTCAACTTGATGAGACCCATTTTCGTAACTGTCTAACTAATCCAAGAATCCTATCCTAGCGATCTAATCTAGAGCCGGCTCTGGGATTCCTGTATTGTCAGATGTAAATCAGAAAAATTCGATCACGACTAGTGATAAAGTCAAGTCATGTAAATGTAACAAGTAATGAGCAAATGTCGAGCAACCACAATATCAGTATCTACTCACTCACATTATGCATGTAGAGTTGGTGTGAAGTGCATGGCCTCTATTTTCGCCTCGAGTTTTCCGTTTGAAAGAGGGAACAAGTGTCGTTGATAATAGCTGGAATGTCCTCGGTAAAATAAGTTGAACGAGAGCTCTTAGGTGAGATCATGCCAAACCGTGGAAGGCCCAAATTTATCGTGCATGACTTGGCATCTGTACGAAATCTCTCGTGCAGCCGCTCAAGCGTCTGAGGTATTAATCGGCACATCTGAAATGTCTGAATGTCCTCAATCGGATATCTCCCTCATGGTTAGGATTACGACTTATAAGAAAAATGGATAATTATCAGGATGACCATCATTGTGAGGCACAACTACTAGGATAGACGCAGATCTCGCGCAGGTTCCGTTCTAGAGGTGTTTTTTGTGAAATGGGCGGGCCGAGCATATGACCCATTCTGTTTTTTGAGGGCGCATGGCATGAAATCCGATCTTCATCAATTTAATGAGTGTCGGTCCAGAACCTTCATCCTACATATGCTTTTTCTCAGTCGCTCTGTAATTGCCTCACAAGATGTCGTTTCGATCACTAAGTCAAAATAAGCACTTCAAGTATGGAGCACCTTTCTTGCTTGCCGTCGTTGGCGGTTCCTTCGGACTACAGGTCTACTCTCAGCTAAGGTACGACATACAAAAAGAGAAGAGGGTGACCACTAAGACCAAGGAGGTGCAAGAAATCATAGCAAAGTCTAAGTCACCAACCCTCGAGGAAGAATACGAGGAGTATCAGAAGACAGTAGATATTAACAACTGGAAGAATGTTAGGGGCCCAAGACCATGGGAGGAGGGTGGAGAGAATAATGAAGACTTCAAGAAGTTGATTGAAAAAAGAGCTAACGAGTCCAAGAAAGGTTGGGTTTTTAAATGAATAATCCTGATTGATCACTATCAATAACCATATGTAGTATAGTGTAGAGTATCTGTGATGAATTATACGACCATTAAACCATTAAACGCATATAGGTAGTTTTGTTTTGGATCGTGACTACTGGACGGTGTCCCGGTGTCTAAGTCCCGCCTATATGAACTTTCAATTATTGATAGTATGCTCATGAGAGCGTTGTTCTATCGTTCTTGATGGAATTATTATATCTCCCCTCATCATGGGGCTCGTTGATGGTGAACAAATGCTGTCGGTGCCATGACTGATGGCGCTGATGTCCCACCGTATTGATCATAGTAAACATATTGAGGCTGGGATACGAATGAGGGCCCACCTGCAACAGGTATTGGTTGATAGATTATTTGAGGGGGCTGTGACTGACCAGGTGCTTGGTGAAGACCTGCTGCATTGGGAGTTGATGTGAATTGCGTGTGAATTATATTCTGCTGCCCATGTTGTGGACTCATCAACTGATCACTTGTGCTCACTGATTGGCGTGTTTCGTCGCTGACTTGTTGCTGGTGAAAGATAGATGTTGATGTTGGAGCTGAAGGTTGTAACGGCTGAGAATTGTTGATCAGGTAAGCAGATAACCTAGCTTCTAATTGCTCATTGGAGTTTTGTGCCTTCGCCAAGTCTCGCGATAGTGTTTCAACCTGTGCCTCATATTTGAGATTTTTCTCGTGTAACGATTCAATCCAACTTATTAAATGTATAACAATATCCGATAATGATTGTTCGGCCATTGACTGATAAGTATGGCCACCTTTGATGGGTTATGTACTAGATTGTCACAGAAACGTTAATAATAAGGTTGTAATTGGGTGCGCATATTCCTAGCATTCGAGTACGCGCGAAATCCGACACTGGGAATGAGCGTGATCATAATTTCTTCTTTGCACGCGCTTGCTAACAATGAGGATAAATAACCGCAAAAATATTGTTATGGATGGATATACAAATCACTTACCATGAGTTCAAACGTTTACACTGCTGAGAAAATTCTCAAAAAGCGAGTACGGAATGGTATAACACAATATTATATAAAATGGAAAGGATATTCAAATCGCGACAATACCTGGGAGCCGCAGGAAAACATCCTTGATACGAGTTTACTAGTTTCGTTTGAAAAAGGAAAAAAGAAGAAGAAACCAACCCCAAGATCTAGCAATCAGATACAGCATGTGTCCGAGCAGCGACAAAATGAGCACGAAGAACAGGAACAACTCCACTCCAAAGACCACCGTCCGGATGAAGCTCACGACGATGATAAGGAACAGGATCAGCAGCAACAGATCCTTAGTGAAGAAGAGGATAATGACAAGACTAACATCAGCTTGAAAAATGAGCGAGATTCGACAGAAACTTCCGAGAGTACGGATGTAGGAACCACAGAGGTTCAGATACAGGCAACTCAAATTCAGCCAGAACCCATATTACCTTCTACTCAACAAAGCCTCACATTGAATCCTCTCTCAAGTCAATGTATCCCCCTCCAACAGACTCAAGAAATTCTGCCAGAGAAATCACCACTGCCACCGAAGGATGCTGGTCAGAGCAAGCAGAACGACATTAGGGAAAAGAAGCATCTACAAATTTTAGATAAGCAGCTCAGCCATCAGGCCGTCCAAACTTTGGAGCCTCTAACTTGCCGTTATAATCGCTCTATACTCAATACAGTTGTAACCGATGTTACTGTCAACAACCTTACTATAACCATATGTGAATTGCCAGAGGAATCAACGAAGAAGACAAAAAAGTTGACGAAGTCCACGTGAAATACACGTGATCAAAGCCAATAACAGTTCCTGAACAAAGAAAGCATCTCTCGTCCCAGCGGACGACAACGGACAGATTTTTCCGATAGTATTATGCAATCATTCCCAGTTAGCCCTTGAGTTTGGGATTTGCTTTCAAGGTCTGCATATATTTTGCCGATCAAATCAACTTTTACTTCTCATTTTGATACGATTGTTTTACCCCCAATCTGTATGGTACATAAATAAATGCAGTGAGGATAGATTTGATCCTAGATCAACGCGCCAAAAATACTGACGAACTCAATAATTTAGACATTCCAGAAGGAAGATATACTGGAACGTGGATATCATATCAAACTTTTCGCAAGAATCCCCGAGACATTCCGTCATAATTTTTCAACGTGTCTAACTGATGTCATTGATCTCAATTTCGATGAACGAGTACTGACATCGACATTCTTGAAATTGGATACAATTTCGCCAACTTGTCACCGTCCATGGTTGCAAAACCGTGCTCATCCGAAACAAGAAATGCACCCATTCTCATAAAATTTGATACCTATCGTGTGATTCAGCATGAAGTGAACGTCAAATCGTTGATCCCCTAGTTGTCTCCTGTGTAATCTCATGAATCTTATCAATCGCTTTGCTGGTCCGTGGAATCTGTATTGTTCCTCGACGAGTAGTGAGTTCATGAAAGTTTTTCCGCCATCCATTATTCGAATAAGCCTGATTGTAAATTATGTAACCAATATCATAAAAACTCGACTAGGGATCACAGGATGTCTCTAGCGCGATGAAACTTCCGAGATTGTTCATCAATCCGACTCCGCTCGTATCGATGTCTCTCAATTCGCACGACAAATATCTCTCAGTCGGTAATCGACGAGCACCCTCCATCTCCTGATCGATCTCTGCGAACCTTCAGACTAGTGGCCCATAGGGCGTAGTTAGATTTACAATTGCGGAAAGCACCCAAGGGTGTTTGATATGAGAGGTCCGGCCCACGCCCAGGTTGAATGCGAATGGGGTTGTGATATAGCTCTGGATGGTGGCTGGGCTCTGTGAAGCATCCAGATCTTCGGACTACGCCCTTCCTTGCTCTTTCTGGGCCTCTTCCAGTAAATCTCATAGAACGAGTTCCTATGTATTCTTCTGGCATTTGGAAGTATAAACTCCACTAGATGGAAGCCTTTGATCGGCGATAATGGGAAATAAAGTGACAACTTTCACCGACCAACAATTGGAAAGCTACCAAGATTGCACATATTTCACAAGAAAGGAGATTCTGACGTAAGTATGGTTATATATGCGCTGGTAAAATCGTGAGAAGTCAAATATTAACTATTCTATACGTTTGAGTAGAGTTTTCAATAGGTTTCGCGATCTTGATGTAAACAAGATACCAAAGATCATGTCCGATGAGGACTGCCAGAGGATTCGAGTGCCGAGAGAAAAATTAGAAAGAATGCCAGATCTGAAAGTGAGTAAACGTGGCGCAAGATCTCGAGGAACATAGTTGCATGAACGATGGACAACTAACCGATCTCTTTTAGGAGAACCCTCTTAAAGAGAGAATTTGCATCGTGTTCTCTAGCGACGGGACTGGGAATATGACTTTTGACGACTTCCTGAATATGTGCTCATTATTCAATGAGCAATGTCCACGCAACACTAAGATTCACTATGCATTCCAAATCTACGGTAGGTAACTTCGCACTTCATTTGTACCAACCTACAATAGAGAGAAAGCTTCGAAGGTGACTAGATAATTCTAACCAATTGATATCGATGACAGACTTCGATGGTGATGGATTCATTGGTATCGAAGATTTGAAAAAAACTCTTGTCACCCTAACAAAAAACCGGCTCACTCAAGATGAGGTAGAGATAGTGTGTAGCAAAGTGATGGAGGAGGCGGATCACGACAATGATGGTAAGATATCTTTTCTCGAATTCAAACATGTCGTCTCTCGCTCCCCAGACTTCATGAGGTTAGTATACGAGATAATGATCCGCGTAAGGTTCGTTGTCACCTACTAGTGACGAGTCAAAGCTCATCGTTTAGCGCTCTGTCTAACGACGGGGAAATCAAACAGGTTACTGACGGCTCCTCTCGTTTGCTTCCGCAAAGCAATTTTCGTATGCGCATTTGAGGTGCGCATTATCAAGATAGATCCATGCATCTCGACCGCATCGATGCCCTCAGACCAAACCTGACCACCCAATCAATAAACCTTACTCGCTGACGACCTGAAAAGACCCGATATGGAGGGAGTGAAATATAGTAATAGCGCTCTCCCCGCAACAAGCGCTTGTTGTTAGCTTAGCTTCCAGTGAGCGCGATGGATGATAAGGGCCCCTCAAATCACAGATATCTTTGCTTCGATCGAGGGACTTGTGAAACGTGCAAATCAAATTCCGATCGTGTCTTAGATCAAAGAAATCTCTCGTTGTGGCTTCGCCGCTATGAACAATCAAGAATAAACCACTCGAATTAGAGTCCAACGTCATTTCGGTCTTATTCGCTCCTGTCGACTTCTCTACTTTCAATTCCCTGGTGGTGCAGCTGTACATGGTCACCGAGTAGCCTCCTCTTCTGATACAACTACACCCACTCAAATACGCCCCTTGTACTGCTGCCAAGACACCCTCCACTCTCTACTGAGTCGTGGTCGGACATACTGGGCAAGGTTTGAACACCAGGCAATGGCATTCGATGGTTGAATCAACCTCGATTATCAGAGGAGGCCATACATTCGATACACTAACCTCTCTAGCAGGCGTGTAATTTCTTCAATTTCAGGAGGACTTCGTCTCCAGGAGCGAGTTTGAAGTAGTTAAGAAAGAAAGAAGCAAAAACGACCCTCGATATGGTTGCGCTAGGTCCATGATCAACCTTTGCAAACCTTTTCTGATGATTTGGACGTCAATTACCTTCAGTTTCTCCGTTTCCTTGAGTTTAACTTCTCCTGAAGATCCTTATCGAGATTCCTTTCGATCATGCAGAGAAGCTCGTCAATCTCTTCCGGTCGCGCTAAAGTTGTTCAAGATCCGTTATTTTCATCGGGTTATAACAATTGCGGGTTCCCAGCCTTTTACTATAGCGCGAGCTTTCTCCTGATTCGATTGACTCTCAACAGTGATTCTTTAGTGCGGGGCTTGGATCATGGAAGCAACAAGTAATTCTACATCAATTGAGACCGGATCGATTGACTCTGCGATCGCGCCGACCCAAAACTCGAGACGCGTGTATTACCGAATCGTATATGAACTGATGAACGAGTCGATAAAAGTGAATCACTGTGACATTGAGTGAATTGATGCTCACAACGCACTTTATTACTCTAAGATCAACACGGCCTATTAGCAATTGCAAACCATCAACTGGATTGAATGGCCGCTAGTTTCTTCTTCAAACTTTCAGGCATCTCGGGGGGTGGCGGGCGAGGTAAGTTGAGATAAACTTTAACTGCATCATAGATAAACCACTGTAGAGCCGTAAGTGTACCGATCATTATAATCCTAGGGGTCAAGCCTTTCCACAATCCAGCCATTCCAAGCTTCTTGGCTGCCTCAACTGCTGTACTTCCTTTATCCTGATTCAATTTCGAGACAACTGTATCGGCTGGATGTGAAACTACAGCGCAGAAAACTCCAGCGATATAACCTGCCGCAAAGGTAACTACCAACTGCTCACCCTTCGAGCAATCAGCACGTGGCTTGGGTACCACATGTTTGTACAGTAATTCAACGGTTCTTTCGAACGCAGCAAATTTCATCATTGTATAGGGAATCTGACGCATCCACAGCGGTCCAAGACCCTTGTATAATCCAGCAAATCCCTCTTGCTTCAGTATTTGTGGTAGCACAACTCGAAGATGCGGCGAACATCCCGGCTGAGTTTGTGATCTCACCTTGCAAGCCTCGAATGGGCACAGAGCGATGTCAGCGAAGAACTCAGCAGAAGCCGAGGCAGCCAAATACAATGAAGTCCTCCATGTGTATGACAGCTCTTCACCGAGGGCATTTGAGTAAAGTATTTTGAATAGTTCATAGAAACCAAATTTGCCAAGACCTTGCATAGAGTAACCGATTGCGGTTGGGGCCCATCCCCTAACTAGACCTCGTGCACCTCCTTCAGCCAATGAAACCTTGAATCCATGGAAGATGTTCTTATATTTACCTGGATCAGTCTGGATACGACACTTCACCATGTCCAGGGGTGTAAGCGCTGTATGTGTGATCCCGCAGCTGAGGATACCTCCATATCCGCAAAGAAAATAATATTTCATCGAGCCATACTCGACGGTTGCTTTAGTTTGGCTAGCCATAGTGTTGGTCTATTGGAAATCGAATTGTTGAGCCAAAATGTGTCAATCAATAGTTCCCTTCCAGATACCATAGGTCGAGAGGGTGAGACGTGATATAATGGGACAGCACGCGGCTCTGTCATACTGGAGGTCGCAAGTACGCCACTCTCGCCTTGTTACGATATCCGCGCACAGCCAGAAAGTCTGCGAGGGACAGAGACCACGGCGGCTTTGTGCGAGCGCAGAATACTCCGCGCTGTCCATCCATCTGTCTCGGCCCTTCTCTGCGCGCTTTGGTCTTTCACTCGCACATTGCCCTGAGATCGGCAACGATTCCATTCCCGCGCGCCTGTTCCTTCCTATTTTGCTTCGCACTACAGCAAATTTCAATTCTCAATTTCTACCAACAAATAAAAGTTTATTTGTGTCCGGATATTAAAATTTTATCATCATGAAAAACGAAGATTTGGAGTTTTACTTTGTTATCATGAAGGCCTTGGAGAACGGCCCCTTCAGAGACTTAGCTGAACGAATGAAACAGGATTTAGCTAAAGAAGTCGATGATGTTAGATACGATTATGAGGGGAGGAAACACAGAAGAGATCTCAATAATTTACTAGCCAGATATCCAACCTTAAGGTATGCAAATAAATTACTATTGAATGCAAGCAAACAGTGGCTCAATAATAAGATTGCAAATGTCAAACAACGCCAAACAAATTTAACTACCCAATTGAAATTGAGGAGGATTCATGGGCCAAAACCGCTGACACATATGATACCAGTCGAATTTTATCAGAGGATGCACCTTCATACTAAAGTTATGGGCCATCTCTCTGCTGCCTATTGTGTCTGCTTCGATCACACAGGACAATATATTTTCACCGGGGCTGATGATAATCTTATAAAAATATGGTGTGCCCGTGATGGTCGCCTAATCAAGACACTTCGCGGCCATGAGACACAAGTTTGCGACCTATCAGTCAACTTCGAGAATCGTTTGTTAGCGTCGGTCAGCATGGACAAAATCATTAGGATTTGGGACCTTAAGACTACGAAACTGCTTGAATGCTTATCATCTCATACTGCTACAGTAACCTCTATCAAGTTTTCCCCTTATAACAGGCATGGAAGTGACCGGTATCTAATCTCGACTTCCAATGATGGAACTGTTGTAATTTGGGTCTACCATGTAGATAGATTCGGCTTCAAAAAGTTACAGAAGCATCGTGAACGAAACAGAGTAGGTGCTCAAATTACGTGTTCATCAATGAGCACAGGTGGCTCATTCCTGGCATGCGGATCTTCGGACTATTGCGTGCATGTGTATGGATTTCATCCGGATATAGGACCCTATCATCTAGCTGAGCTCGGAGGTCACACAGACAAAGTAGACAGTATACAATTTTGCAATCTAGGATTTAGATTCATCTCCGGATCCAAAGATGGGACGGCAATCATATGGACCTTTAAGAGAAGTTCATGGGTCCCACTCACACTCGATATGGACACAAATCTGGATCAAAAGATTGTTAGGGCGTCCAATAGTACGAAACCTAAGATGGTTCTGATCGTCCAGTGGTCCAAAGATGATAGATATGTTATAACCTCGCTAATAGATTACAGTATAAAAGTGTGGGACTCTCGAACCGGTAAACTAAAGCACATCCTCAGGGGTCATCAGCATGATATATACTTGATAGAAGCGCATCCTACCGATCCAAGAATTTTTGTAAGCGCAGGCCATGACGGATACATATGTGTATGGGATATTGTTCGAGGAACTTTAATCAAGAAATTCATGAACGAAACCGAGATGGTAGAGAACAATATGCGGGTTTGTTCTGCTGTCTACGACATCAAGTTCTCTCCAGATGGTACTATGGTGGCTACAACCGACTGTCACGGTTTTCTATCATTCTACGGATTTGGAAGCAGTGATCTCTATAAACCTCTACCCAGGGAGATGTTCTTTCACACCGACTACAGACCGGTAATTAGGGACTTGAATAATTTCGTCATGGACGAAAACACCCATATAGCACCTCATCTTCTCCCAAGACCTATCCTTGTCGATATGAACGGAAATCCATACAGTCAACAATATCAAAAGTTAGTTCCTGATCATGAACGAGGAGAAAAATATGTGATACCGCCCCTGAAACCCACTCAACTGGCAAACATGGCTAATATATTGAAGATGCACAGCTTCGTTGAGGATGACGACTATATATGTGAGAAAAAGCCTCCTCGCACGTACGTAGACGATGATGATGAGACAATTGTGGACAGTGATGCAACGGAAATAGATGATAATTATGTTGAACAAACCTATCGCTTGAGAACTTCCAGGCCAAGAACCACTGTTTCACGTCGCCACAGTGAGAGATTACGGAAACGGCCAAGATATAATTAGACTAGTGATCGACCATCCATCTCATCAGGTTTGGGGAGATCCATTAGCTTCAAGATAGTCGGCGCAACATCGCATAAAGCCGCGTTATGACCGATCTGTAGGAAATTTCGATCTGTGTTATGCATTATGAACGGCACGCGATTGGTGGTGTGTGACGTTACTGGACCTCCCTTCTCGTCTATCATGCGCTCTGCATTCCCGTGGTCAGCGGTGATTAATAGAATATAGTTGTTCTTTTCACAGGCGCGAGCTATGCGACCAATATTGACATCTGTAACTTCGCAAGCAACTATTGTTTGCTCATATTTACCCGTGTGTCCTACCATATCTGGTGGAGCGAAATTGCACATTACAAACTGATACTTATTTTCCTCTATAGCTCTGCACATCTCATCCCCCACTCCAGCTGCATTCATCTTAGGATCAAGATCGTATGTTGCCACCTTGGGAGAGGGCACCATCATACGAACCTCGCCCTCGAACTCGGCCTCCTGACCACCATTGAAGAAGAACGTAACATGAGCATATTTTTCGGTTTCGGCGCAATGGAACTGTTTAACCTTAGCTTTGCTAACAGCTTCGGCCAGCACGTTGGTCGGCTTGATAGGAGGGTATAGCATCTTGAAAGGAAACTCCTTCTTGTACTGGTTCATTGTAAATATCTCTATGTTATTCAGTTTAGTTCTTGGCTCAAAGTTCAGCTTGATACCGAATGTTTCAGTGATCTGTCGCATTCTGTCAGCTCTGAAATTAAAGAACAACATTGTATCGTTGTGCTTGATCAAACCATCTTTATTCACTATGATGGGCGTGAGAAATTCATCCGTCAGGTTTGCAGAGTATCTTTCCTCAATCTTGGAAAATAAAGCTGAGTAATTCTTCCTATCAGCATGCACGCTATCACCAACCCCTTCGACCAAACCGTCATATGCAATCTTTATGCGCTCCCAACGCTTGTCTCTGTCCATTGCATAATATCTTCCCAAAACAGTGGCAATATCACCATAGTCTAGATCGTGCAACTTCTTCGCTAGCTGCTTGACATAATTCAATCCACTCTTCGGTGGTGTGTCTCTGCCATCGGCGAAAAAGTGCACGAAGACATGAGGTACTTGGAGCCTCTTCGCCGCTTCAAGCATAGCGAATAAATGCTCTATGTGGGCATGAACCCCGCCGTCGGACACCAGACCTAATAGGTGCAACCGTCCTCCGTGAGTTATGGCTCTTTGACAAGCTTCTATGAAATAAGGATTCTTGCATATGCTTCCTGATCGGCAATCCTTGTTGATCCTCAGAATGTCCTGGTACATAACACGCCCAGCTCCAATATTGAGATGACCGACCTCTGAGTTACCCATAAGCCCAGCAGGAAGACCGACAGCTTCGCCACTAGCATCTAAGGTAATGTATTTACCCTTTACCGAAGACAGTTTATCCATTATGGGAGTTTTAGCGCTAGCTATGGCATTTCCAAGCTTCTCGTCTGAAATACCCCAGCCGTCAATTACAATCAAACAAACTTTCGCCATCTTTAAGTTCAACTTGGACCTTGATTTTGTAGACGAAACACTTTTAGCCTTTGGTGACGCTCCTTGACTGCTGTAGATGGTGGCGGACAATAGCGAATTTGACCTTGCGTTTAAAGAGTCCGAACCACTGCTCTTTACGCTTGAATACGACGTGAGGCGTGTGTCTGGCCGCACATTCTTGAGCAACTTTCGCTCCGAAGCCGATCGTGGGGCTGTGGGCGCCATGGATTCTTTGGCGAGATCCGGAGCTGTCTAGCGGGAAGCTGGTGGGAGGCGTGAATTCGACATATATAACCCAATCGTCTGCGTGGAGATACACGTACGAGCGAAAAATTACAATCATGATAGAATCGTCAAATGCTGGCATAATCGGACTTCCTACCTCTTAGTCTCACGTCCTTCAATTTTTCAACTATTTTTTTTGCTGCCGACATGTCCTGGGTTTTGGTGGCCAGCCTCTCTAGATAGACCTCTAGGACTGAATCGAAAAACTTTGAGTCCGAAAAGTGTGCTGATAGTAGTGCCCGTTCGAGCACGTAGAGATCGACAGCCCGTTCCTCGGGATGCTCTGAGCCCGTCGAGAGTCCAAAATCTATCGGAATGATTATGTGGTTGTTGTCGGAAACTTTCTCCTTTTGGCTCAATAGCAGCAAGTTAGATGTTGTCAAATCTCCGTGAATTATTCCTATACTATGCAATTCTGCAACACACTCCCCAATCAAGTTTGCTATATTGGATATGTCTCCCGATTGTGCATTGATGTAGTCAAAAACTGTTTCACAATCCAACACCTCAGTCATGAGAATAGTATCACTGTTTGACCACACTACTCTAGGCATGTAGGGTGATAGGATCTTACTCTTCTCGTGTATCCTCTCGATCATTCTTCTTTCCCTTTTGGTTCTCTCTTTAGTCAATCTCGCATCCAAAGTTGGATGGCGGTATGCTTTGGAAAATCTATGCTTGATCACAGATCTAGTGTTAGAGTGAAGACCAAAATAAAGTCTCGACTCGGCCCCTTGATAGCCGAGTCTCCAGTTGTTGACAAAGTCAATCGAACAAGACATAATATTGAAATAAGATAAATCCAGTTGGAATCATGTAAATTTATTTTGTCACTACAGAGTAAATTATTTACCATGTCGCCCTGTTGCGCGGCCAACGAGGCATGCGTTCACGACACGTTAAGGGCCCTAAATCACAGACCTGGTAACTGAATTGAGGAAGGCGATTGACCTAATAGAAAGATGGAGATCCCCATGTTGGCCCATTGGCTAAAGGGATATCTCGAACAACTAAGCGACCTAGGGCTTTGTTGTTCAAAGGATTGAACTATGGTCGGGTGAATGGTTCGTAGCTGGGTTTATTGGCGATTTCTATGTTAGCTGATCAAAGCTAGTTTAAGTTCGTGTAGATTGGCCAGAGTTTCGGCTGGATTATCGGTTGTAAGACCGTATAATGTTCTTATTTGGACTATATTCAAATTCAATAATGTAATACCATAATAGAAATTTAACCAGTCGTTACGTTTTGTTGTTTCAACATATAAGGGGAATAGTTTATTCTTTCTATTACAATAAATTGATGACTTAGAACCGTAACATTTGAGTTGAAATCTTAAGGAGATGTCCAAAATATCACTCAGTAAAAACAATAAATGACTAATATAACCAACAGCAACACTGATCGTGTTCACATCATGCCCGTCCAGATTCTCTGAACTAGGCAAGTGAATATCACAAATGGAATAGCCTCTATGGTCTGGGAATTCAATTATTGGATATAGAGTCCATAGTTCACGAACCATATGTTTGGTGCGCGTAATTATCTGGGTTTTAGCCGTGGCAAGTTCCTGATTAAGTAAGTTCAACCTGAGCTGCTTCTTTATCAGTACTCGTTCTTGCAACTGTCTCAATTCTTCCATGGTTGTATGATCTGATAGGTCTAGTTGTGATGAAAGGCATTTGAAGAGACATTTGTGTGCTATAGATGAAGTTTAACGTCATCCACTAAAGTTGAGCTGGACTGGAGGGTGCGTAATCTGAGGCGTGGGCCTGAAAAATAAAGCGCGGGCTAGAGTTCAATGATGTGACATCTATGTCAAGTCGGAGGTGAATTTCGAACATGTGACAACGTCTTTCTGATGGACCTTGAGCGGCCGATAAATGTTTATTCTATTGAACTAAAATACAGAATTGGGAGTGATAAAAACAAATGTTTTGACAAACGTCAGCATGTTAGACAGTTGATTGCTGCGCACAATTACACACACGCCCTTCAGCGAGAGCCCGCTCTCAACTGCTGGTCCTGGTGGTGTTCTTATCGATTATGGCTGATCTCAAGACTGTGTTCGACTCTTCATAATACTGCTCTGAATTATTACATGGAGCTGATAACTTGGCGACACAGTCTAGTGCCTGCTGGTCGAAGTATGTCTCGTTCAAACATAGGTATGAGATCCTCTGATACACTGGCTCACCATTGTAGTCGCCCAATATACAGAAGTGGTAGATTTTACAATCCGCCTCGATGTCCGCGTAATAGCCTATCTTGCGACCATAACAGGTGAAGGATGTGTGATTCATGTGAGATTGATCCTGTGCTGAGCTGACAGCCATGGAGTCTGGGGTGTTTGACGCTTCCTTTCCTTCACTGGCGGCAGTGGTCATGGGAGAGGTGCCTGTGCTGGCGCTTGTTGAAGAGGGAGACGTCTCGGAGGGAGCGGGGCTGGTGGACGTAGATGATGGTTCTGAATCCATTGGCGCCAGGTGGGCTACCTGAACAGCGGCCAAAAGGAGGACGGCGGAAGTTATGGCAAAGTATCTGACGTTGATTTGAGCCATTTTGGAGCTTCTGGTCTTGAATTGGTTACACTTCCTAGAGTAGATTATGAATTAGGGTGATCAATGAAGTCTACTTTAACTAAAAGAAATTGGGCTTGGAACTTGTTATCGCGGAACTCAAACGTGAAATGTACTTGAGACGATGAAAGGTGCTTCTTTAAATACTATTTCGAAAGGCCGATCGATACTCATCTCACCCTAATCTCGACCGTTGAGCGACTAGAATCACTGCTCAATGGCTTTCAAACGCGTCCCGCATCATGTCTCAGCCACTCAATGGGCGTTTATTTTCCATTGAGAGAGGGTGGATTTTCACCCACCGAACGGATATCGTACTAGACACTGTGAATGGACTTCACCATGACATGAGGCGCTGTCGGGTGTTTTATCAACCGTGAGTGATGCAGTCATCAGTGACAATCAGATAGTCACTTCATCATGGTCGACTTGACAGATGGCAACTTCCAAGAATACTCCTATCAGATTCGGCGCTCAAGTGTCACCCCGTTACCTCTCTCGCAGCGAACACGAATACAACCTCCATCAGGGATGCTATGGAGATGATCTCATCGCTCGGGGACAAGACAACCGGAAGTGGACCAGATCGACACTTGTTCACGGGCGTGTATGACCTTCGTGTGATTGAGCTGGATTTGCGATAAAACAAACGAAGGTAATTATTACGGAGCCAATAGCATCACTCATGGAGGTTAAATAGGGAATTGTGCAACTATCCGGGTCGACCCCATATCTCCACATCCAATAGGTTAAGACATAAGCTAAGTACAAAAGAACTATAACCAATATCTGGGAGCCCGCCAAGTAAAGTATTAAAAAGTATATTGAGGGTCCTTTTTTGTCTCCATTCAGCAAGACACAAGTAAAGTAGAAAAAAATCTGGCCAGGTATCACAATGTATATGAGCAATCTCGTGGATCGATAACCTTCTCGCTGGGAGAACAACAAATTGCATGGATTTACGCAAACTCTCTCACCCAGAGGTAGCTCACTAGGCCGACAGTAAAGCTGCAGATTGCTTGCCAAACGGCTTGCCTGAACGGCGACTAGATTTCCACCAACTCCACAAATAACGGGCTGAAATAGAGCTATATCGGCCGAATTTAGAACAGCTAATTTCAAAGTGATACCACCGACCGTACTGATGCTCATTGCAGTCATCAATGGATACCAATGTTCTGGCTTACTGATGACATTATTTGTATGAGGATTTCTTCTCGTGATCAGAACCCAAAATGGAACCATGCAAAGATAGAATATAATAACACCGAAAGTTATCCAATAGAAGGCATAATGTGGTTTGGCAGCATATAGTAAACTAGCCAAGTGGGAACACAGCAGAAGAGCCGTGATATCGCCCAGAGAGGCCGCTAGTGGTGTTGCCACATTATCAGGATTCAGATTGTAATGAGCTGCGAATTGCACAACCAATATCATTACGATATCTAGTAAAAAACTGGTCACCGATGAAGTCAATAATGCTGTAGTGGCCACTATCAGAGTTCGTTGTAGATCAATACTTGAATTGTTAACTGTCAACCATTCGATGGCCGTCACAAGAATAGATGCGGAAAGACTAATAACAATAGACAAACATTGATTTAATGAAAGATTGGCACATGTTAGCCCGAGCAGGTCGTCCTGTGTTTGAAGATGACCCAAGTGCGAGTGAGTGGAGAACCTAGATGCTAGGGTCATTTGTAGATTACCCTTTAGGCCGAGCAAAGCCGGTAACAATAGAAAGAATTCGTCTATTTTCTCGAACACTACCCAATGTTGTACATGGTCTAATAAAATTCCTGCAAAACAAGTACCTATCCCAGCTATAAAAAATGGTATAATGATCTGTAAGAGGTGCATGTAGTTTTATGAGCGCTGGTGATGATGATCTAGACATCTGATACCAAATACTCATCTCTTTTCTGGGTGTGTTCTAATTTCGTGCATCAATCGCATAGGGCGACAAGGAAATCGATAAGGGTAAGGAGTATTAATAACCATCCTGAAATGTAGAAACGTGTACAACTCACGTGTTGATCAATTGCGCTGGTCAACAACCTTTTCATATATTTATGTTTTTGTCAGACGTTATTTTTTCCTCAACAACGAGACAACACATGAGAACATCAATGTTACCATCTAAGGATGGATACCGAGATTAGATTGCTTAAGCTATCATTCTATCACATTGATTTCGTCATCCGAGCCATCAGCTGCACCACTGTCGGGAATGGGATGATCCACTTTACGTCGCTTCGGGGTAGTTTTGAACCTTAGTTGTCCTGGAATTAGGATCGGCGAGGACGCCCGATCTACGTATGTCTTGACCTCAGGTTTCGTTCGTTCGACGAAATCAGTTTGACATTCTGCATCTAGAGTTTCAACTGACACCATCAAACCAACACTTCTCTGCTCGTAGAGTTGTATCCTAGCTTGACAGGCTTTATTAGATGTTTCTGTAGCTGATCTCTGAACACTGTCTATATTCTCAACTGAGGTTACGTTGACCCGTGTGGTTGAGGATACGGAGACAGGTGTTGACTTAGGCAGTTGACTTTCTGGGCGACAAGTTTGGGTCTGTGTTTGTGTATGATTTGTTGATGGCACTATAGTTTGTTCGGCTGGTGCTGTTAGATTAATTGGAATCGACTGTGCTGATTGATTGTTCGAGTGAGACGCAGCACGAGGCCTTGATATGGGGGTCCTTTGGTAAGTTCGACGGGATGCAATCAACTGATCGTTCTGTGACACTGCTGGAGGCTGGACTTGGTTTTGCGATGAGATTGGCGTGTTATGAAACCGAGGATTCAGCGTGTGTGACGGGGCTACTTGACGGATGATATTGGAAGGTGGAATGAAATGACCACTTGGAGAAGAGACTAATGTGGAGGCTGTTTGGTTTTGAATCGAGGGATTCGCATTATTCATAGTGTATCCATCTGTATTATCGTTCGTCCTAAGTATGGTCTGATTCACTTGGTTTGCAGTGCGGAGAGCTGGATTAGTTGTGGCTTGAATGAGCGGAATAGGCGAGGGTTGCCTGGTAAGCTCAGGCCTGATATACATTCTAGACGTGGGTCGGCCCCTTCGGGGGCCTTGATTGGTGAGGTTAACATAGGTCGGGGGTGGGATATAGCTCTGACAGCGCTGAATTAATGCCATTCGAACAGGTAGAGGAAGTTGTGTTGGATTCTGCTGGTTCGATTGAATAGGATAATTAGAGTACTGATTATAACAAGATTGCATAGAGCATGTTGTTGACCTCGGGGAATTCGGATCGCTTTGAGGTGCACCATAAGGTTGTGTAGCCGGAGGCAAGTAATTGTAGGTTTGAGGCTGATTCTGAGGTTGTTGCGACACTTGAAGATGCGCATGTTGTTGCTGGGGAGGGTGTGACACCGTTTGTGGTGGTGGATAATGGGCTGACTGATTGTCGTTTGACGATAGTATCTGGTTGAGCATAGAGTTCTCATGAAAGATATTATGTGTCTGCATACTGGATGGAATATGTCCAGATGATACAGAGGTCTGAGGCATTTGGAATTGTACTTGGGGCCTTCTGGGTTCCAATATCATGGAGGCTGGGTTAGGATTACCCTGCTGACCTGTTTGGGACGAACCAGGTGGCATAGGACAGTTGCTATTTGAGGTTTCAGGAATACAGGAAGCGCGTCTGTCGGCAGTGGAAGAGAAAATACTAGAGAAATTCGGGGTATATTCTAGAACCTGAGTCGGATCATGCTCGGGATCCATTGGTGAAGGGTCTTGCTGTTGCAAGGGTTGAGGCCTGTAATTTGGCTCGGCCATCATGACAGTCTATGGACAAATAATCTATATCTTGTTGAACCACATGATTGGGGGTGTGTGTTTTATAATCGATGTTGGATTAATTTAACAAGGGCAATAAATCACGCTGAAACGGGTGATGCGATGGACAACTCAAGCCTGGCACACGCGCTCCACGCCCGTGGCAAGTTCCAGATGCAGAGTCCTGTGGTCTGCTGGTTTCGAGTTGAGTCGGCGTTGAGTTTTATTCCTAGGGCAATGGTTTTAGTTGGAAAATGTTAACTTGTTGCAAGGCTGCCGATCTAAAGTGTTCATTTGAAAATCTACCGCGGCCAAAAGAGCAAGATTTCATGAAATTGTCCGAATCGACATCTGGTGAATTCATGCGATAAAGTCCCATCCGAGGTGAGGAAACTAGCGTTTAGCCTAGTCAGGTTGCATCTCAGGGATTCAGCCTGCCTATCTGAAGTCAACAAAGTCTCAGAGAAGCTGCTACATCTAAGCTTAGGGGCCCCAGATAGAGAAGGCTGACCGTTAGGCAGTGGGCGATATTTTGCATGCGAGCACTAAAGCATCCTCAGTTTTAGAGGAAGTGCTGCAGGGGATGGTCCTCAGACAGAGTACTAGCTGAATACAGCTAGTATTCAGCCGCAAGAAACTGTATCAGCATTTTCGGATATTACCTAGTGCCCAATGAGAGACTGATAGCGGGTCTACTCTGACGCGAAACAATGCAATCCAACCAGGAGCGCTCGCCCAACGAGCTCGCCAAGCGCATCCAATCTTTTCATTGCCTATGGGCTCTCGTCTCGATTGTTTAGAGCCAAGCTCGTCTTACGAGGAAACACACCCGAATGGCAGTGAATTCTTTGGTCTGCGTGGGGTGTGCGTGATTCCCACCGAAATGGGCATTACTTTTCCCGCCTTTCCATTTTTGCGTAGTTTCATCGCGCGACTTTTTCTCGGCCAGTCGTGCGTTTTGTGCGTCGCAAATCGAGCCCGCATTGCGTCTTGAATTTTGCAATTTTCGTGTTTTCTCATCGACTCGCGCAGACTCAGCGCGCTCGAATTTTACCCTCTCCCGCGCATTCGCTTGCCGAACTTTTTTTTTCCCTGTGTGTTAAACGAATGGACAGGATTTGACGTTTAATTTTACGTGTGATTCGTTGTCAAGAAGCCAGCTGATAAGCACCAAATGCCAGCATTAGATCAAGATCAGATCAAGAAAAAATCAAAAAAGAAGCAGATACGATTTAGAGGGTGAGTGAGTCGAGGAAAATTCAAGATTCATAACAATTCAAGTTCCTCAACAGGTGACAGAGTCGGATGCAAGCTGGCGGAAGACAGACCGAGGGAAGACAAACGAGCGCAAGACAAACAAGTCAACAGCACATAAGAGGCACCAACAAGTGTCTGAAATTAAGCCCAGCCGCTTGACAGTTTCTAGTTTGGTGACAGCTTTTTGACAGAGAGATATGCTGGGAGACAGTCGATGATCATTGAGGCAAGTGTTTGAAGTGGATGAGTGACGAGAGCTGGCCTAGTGGGCAAAACACAGTTTGTGGTCAGTGAGAGACAGTAGTTAGCGGCTAGCTGCCAGCTAGTGGCGCCGACGCCAAATGGAACTGGCCATGCGCGGCCACCGGGAGGCCACCATCGACTACCTGGATGGGGCCCAAATGAGACACAAGCGTTCCTTCTCGATGAGGAGGAACTCCTTGCTGGCGTTTGGGCGTGCCGAGGAGCTGGGCGGCGGGGGGCGCCGTTTGGCTCTGTTTCTGCGGCGACTATTTCACATAAAGAAGCGTCAAAATGGTTGCACCAAGGAGCAGGCGGCCGAGCCCAGTCCCTTGGGGCCGGCGACCGCGGGCTGCTGCTCGTGCGGGTCCCCCTTGCACGCGAGCAACGGGTTGCGCGCGCGCGCCCACAGCCTCGCGCGGCCCGACTCACAGGCGGCCCGCGACGATCTGCATCTGTTCCGCCTGGGCCACGCCCCCCACCACCAGCGGGCCTCCCTGCGCTACCCGACGGGCGTCCGCGGGGCCCCCAACCACCGGCCTCTGGGCTCCGTGGGGGCCAGCAGCAGCGCCGAGTCGTCGCCGTCGCCCTCGTCAAGCCAGTCGGTGCGCCGGCTGCGCCAAGACCACTGGCCAGACGAGCGGGCGCGAGCCACCCAATGGCAGCTGGCGGGCCCGCCGTCAACTGCCGAAGATGCGGGCCACCCCAAGCCTGCCGAGCAGCGCCAGCAGCACCACAAACAGCAGTCCCAAATAGAAGCCCCCCTGGCCAGCTCGCCCCAACTGGCCGGCGGCCAACTCAGCAGCCGCTCCGAGTCCAGCCTGTCAGAGCACTCGACAGGAAGCTGCTCCACAAACTATTCCACCGCCTCGCAACAGCTCAGACGCCACCTCGATGAGGCCTACAAGCGCCATCGGAAGTGCACGAGCCAGAAAGAGAAGGACTTTATAGACAGTATCAATGTGCTCCGTCAAGCATCGCGCCACGCTTTAGATCCGCCCTCGAGCCACCTCATTCGCCTGTCACCCACCAGTCAGACGAGTGGCCAGCGCCAGCAGAATGAACAGCAGCAACAGCAGCAGCAACAAGTGTCAACAGTTAGCAAGACAAACGACGAACAAACAACGAGCGAGCCGCGTGGAGGCGGCCACAATGGACTGGGCGCGGAGGGCCAGCCGCAGGCGTCCACTCGGCGCCCACCAAGTCCGGCGCCCGATCTCAGCCGGCCGGCGAAGGGCGAGCGCTCGGCCTCGGCGGCGGAAACTGAGCCGCCGGCGCCACAGACTGGCCAAGTGGGCGCCCTCGTCGAGACGAAGTGTCCCCGAGCTTCGCCACAGGACACAATGGGCGGCGGCGAGCGGCGAGATAAGGAGCAACATGGCAGCGAGGACAAGGAGGCGTCGTCCTTGGGCTGCTGCTGCTGCCTGTGCGCGGCAAAGAGTTCGCTGGCCGCGGGCAACTGGCCCGACCTGTGCCGCCTCCCTGCCGTGTGCTGCCCGCCGGGCCCGCCGCACGAGCCGCTGCTGCAGTTCGGCGCGGCGCTCGCACTGCCGCCCTGCTGCGCGCCCGGCCCCGCCCCCGCCGGCCCGCACCCCCACCAACGCATAGCTTTGCCCGCCGCCGCGGGCCACCAGCAAGTGTCGTCGGGGGCGCCGCTCGTGGGCCGGCCCGCCGACGACCCGCTCAACTGTCCTCTGTGGCGCTCGATGCTGCTCCTCTACTGCCAACAGCAACAGCAACAACTGCAACTCAGCCAACGGCAACAACAATTCATTCCGCCGCTCATTATGCACCAGCAACACCAGCAACACCAACAGCAGCAAGACCAAACGTTGCCCCTCGGCCACCACCAGACGGCCAGCGTGATTAATAACAGGGACCAGTTTGGCGGCGAGGGCGACGCTGGCCAGACGCTGCCGAACGGTGCTGCTGGCCCAGAGCGGCTCGCCAATGGGCCGCCAAAGGCTGGCGAGCTGGCCACGAGCCACCAGCTGTTCACCTCCACGGCTTCATTAAATCAGTTGCACCATCTGCAGCAACAGCAGCAGCAGCACCAGCACAACACGACCATCGACCTGAAGATCGAGATTGGGCCCGACTTTTTGGAACAGCAACAGCAGCAGCAGCAGCAGAGGAGAAGGCGCGCCAAGAGCAGACTGTCGTCGGTTGGCGGCGGCGGCGGCGAGCAGGTGCACGGCTGCAGCACCAGACGCAGCAACAACAACAGACACAAGGCAAACACTCCGAAGGGCCACAAGCACGACTACAAGTGCACGCTGGCAACATGCGACCAGGACACGGAGCTGGACGAGGACTCGCTCGAGTCCTCCAGCCTCAACGATTCTGACTTTGCCTCAAACACGAGCGCCGCCCTCAGCTCCTTCGAAACACAAGCCTCGGAGCTTGAGCGCAACTCGCTCAACTTGTCCGCCGCCCTCGCCTCCTAAACGGCCTTACCAGTTAGACAATTTCTACCAAGCCAGCGAGATAATTCTCAACTGGCAAGCGATTCAGTTGGCGAGCTCGGCCGCAGCCAGTGACAAGCTGGGCCAGGATGAAACAGGCCGAATTAAGGCGAAATAAGGTGAAATAATTAAGGCGATTGCCTGCAGAAGAGAAGAGTCACTTTCCTTTGCGGCAAAGGCTAAGCTAAGGCTGGCCGGTGAACGCTGGCCAGTGAACCCTTGCACAGAGTGGTGGGAGAAAGTGAAACGGGCGCCAGTTGTTGTCATTGCCAGTGGATTGGCGCTGGAGGAAGACCGGGACAGACAGTGCATAATAAACTAGCCACATTGTTCATACTTTGCCGTAAATGCGGCCAACAGCATTAAATGCAGCTTCTCTCACTTAGGCTGGCTGGCCGGCAACCAGCGGCCGTTTGGCGAGACTGGGAATGAAACTGGCCGAGCTGGCCAGTTGCAGTTTGCTCGCTCGGCCAGCAGCTAGTGGCCAATGGTAAGCGCCAATGGTAAGCGAATGGCAAGCGAGCTGACCCCCAATGCTGAATGCCGAATTTTGAGTGCCGAGTGCTGAGTGCTGAGTGCTGAGTAAGCGAGCAGTGGACGCTGAATAATGAAAAGAGGAAAAGCGGAAAAGAGGAGAAGATGAGAAGTGAAAAAGTGGAGGCAGAAAAGTGGAAATGTAGAAACTGGCAAGCTCCGATCGGTGGAGGAAAACCACCCTTAGTATTCCCCCACTTTTGAGCCTTGCATTGTCCGTCCACCTTTTTGGCCCGTTTTCTTGTTGCACCTTAGGGCCAAGTGTCCAATTGGGCAAAGTGGCGCTCCAGTTGCTTGGTGGCGCTACTGCTCGGCGGCCAATCTATCGGACCTTCTAGACACTCTCTTGCAAGCCTTCCCCTCATGCACCCAGACACTCAACGGCCCACACCAACAACACTCTCGGCCACTTGCCACATAAAGCACATTATTCATTTATCCGCAAATCTCCACTTCCTCCTCTCCTTAGATTCCACCTTTTCCTCCTTCTCTTGTTCATTCTCTTTTTCATAAAATGAAAATGAAAATGAAATGGCCCACCACTAGCACCACCTGTTTGGGCTAGAATTCTCGCGCATTTGCCTCTCGGTAGTGCCATTTTTGGTCGGGGATTTGGGCTGGCTGCCATGTTTGCCAGATGCCAAACATGGCACTTTGTCGGGGGGAAAATCCCCGCTAAATTTAGCCGGCATGCCATAAAAGCAATCTTTCATGCTAGACTGATATGGCTAAATGGCCAAATTGCATCAGAAAGATTCGATCTAGGGGAGATCTTGGGCTGATCAAACCGTTTCCCATGATAAATATCCTCTTTTGTCTCTGATAAGACGTGTGGAAAACAATTGGTCTGCCAGATATTGGCTGTAGTGCAATCTGGGGCCAGTTGGCAAAATGGGGAACTTGACGCCATCCAACAGGGAAAAATTGGGCAAAATCGGGTACAATTGGGTGGAATTCCCGGAAAAAGTGCCACGCTTGCCAGATGCCAAACATGGCAGCCATCCCAAATCCCTGACCAAAAATGGCACTGCCTTACGGCAAACGTGCGAGAACACTAGTTTGGCCATGATGATGATGATGATGATCATCATCATCATCATCATCAAGATCGTTCAACTTTTCCACCATCGTCAGCCCTAAGGAGCGGCCAGAGATGAGGCGCGACCACCAGCGCAAAGAGCCACCAGTTGGCCGTCAACATGCGAGCAAAATTCTCCTCTGCCAACTGTCTTGAGCATAAGAAGAGGAAGAAGAAGGAGAAAAATAAGCGAATAACAAACTGAAGCCAGAACCAAACTCGATCGGCAGCTTTTTCTCTCAAACCACCAAGTTGGCGCCTCTGCCTCTCCAAATTGGAAAGCAAAACACTCTCCCTCTTTGCCCCTTTCGCCAATCCTTAGCGCCCGCCCTTCTGCCTTCCAAGTTTACCGCCCACCCAGTTGGCCGTTAATTACACTCAAGTGCTCGCCACTGCCCAACCATAAGCGGCTCCCCCTCGCCAGCCAGCCATCCGTCTCGCTCTCAGCCCGCCGCCAGTCCATCCGTCTGGCTGGCAAACTGGCTGGCTAGTCGACTGGCAAGCTAGCTGGCTGGTTGGCCAACTCACTGGCGAGCTAGCTGGCCAAATGTTAGGCCCAAATGCAGGCCCATCCTTAGCCGCCCTCCACTCAGCCACTAGCAGCAAGCGAGAGTGAACAAGTGTCAACGAGATAACAGGATCTAGAATCTGGAATCAGCAAGCTTTGATGTCAGCAAGCTTCAATCTTGTTCTTCTTGGCGCCACTCAATGCTCAATGCTCAATGCTCGAAGCTCGCCACCAGCTGCCAACTGTTACCTGTTGCACGATGTTTTTGTTCCTGCTCTCTCCCTTAACTCGTTCTGCTGTTTTGTTTACTCTCTCACTCTCTTCTTAGATTATATCTCGCTTGTTAATCTAAGTGACCCGAGAAAGATTTGCTCTTCCGAAACAAGCCCAAAGGAGGAGAAGAGCATCAAAAAGAGCATCCAAAAGAGCATCAACAGAAGCACTCCAACAGCTACTCTCTCGGACACTTCCAGCTATTGTTGCTGCCCATTAAGCGAAGTGATCACCTGTTGGGCTAGTCTTTGGCACTTTTTTACGTTTACAAACTCCCACAAGTGCCCTTTTTGCCCCAAAGTCTCTTGCTGCTCTTCTTCCTCCTTTTGGCCCAAAAATGTTGGCCGAAAAATGCTGCCAAAAAATGGGCACACTTGCGGTGCTCAAGCAAAAGGAGAGGCAATTAGCTGGCAAACAATAACAATGTCCAGACGAGAGACGAACAAATATGATCTCCAAGTGAAGTGGAAGAGAAACCGCTCGCCTAAATGCAACTAATAGTCTCAAATTTGGTTGCATAATATCCTCCATCTCTTTCCCATTGGAGCAACAAAAAGCCACACACTGAAAACTGGATTCTCTCCCACAGCTTCCCACTGATCTCATTGCTGCTCATTGCAACAAGATCCAACTGGACCTTGTTGCTGCTCCTCCTCGTCTTCGGCCCACTCAAGTGGCGCTCTTGTTGTTTTTTCGACACAAATTGGATTACACTCAAGTGAACATTTTTCCATTTCGCCATAACCTTAAGTGAGAGAGAGAGAGAGAAAGAGAAAAAGAAACCAGATGCCCAAAGTTGGCGGAGCAATGAATCCAAATTGTTGCTCCGCGGCAACAAATAATAATTATTTGATGCTCTTCTTGGTGGCCAGCTCCTTCCAAGAACCATTCTCGATCCAGCAAACAGGCAGCTTTCTGCTGCTCTCTACTACTGCTGCTGCCCCTCCTCCAACACTCAGCCACTCTCGGCTGAGTGTTGTTGACGAGAAGCGGCCGATAACCTTTTATGGCCTTGCTATCAAGCGAGCGCCGCCAGCTTATGAACTTGACTCGAGGGTCAGTCTCGAGCGAGGACACATTTCTATTGGACGAGCAGGTGTCTCTCTGGTCCTTTGAACTGCGCGTCGTTGGCCCGTTCGACGCTTTCAAGCAAGAGAGAGAGAGAGAGAGAGAGATAACAACTGCCCGTCACTTAAGTTTCCAACACCAACACCATCGCCTTGGAATTGGACTTGGAATCAGCCAAGAGAGAGAAAAGCTGAAATAATTGCGGCCCACCACCTTTTCCTCCCTGAAAAGCTTCTCAGATATCAATAAATTCACAAACGATCTCCGCCGCCTCTTGCCTAAGATAAGCTTACCTTAGCAGCTCAAATGTCCTCCGCTCCTTGTCCTACGCTCTGAATGGAGGCGTAGACCCACCTGAGTACCAGTAAAAGTATACACCAATTAGCCAATTAGACTTGGTGGCCAGTTTGTTAATTAAAATTCTTCTCTGTTAGTAATTTATCAAAAAAGTCCACCCATTTAGGTAGAGGCGACCCCTCGAGCTCTGGTGCAATTCTCACTTCATTTAGACTCACTTAGTGGCTCATTTCGTGCTTCAAATTCAATCCGATTCCGCTGGATGGCGATCGACACTTTGCATCATCGATTAGGACAACAAACTGCACACCTTTGGCGACCAGTTTGCAGAGCTCTGGTCAGTTTGGGTGCAACAAACAAAGAAAACAAGCCGATTTTGGGCCACAGACAGTCTTCGTTTCGTGCTAGAGTGCAGAAATGCAGAAATGCCAAACTGCCAATGAGTTTTCTTATCGAGCACAAATCGTCGCTGCACAAATGAGACTGACATTCCTTTGAGACGAGGGCCAAAAAAGGAGGGAAAATGGTCAAAAACTGGTCAAGCAGCAGAGAGGCGGTTCGAAATGTTGCAAACGATATGATTTGTTTGGTGCTCTTTTGCCCACTGGAGCAATCGGTGGCTTTTTGGGGCCACCAATTGCAGACAGAAAAGCCTCAGAGAGAGAGAGAGAGAAGGAGGCACAAAAATGCGTTCCTCTTTTCTTTGTTGGGGCTGAATTGGGCCTGTTTGTAGACGGAGGAGAAGGAGGAGTCTGAGAAGAGGGAGATATATGGGAAAAAAGAGGAGGTTTGGAGCGAGAGTTTGAGCAGAATTCGGTTGCAACTTGGCACAAATTCACAAATGGGCCAATTCTTCTTCTTTCCAGAACTAAGGAGAAAATTGTCGCTTGTTTTGTGGGCCAAAAAGAGCTGGAGAGTGATGATTCTAAACGATGGGCGCCAAGAGAAAAGAAGAGAGTGAGGGAGAAGAAAGAGAGAAATAATCGCTGACAAAGAAAATAGATGTTTGGCCAGTGGGCGACGACGTTGTTTTGAATAGTTGTCCGAGAGAATAGCAATACAGAGTAGCAGTGCTACAGACTAGTGCTAGTCTGCATTTGGTGCACTTGGTTTGCAACGTGCCAGACAGTTCCAACTGTTGCTCGTACGAAAAGAAGCTCCTTTTCTTGATCAGATGAAATCCAACGCCGCCACCAAACTTCAACAATGGGCTTGCTCTTTTCCACGACGATTGGCCGCCGCCTATTACGCTCGGCCAACAATGAAAAGGGGCCCAAAAAAGCGAACCAGGCGCCACTTTCTTGCAACGCTGAGCCGATTTGTGGGCCGAAACTTGGAGACTGGATCTGCTGGAGATTAGAGCAAGAATTGAGCTGCCTCTCCTCCTGGTCATACTTGCATCTAGTGTCGCCACTGAGCCGGCGATCTAATTCCGTCCACATTGGACAGATGCAAATTGGTCCACTTTTGCGGCCGAAATATTCCACTGTTTGCCACATACTTCATTGTGCTTTGCCGCCTCGGCCTCTTGGAAGAGCTCCTGATGAAGCAGTCCGCTTTTAACGCCATGTTTTGATCTCAGATCCACACTCATTGATCTTTCGCGGATTATCAACTCAAAATTGGTCTCAATTGTTTCGGCTTGAGCTGTTTCTTGGGTTGGGGAGAGAAAAAATTGGACAAAATGTCTCCCCTGGACTAGCTCTCCTGCTTCGAACCGCAACTCTATATTCGTGGAACTCTTTCGAGGAGATACGATCTGAATGGTCCAAAAATTGAGCAACTGGCTGGAAACGGAGGAAAATTTGCATTCGAAGACCCGAAAACTGCAAATTTGAAGGCCGATTTCCTTAATTGGCGCTGTCCAAAATCGGAAATTCCGCCTGAAACCTGGACGAACGAGCAGAAAAGTCACGGCGAGACGAGCTGGACCAATTAGAGCTCAGCTTGCGCCATCTGCCGTTAGACAGAACCATTTTAGTGGAAAGCACGTTAGGCAGAAGGTGTATCTGCAGACACCAGCCAATTGGTCGGTGCAATGACACTGTTGATTGGGTGGAATTTTGGCCGCAATCAGACTGGCATGGAAACAGCCGAGCTCGAGTTCATTACTGGCCGCCAAAGAGGCCGCTTCGCCCAGAGGGCAGTGTTGAGGCCTCGCTTGAAAGAGTGCTCCAGAGATAAGCTTTGGTGGAAATTTGGCCAAAAGGTTTGAGACCATCACATTTGAAAGCTCTGGAAATGAACTGGACATTTTGATAGGGACTAGAGCCGGAGAACAATGGAGTGAGTTTAATGAAAGGCAAGCGAGGGGGCGCATGTTTGGCCGAGCTGAGCTCTCGGTGTGGCGGCCAAGCATTGGGGCAGCTCTCTAATCTGGCAATTGGGTCCGCCACTTGTTTGAGCTGGTCCCAGTTTCAGCTTTCCCCTTTGACTGGGGGCGGCCAGCTGGTGGGCAAAGTGGAGAAGGGCAGACGAGAGCTAGTCTGTAGCTGGTGAGCAGTGGGGCCGAACGGGCCGTCCCACTGCACTGGAGGTGAGCGGGCGCGCAAGCAATGGAATGGCGCCCAAGCAGCGCGCACAAACCAAAGCGAGCTTTGGTTTGTGTGTGTGTGAGAAATAAAATCCATTTTATTTTATAAATTTTCTGCTCGCATTGTTTGTACAAAGTTCCACAAATAAAGAGGAGAGAGAAATTCCTCCCCTTCTTCTCTTCTCCATACTTTTGTTGTCCGCTCCAACTGGGCGCCGCTCTCGCCCCAAAGCAAAAGGGCCCGCTAAAAGGCAGCCTAAATGGATGCAGATGGAGCGGGCGGACTGCTGGGGCTGGCTGGTGGTTGGCACAAACGGAGACACAACTGGCCAACTAGGCACAAGGTGAGGGAAAGGGAGAAGGAGAAATGAATTGGTTGCTTGGGGGGGGCCAAGTTTGGGCCGAGTGGCTGTTTGTGGTGCAGAGAAATGTGCATTGGTAGGAATCTCTCACTTTTCCCCCGCCCTCAAAGTGGGGCCTCTGGCTGAATTGTGGCCGCTCACTTCTCTCAGCTCTCAGCTCTGAGCTTTGGGCCCTCGGCTGCCAGTTGTTAGCCTGTCTGTTGGGCGAACTGGCGACGCACCACGAGAACTCGGGCTCCAATTGGCCGGCCGCCGGATTGGATTTTGGATTGACCATTGTGGCCACATAAAAGGCTGTCTGGCTGGCTGCTGCTGCTCGTTGATGGTGGCTGATGTTTATAGCTTTCGAGCGTCGGAATGGCGGCAGACTAGGCTGAGGGGCACACTCTGCAAATTGGGCAGAGTTTGGGTGGAAAAGTTTGGACAAAAAGTGGAGAGTTAGCGAAGACATACAGTCTCTGTATGTTTCCCCCCGCTGGAACTAGATCGCGCCACCTGAGCGCGCCCGCTTGGGCCTCCAGTGCAGTGCAGTGCAGAGTGTATGTAGTTTGCAGACTGTATGCAGTGTGCACTGTGCTCGCACTGACCCCAAGCAGCCTTGTGGTTGCCGCGCGCACTGATCGCAGACTGTCTGCAGCAGCTCCCTCGCAGCGCTCCCACTGGGCCGCCTCAACAAGCCGGCCGGCCACACTTTCCTCTGGCGCATTATATTGTCGCTCTCGGTTGGTATTCGGCCCAAAATGATCCCCCAAAGCGGCCGTATAATAAAACGAGCCTCTCCTGCAGGCCCACAGCCAAGCAGCTCAGCAGTGGGGCACTCCAACGGCTCGTCGGCCCTCCAGGAGGACGATAATTATCCGCTTGTGTGTCTGCTAAATGGTCGCGCCGGCGCCAAGCCGAACAACATGACAACCCTGCCCACAGCTAAGCCCCACAATCAGCGCCGCCCCACCAGACTGACCAGTCCCGCAGAGCGCTGCTTCGGCGCCCAATGGATTTGCCTTTATTCTTTCCAGTGCCAAGTGCTGGCCAGAAGCCAGAAGTGCCCTCAGCTCGAAGCCAAGAGTTCGTGCGCCTCCAAGGCCGCCGGCCACGCCTCGTCCTACCCCTTTTGTTGAAGCAAGGCGGCCCCTCCCCCTCGAGAGAGCGTCTTGTGCGTGTTTTGGCACTTAGCCCAGAGAGCTGCCCTTTGTCTCGTTGGGTAATGGTCCTCTGGGCGAGTTCCAGTGCGTGCCCCAGTCTCTCTCTCTGTGTGTTTTGGGCTCGCCCCTCTCGCGCCTGCAGACCATTTGACACGCTACAGTGAGAGGCGAGAATTTCCCCTCAACTCGCCACCTCTGGCCGGAAAAGACCACGCAGGGCCCAAAAGGCTCGCCTGTCAGCAGCCTTTTAGGCCGCCCCCAAAGGCTGCCAGTGGCGCCCCTTTGCCGCGGCTAAGGGTCGGAACAGAATTGCAGCCGAAGGGCCAAATTGGCCGCCGACCCTCTGCTGTGGGCCGTCAATTTGCCGCAGGAACGCCCCCCGCAAACGAGCAGCCCAGTGGACTATGCAGTGGAGCTAGTTGTCGGCCCCCACCTGAGCTCTGCAGATTCGCGTGTCTGGCGGCCGTAAACTCGAGCTGGACCCCATCGAGTGGGGCCGCTCGCAGTCTGGAGGCAACAAGTGTGCTCGGCGAGACAGTCTTGTGTCCATTTCGGCTACTTCGGTCGACAAACTAGCCAGCGAGAGCGTGCAATTTGGCCGCAATTGGGCCGCCGGTTTGCCCTTGCGAGCAGCTGGCCAGTTGTACAGTTGTATTCCTTCAGCTGGAAACTGCAGACTGCAATGTGCTGTGTGCGTGCAGCATTGCAGCAGAAGTTGTGCTGCACAGCGCAGCTCAATTGGCGAACAATCGCACAGTGCAGCATGAAGCATGGACAGTCTGCGGCAAGTGTGCTGCAGACTCACTGCAGCCTATACAGTGTATAGTATGCAGTGAGTGCAGCAGAAAGGTGTCCAGCGCGCAAACACTTGCGGATCGATTGCACGCCAAACGGAAAACAGAAGCGCCCCTCAATTGCGGCCCAATTGCAATTCCATCGCCCAATTGCTGGCCGCCAATTTATCCATCATTATTGGGCCGCTTTCGTGTGGGAGCGAGCCGGTTTGCTGCTTTTACTGGCGCCACTGGCAACACTCTCGCCTGGCCAACACGAGGCGCAAGTGGCCATTTCAGCGCCGCTCTCTCCCAGCCAGTCTCTAGCCTCGGCCCCAAACACTTGTTGCTCCATCAGTGCTGCTCGGCGGCCCGAAAAGCGTGCAGAAGAGGAGGAAGAAGTGGCCAGAGGTGTGCACTCATCTGGCCAACTGAGGCCAAAAAGTGCGGCCTCTCCACTGCGTGCCGCTCTCACACTTGCAAGTGTCTCCATTTCTCCGAGACAGTCAAGGGCAGCCAAGTGGCCATCTGGGGCTATAATTAAGCTGCGTGTCGCGCCACCTTATCGGCCATCGATTGGGCGCGGCGGCCAGTTTGTTGTGGCACTTTGCACTTGCTTTTGCGCTTGCTTTTGAGCTTGCACTTGCACTTTGCACCTGGCTGCTCGTCCGTCGCGCATCGGGCATCAGTGTTGCGTGAAAATCGGGCCCCAGTTCATTCTTATCTGCGGCGAGCAGTTTGAGCCAAGTGATGAAGGCGGGCGGAAAAATGATCGGCGCCGATCGAGTGAGGAAAGCAGCTGGGGGGCGCAGATTTGTGCAGTGCGCGTCAAAAATATGGTTACATTTGTGCGTAGGACTGTACAGAAATTTATCATCGTACTTTTGGCGCAGATTTGTGCGCGTCGGCGGGCGGCCAATCGCAGAGAAGTCCGATCGCGCCGGTGATTAGCAGTGGAGATCAGGCGGCGTTTTGCTTGGCGTTGACGCGCGCTCAGTCGGCGGCCGCGAGCTGCAGTGTGTCGCTGCTTAGAGTTTGCAGTCTCCGGCGTAGACTGTCAGCAGGAACCAGTGGCGCGCCTCGACGGGTGCCCAGTTCGCTGTCTTGCCAGCCGAGGGGGCGCTGGTCTGTTTGTCGAGCGGCCAGTCGCGGCGGACAGTTGGCGGCCGGATTTGGCGTTCGGGCGGGTGATTTACGCGCACCAGACGGCGCTCGGTGGGAGCCAGCAGTCTGTGAGTGGTGGGGATTTGAATGGGAATTTGAATGAGGATTGGCTGCTCGAGCGGCGGATTAGCAGCCGGGAAGAGTGGCCACTTGTTGCGCCCAGTTGGAGTTGCGCAGACGGACGCGCCGGGAAGCTGAGCTGAGCGAGCGAGCAAAAAGGACGAGCTGAGGGCAGACGAGGAGGCGCAAAAGTGCCTGCGAAGGAGCTCGCAACAGTCCCAAGTGGGCGAGCTCCAATTTTGGCTTCTTCTCGCCCGTCTCAAGCTGCTCTCTTGAAGCTCTTCAAGCGGCTCGAGTGGCGCAACAGTGGCCAGACGTGAGGTGGAGATTCCAGCAGAGTTGGCAGGTTGTTGCAATTGAATTAGGCGCGCTGGAGGCGGATCTGCGGGCGCGTTTGCAGCTCGCGCACACCACAGACTAGGGCCCGCAGTGGAGGCGCGAAAAGAGGCTGGCCCTTGAGCGGCCAGCTGCAGTCTTCAGTTTGTAGTCTGCAGTCTGCGGGCCAATTTGGCTTGGCGGCCGACGCTTAGCTCCAGAGAGAGAAGAGCAAAGTGCGCTCTCGAACGGGCCAATTGGAGAGAAAGCAGAGAGACACGACGAGAGGCGGCCAACACGAGTCCCACTCGGCCGCCCAATTGGCGCTCCCCAAAGGCCCACAGACAGTCCAGCGCCAGTGGGCCGGCCGCAGTGGAGCCCCAAAGTGGCACTAAGGCGCAGCGTGATTCAATTCCATTGGCGCTCCATTGGTGCGGCCCCCATTTCCTTTCCTCTGCTCGCTTCTCTGCTTACTTTCTGCTGCTCTCCCGACGGAAAATGATTGCTCCCCGAGGCTTCTTTCTCAGTGGAGGCCACTCCGACACCTATTCTCTGTTTTCAGACGAACACATTCAACATTTTGTCCATTTTCTCCACCAACTTGCTGCCACACTCAACACAATTCAGCAGAAGAAAAGCAGAAGAAAAGCACAAAGGGCGCTGCTCATTATTTCGCGTGCTTTTTCGCCCGCGCTCAATGCTGCTCAATGCTGCTCAATGCAGTTCGCCAACGCTCGTCTGCCGCGCGCACGCCGCACACACTCCTCACTCAATGCGCAAAGAAGAAGAACAAAACTAACATTCATGATTGCCCGCCCGCCTCCTTAGGCTCCACTTGTTAAGAGTAAGCGGGACGGTTATGGACACGCCCACTCTCGGAGTGTGCAACTTAGAGGGTGCCACGCATGATCAGTGGACAGATTGTGGAGTATAAATGAAGCGGAAAAACGAAATAAAGC
>Ga0058701_10000151_pt1 | contig 58910 bp, 37 predicted proteins | sample AgamicOrMae_FD_97039 | JGI IMG/M metagenome (GOLD analysis project Ga0058701, IMG submission 97039) | Agave microbial communities from Guanajuato, Mexico - Or.Ma.e | ecosystem: Host-associated > Plants > Phyllosphere > Phylloplane/Leaf | place: Guanajuato, Mexico | collected 2012-06-04
GCAAGAGGCAATCTGATAGCAAGAGCAATAATGAGCGTGCTCCAAGTTTTGAGCCGAGCAAAGTGGATAGAACGCTTGTGGCTGGCAAGCAATCGGAGGACAGACGATCGGGCTTGGCTGTAAAAAGTGACTCCTTAGTGCAGGCAAGCAAACAGCAACAACAACAACAACCTTCGCAAGCTCACAAATCGGAGGGCCAAATTGGGCCTGGCAAGTCTAATGACAGTGGTGGGCTCTCGTTCGGTGGCTCGTGTTGTGTGGAAACGTGGAAGGTTGAGGAAACGAAATCCGTGCAAAAGCCAACCATCTTGATCTCGTCAAGTGGAAACAACAACATTCCACGCGAACAGACCGGCGGCCAACCGGCGGCGAGCTGTCTTGGCGGCGGCGACGCCGCCGAGACAGCAGAGGCGGCTGGCCGAGGGCGCCAAAGTGAGAGGGCCAAAATCACGAGTGATGGCAGTGTAGTGGTTGGCGTTGATGATGATGATGATCGGGCGAGGCGCGTCGAGGAGCAGGGCCCCTCAAGTAGGTGGTCACGTAGCGATGGGTTGGCGGCGGCGGCGGCGGCGGCGGCGGCGGCGCGGCGGAACAGGAGCCTGGGCGGCGCTGGTCTGGGCGGAAACAAAGCGGCCGCAGTCCCAGTGGTGGGCGGCCAGCGAGTTCAGCCAGACGCCCAGCAGGCGGACGCGCAGTTGGAGACAGGCCCAAGTGGAATAGGGGAGATTAATTCAATTGGCACCGCGGGTTTCGTGCCGGCAACTAGGAGCAGCAGCAGCAGTGGCAAGGCGCCAAGCGGCCACTCCACCCCGATGGGCAAGGGACACTCTTCGGGCCGCCGGCCGGCCGCCAAGAAGTGGGCCAGCGAGGAGGCGGCCGGCTGCAAGGGCGGCTGGCCGCCAAGTGGCGCCAAAGATGAATTGGCCTCCGAAGACTCCACGTGCCAGCGCCAAACGCCGGCCGCCCCGCGGGGCCCAATCAGCGGCCCAGCAGCGAGAGGGGGCGAGTCCGATTTCAATTGGACATTTGTTGCAAACTGCGCGACACTGCGCCCCAACGTCCCACTGGATGCCAATCACGTGCCCCCCTCGACAGTTGGCGGCGAGTCTGAGTGGAAACTCGACCAGCGGGCGTCTAGCCAAGGCGCCCAGTCCACCGAAGCCGCACAATTGGCCGCAGAGCAGCCACAGGCCAGGGGCGCCCCTTCGAGCTTGCCGCAAACAAGCTCCACTCGAGCGGGCGAACTGGATCGCAGGGCAACTCCGAGGGGCCCCAATTGGGCCCAATCGGCGGCCAGCGAGGCGGAGGGGCGGCTGGCGGGCGGCGAGCGGGCCCAAGTGGCAAGCTCGAGCCGGCGAGCCGGCCAGGAGCTGAAGCAGATCCGGTCGCTGGACGCGGGCCACCAGCAGCAGCGCGAGCCGTCCCTTAGGGTGGGCGCGAACTGTGGTCCGTCCACCTGGACGGGCGGCCACCTGGACAAGCAGCAGCACCGGCACTCGTACTGTGTGGCCAGCTCGACGGGGGCGCCTCCAACAGTGATTGCACCCAACGAGAGCTCGCCCAAAGGATCGCCCACGAACAACGCCGCCCACAGACAGGCCGAAAATCAGCAACAAAGCGAGCTCAGCACCCAGGCGAAGATAATCTCCATTTTGTTCTCGAACAGGAGCGCCTCCAGTTGTTCGGCTGTGGCGGCGGCTCAGGACGAGCGGCCGGCGAGCTCTGGCGACAACTCGGCGGCCGCAGACTCGTGTCCGGCGGGCCAAGCGGGTGGAACTAGCTTGCAGACTAGCTTGGCCACAAACGCCGCCGATTGCGCCCCAGAGTCGAGCACCAACAACAATTGCTCCAGCAAGCAAGCAGCGCCCGGCGGAAGTGGCGGCGGCGGCAGCAAGCCCATGCTCATGCCCTCGCTGCTGCGCCAGTACCAGAGGCGTCTGAGCAACTTCCACGCGAGCCAGCAGCAGCAACAGCAACAGCAACAACAACCACAACAACGCCAAGACCACCAGCAGCAACAGCAGAGGCAGCGCAAGTCTGTGGTGGACATTGTGCTGCGGGCGACAAACGAGCAGCAAAGGACGGAGAGCGCGCGCAGACAGCTCGCCCTGGCCGAGGAGCAGAGGTCGCGCGCCGAGCTCGCCGCCGAGGCCTCGAGGGCGGCCGCCTCGCTGGCCACCCGCGCCGCCTCCGCCGCCCAGGCCATCCTGCAGGCCAGCCCGCTGGCCCACGGCGCCCTCGAGCCAGCGCCCGAGACTGTGGCGCGCGAGTGGCCGCCCGGCCAGCTCGGTCCCCTGGTGCTTCCGGCGGCGCTGGGCGGCGGCGGTTTGAATCTGTACGCGCTCACTGAGGAGTACCGGAACAAGCTGGCGCTGGAGCGGGCGGCCAGACAGCAGCCGCAGCAGCAGCGCCAAACCAGTGTTGCCGACGACCAGCAGCTACAACAACAACCTAAGCAGCAGCAACAACAACCTAAGCAACAACAACAACAGCAACCACAATTAGCGCTAGACTGTTGCCCCTTTTTGGCCCCCGTGGGCGTGGCCGAGTGTCGCCAGAAGGCGGCCCAGATAAGACACTTCAGTGCCAACTTCATAGACAACATGAACCTGTACGAGATCCGCATCGTCGACATGCCCACCATCGAACCTTGGCACTTTCCCACCAGCTCGCTGCTCGAGTGGAGCCTCTTCCGGGGGCGCTCGCACTTGCTCACCGCAGACGCCTACCTGCTGGTGTTCGACCTGACGCGGCCCTCGACCATCCAGTACATCAAGATGTTGCGCGACAAGATCTTCGAGTCGCGCGAAATGTCCCACATTCCAGTGTATGTGATCGCCAACAAGGCCGACATGTGTCCCACGCTGCAGCCCTCGTTGCAGGCGCGCCAAATGCGCAACATGGCGGCCGTCCGACGGCGCGAAACGGAACAGCAGCAGCAGAAGAAGAGACCGAACTCGCACGAGGGGGCCAACCAGCGCGCCGGAAGTGGCTCGCCGCCCGACGAAGTGTCCACGGCGTCCATCAAGCGCCGGGGCATTAGGGCGCCCAAGCTGCCCAACCCAGTGGGCGGCACGCCGTTCGGGCCGAGCGCCTTCACTGCGGGCGCCCACTACGGCCACTACTACGGCGCGGGCCGCTTCGCCAGCGCCCACTTCCACTACGAACAGCGCTCAGTGCCCGCCGCCGCCGCCCACCAACTGCTGGCCGCCTACAAGGCGCACCGGATGCGCCTCGGCAGCTCGGGGCCCATCGTGTCGCTGCGCCGGTGGGCCAAGTTGCGGCGGGCCATTGTCGCGGGCGACAGCCAGACTTCGGCCAGCCAGCAGCAACAGTTGCTGGCCAGCGGCGGCGCCTCCTCCTCCGCGGCCGCCACCTACAGCGAACGGCAACAAAGGATGCACTACTCGCTGATTGTGGGCGCCGCCTCGGGAACCAGCGGCCCGGTGGGCGCGGCCGGGCTCACTTCCGGCTTCGGCGGCTCCTCCACGGTGGGCGTGCTGGCGGCGGGGCGCGAGGCTCGCTGCAGCATCAGCCAGCGGTGCAGCTCGCTGTGGCGGCGGGCCGTCCGCCGCTGCACCTCCATCCTGTGGCTGCGCGGCCACGTGGAGCCTGCGGGCCGCCCGGCCCGCCGCACAGCAAGGGGGCGCGGCCGGCGCCGCAACGAGGCAGCCCCGCAGCGCCGTGGGGGCCCTTCGGGAGGGCGGCGGAAGAGGCGGCGGCGAGCTCCCGCGCGGCCCCCGACCAGTGCCAAGCGTCGGGGATCCGCCACAGAGCCGCCCAGAGAGTCGGCAACCTCGGCCACGCCCACCCAGAAGGGCGGCTCGGGCGCGGGAGCCCGCCGGGGCTCGCTGTCGTTGGGGGCGGCGCTGCAGACGTTCAGACAGCGCTCGCTGGAGACTGGGCCACTCAAGAGCCAGCAGAGGGGCCAGCGGGCAGCTGCACGGCGGAAGAGGCGCCTCCAGCCGGAAGGGGCGGCCGAGGAGGCGGCGGCCAAGCGGAGGCGTGGCGCGGGCCCGGCGGCGAGACGCGCGTCGACTGCGGCCGGCGAGCTGGCCGGGCGGTCGAGCTCGAGCTGGGCCGACTGGCTGGGGCTGGGCCGGCGACTGAGGCCGCAGCTTAGGGCTGCTGGACGGGCGCAGGCGGACAGCGCTCCAAGCAGACAGAAGCGGGCCAAGAGGGCGGGGCCGCCGAAAAGAGTCGGCCTTTGGCGGCAGACTGAGACTGGTGGGCCGCGCGTCAAGCTCGAGGCGGCGGCCGCCAGTCTGCAGACGCAGGTTGCGCAGTCGCACACGCAGACCGGCCAGCTGGTGCGCCGCGTGGAGCCCACTTGCGGCGCCATGAGCACCACGCTGAACAGGCAGAGCTTCTACGACCTGTTCAACAAGTTGCTCCAGACCTCGTCCACCACGGCGGCCAAGAGCCAGCTGCTGAGCGCCGAGCGGCAGCGCGCCCGCCAAGGCCAGGCCGCCGCCGAGGAGCAGCAGCGTTGCGAGGGCCAAGACGAGGGCCTGAGTGGCGCCCACGAGGGTCAAGTTGGGGCTGACCGGAAGCCGGAGTTGCGCGTGCAGCAGGCCTCGAACGAGCTTGGCCAGCAGCAGCAGCAGGAGAAGAAGGCCAAGCGGCGCAAGTCCAGCTCGACGGGGGCCGCCCTCTGGCAGACTCTGTCCTCGTACGCGCTCTCCAGAGGCTCGCACGCGTGGCAGGCGGCGCTGGGCGGTGGCGGCGGCGGTGGCGGCGGCCCCGACGGAAGTCGCAAGAACAGCGGCTCCAACGCCGCGCCGGCGCCAGACACAAGCTCGGCCGCCGCCGCCGCCAGACAGCGGGCGGCCAGTGGGGCGCAGGCGGCCGACTCGGGCCGGCTCAGCGTGACCAGCGGCCAGCTGGGGGTGCTGAGCGAGGCGCTCAGTCTGCAGGACGACGAGTCGGCCAGTCGGCGGGGCACCCAAAGTCAACTGCAGCTGGGCGGCGGCGGCGCCAACGGAGACGGTCTCAAGCTGGGCACCGACCAGTACCTGAGTGTGGACATGCTCCGCAAACTGTCGCTCATCTCCTCCCACTCGGCCATGAGCGCCGGCACCAACGACAGCGGCGGCGGCGGCGGCGGCACGCTCGACAAGGCCGCCGCCGACCAGGACGAGCGGCAGCCGCTGGCAACAGATGAGGATGGTGCTCACAAGAGGGCCAAGTCGGCGCCTCCGGACGGCGAGGCGAACGGCAGTGGCGGGGGCGTGGCGGGGGGCGTGGGCGCGGTCGGTTCGGTGTTGCGGCGGGCGTCGCGCGGCTGGCTGGCGGTGAAGCGCACGCGGCACACTGCGAACGGGGCCGAATCGCCCGAGCGGGCCGGCTCGCCCGACGACTCCGGGGGGGCGGGGCCGGCGGGCTGCGCAGAACAGCAGCGCGCCACCACCGCCGATCCGAGCGCCTCGGGTGGGCGTGCCAAGCGGTTCTGGTACCGCGGGGTGATGAAGAAGATCCTGTTCCACTCGAACAAACAGTCGCTCAAAGGGATCGTCACCGCCATGGAGCTGCAGCGCCGAGCCCAGGCGGAAGCGGAAACGGAAGCGGAGACCGCAGTTGCAGTCGCAGGGGCCAGCAGCGGCGGCCAGCCAGCGGGCGAGCTCGCCAATGAGGCTGAGGGTGCCAAGGGTCCAGCCGAGGGTACCAGCAAAGAGCCGGCGGCTGTGGTGCAGGTGCCTGTGGGCTTGGAGAGCAGCCAGGCGACCGCTGGAGAGCCGGCGAGTCCCGCAGACAAGGAGCCGCTGCAGCCGGCCCAACTGCAAGAGCGCTCTCACCAGAGTCTGGCCGTCATGCAGTCCTACCCGTCGATTCGAATCATCACTTCCGGTTCCTCCTTGTCGCTGCTGAGCGAGGGCCATGCGAGTAGGGCGAGCGGCGACCACCGGCGAACCACGGGCCAGTGTTCGGCGGCGAGCTCGGCGGGGGCGAGCGGCGGGCTTGCCTCGGCCGAGCAGCGGGCCGCCCACGAGGAGGCCCAGTGCGAGCAACAGCAGGAGAGCTCTGTGGCCGCCGAGCCGAGGGCGCAATCGGCCACGTCCAGCCGCTCGAGTCTGTCGTCGGCGCTCTCCGAGTCCGTCTCGCTGGCCATCGGCGGCCAGCCGGACAAGGCCGAGGTGGAGGCGGAAGCGGAAGTGGAGGGGGCGCCGCGCGGGACGGCCAGCGAGGCGGAGGCGGAGGCTGAGGAGTCGGAGAACGAGGACGAGGAGGAGGAGCTCGAGATGGAGATGGACGAGGAGGAGGAGCTTAGCAGCAGCAGTAGTGGACAGAGCGAGCCGGACGAGGAGGACTCGTCGAGCAGGACGGGCGGCGCGTCTGGCGACTCGCAGGTGAACTGCCAGCTGCGCAAGTTGTCGGCCGACGACTGTCTCATCATCAACAGACACCGCAGACAGTCGCTGGCCGCGCTGCAGCTGCAGCGCGAGGAGAGCGCCAAGCTGGCGGCGCTGCGAAACGCGCGCCTCGACAGAGACGCCCCGCAGTCTAGCTCCGGCGGGTGCCCCTCGGCGGCCACCGCAGCATCAGAGCCAGCAGCTCCAGACAGTGGCAAGACGGCGCCCAGCGAGGCGCAAATTGGCCAGGCGGGCGCACAGGAGGCGGCGCCCTCGGCGGGACAAGCTGGACAGGAGGAGGTGGCGCAAGTTGGTGGGCGAGAGCCACTAGCTGAGGGCGAGCCAGAGGCGAGGCCGCACACGAGCGCAGGCACGGGCGCCGCCGAGGGGACCACTGTCTACGGCGAGGAGGGCCGCAGACAGAGTATCAAGCAGTCCATCGAGGCGGCCATGCACTTGCTGGTGCCCAGGGCGAAGGCGCGCAGTGCCTCCATCACGCTGGGCGCCAGCGACTGCGAGCGCCGCTCGCGCTCCCAACTGGGTACGGCCATCATGGGCGCCGTGAGTGTGCACAAGTCGTGGCGCGACTGGCGCCAGTTCCTGGGGCGCAAAAAGTCCGCCTACAGCGCCCTGCAGGCCGCCGCTGCCGCTTCCGGCCGAGCCACGAGCTCCGGTGGCAAGACGGTGGGCGCGGGCTCGCACTGGCCGGCCGCCGGCAAGCTCGACAGGGCCAGGGGCAAGGCGGGCCGCGCGAGTGGCGGCGAGCCGGCCGAGGACGATCCCTTTGGAGGGGGCGCCTTTTTGGCCGGCGATGCGGTGTCCTCGCCGCAAATTGTGGGCTTCCTCAGCTCGCAGCTCGCCTACAAACGCATGAGCGCCGCCCAACAGCGCGAGGCCGCCATCAATTTCGATCAATTAATGCGAATCAACCAATTAACGCTGACGGCCGCCAACGTGGTCATGTTGGCCGCCTCGCAGCCGCCGCCTCGCCAGCTCAAGGAACTGGGCCAGCCCCCAAGCTCGGCCAGCCAGCGGGCCAAGTCCAAGGGCCACAAGCTGAAGGGTTCGGGCGGCTTAGGGCAGCAAGCCGGCTCGCTGGCCAAGCACCACCAGGACGACCTGGACGCCCTGAAGACCGACCAGCTGGTCAAGTCGGCGGCCGCCATCGCCGCCGCAAAGGTGGACGGCGTGGGGCCCATTCTGTCGGCCAGCGGGCTTGCCACGAGCCAGGAGAGGAGGCAGCCTCAGGCGGCCAACAAGCGGCGCAAACGCAACAAGCTCGGCAAGGCGCTCAAGGGCCAACTCAAGGGCGCCGGAAGTGCGCGCGACCCCGAGCTCGAGGGGGACGACGATTGCGAGCTTGGGGGCGAGCTTGGGGCTCGCCAGCAAGCAAGCGAGGGCCCACAGACACAGAGACCGGGCGCGGCGCTGCTCATGGGCCGGCTGCAGTCGGGCGGCAGTTTGCTGCTCAAGCGCTCGGCCACCAAGGAGCTTCCGCGCGGGCTTGCTGCCAAGAAAGCCGTGGAGCCAGCCACAGGCGAGGGGCCGGCCTTGCTGGCCCGCTCCACCACCAAGATCGATGGCCTGCTGGCTGGGGGCGCCGTTCACGCGCAATTCGGCGCCCAATTGGACGACGGCCTTCCGGCCCAGTCGAACGCCGACGACCTAAGTGCGCCCTTTGGGGGCGCCGCTGGCGAGGCTCAGGCGGAAGGGGGGCCTCAGCGCGTCCAACAGGGGCCCCAGTGCGAGCCGGCCGCTCTCCAGGGCCGCCAGGGGCCCACAGGCAGCAGCACGCGGGTCCTAAGCGATAATGACATGTCCACACAAATAGCAACCGCCGCCGCCCAGGCTCTTGAGCGCCAGAAGAGGCGCGGCGAAAGGATCAGTCTGATTTTGGAGCCCCGTTTCGATAAGAAACAAGCGGGCGCAGATTATCCCACACTGTTTACATCGCACGATTTAAATCCCATCTTAAAGGATCTCGCTCAATTGGTGCGCAAACATTGGCGCTGCAATTACATTGAATGCTCGGCGGCCTCCAATTGGAACATCAGGCCCATCATAAGCGAGCTCACCAGAGCCCTGGAGTGCAACCAGCGCTTGAACAGGCCCAAAATGGCCAGAGGGCAGCCCTGCGAGTCCACCGTTTCTGCAACGGGCCAGGTGAGCCTGCCTGCAGACTGCGGCCGGCCCTCGTCGCTGGGGGCCGATGGGGACAAATCGGACGAGTCCACGGGGCTCCTCTCGCCGGCCGACTACTCGGACTCGGCCGAAGACAGTCTTGACGACGATGAGGATCTCGACGACGATGATGATGATGACTACGATGATGATGATGAGGCCGGATATGAGCACGAAGACGACTTCGATGATGGCACTGCGGACGAGGGGCGGGATAGGCGAGAGAGTGGGGCTGGCGAGCAGGACTCGTGGTCGGAGAGCGACCGCTCGAACTGCTCCTCGTCGGCCGACAGCTTCGACGTGTACTCAGACGCAGACATCGACTCGGAGGCCTCAAACAACGCGGCCAATTCTGTGGCCGCGGCCAAAAAGAGCTCCAAGTCTCTTGCCCGGAGACTGTGGTTTGTGGGCCGGCGTCGATCGGGGGCCAACGAGTCGAGGAAGCGCTCTCGTGTGTCGAGCGGCGAGTCGATACAGTCTCAGGCAGCAATCGGCAAACGGCCGCCCGGCGCCCACACTGCCAAACGGACTCGGCGCTTGTCCAACGCCAGCGGGGGGCGTGCACCCAATTGCTCAGTCATGTAGTCAGCATCTAGGGTGCATCCACTTCCGCTCTCACTGGAACCCTCGACGGACCTGCACGAGCAAAAGGACCCCCTCAGACAGACGCTGAATAGGAGCCCCGCTGTCTGCCAGCCAGACGTTCCCAACGGAGCAATCTCCGAAGATGGACTCGTCCGGCGCCGGCCAGGTTTCCAGAGAGCAGTGGTTGAAACAAACGAAGTGTACACTTGGCCTCGAACTGCCCTCCATTGTTGGCGGAACACAATTAGTTTTGGCCACAGTTGTTTCGCACGCAAAATACATAAACCACTGCTGGACGCGAATACTTTTCCCCAAGGCTCCTCTTGCTTAATTGCTCGCCCCTTGATTCCCATCGGCCGCATTGAGTGATATTTCTCATCCACACTCCACGAGCTGAAGCTCTGCTAAGCCAAGCCAAGCCAAACCAAGCCAGCCTTATTCATCCAGATCCCACGCGAACCAAGCAAACTGGTACCAAGTCTCGCCAATCGATGCCTAATGACCGCCCGCTTTCCCCAACATCTTTCCCTCGCCCTCGCTCACCACCAGCGCCATTAACAGTCGTCCAACCGGAGAAACATTCTCGCCTCCTTGGACCTCATTCCTCCTCCTCCTCCTCCTCTTCCCCCTCCAGACCTGAAATTAATCGTCCATTCGATGCTTGCGGGAATGCAAGCGATTGCCAAGCGAGCGGTCGGCCATTTTTGTTCGCCCTCTTCGCCTCTACAAAGCTCCATCGATTGCCCCCACACACTCGAGCCGCAATGTGCCAGAAATGACTTCCAGTTGCTAGTCCTAAGCGAGAAACTCTTCTCAGAGACTTTCCACCGTTTGCCTCTGGCAGAAACCTGGCTCTGATGTTCTTTTAGTCTCTTTTTTGCCACGCTCAATTTGTTACACCACCAAAGGAGCACCATCAGAGAGGAAAGCTCACTAATTGATTATGGCGCGTGTATCTTGACACTCAAGAACTAATGTAGGTCTGCTCGCTCCCAAACGCACGCTTAGAGCCACTGCACTCGGTCCGGAAGCAGTAGACATTTACATAGATCCTCTATTAGAGTCTGATCTTCGGTTTTGGTCCGCAGCTCGTAGGCCGAAAGCCTACGAGAGCCCAAGCAGAGCCACGCTATCGCGCTGCCGCACGAGGGGCCAACTTCCGGGGCCAAACCGAGTGCTGTACCATCATGATTGATTGTTGTCGGCCTCAATTTGTATTTCTAGCATCGCAGCCTTTGTGTTCCAGATTTCCCAACGCAAACCCCTATTGTATGCTTGTATCAGCACAGTCTCTTGCCTGGACAGAGATAGGACTCTCTTACCCTGAACTTGGCTCAAACTTCATGCAGTACAGAATGGGATAGAATGGTTGCTGATTTAGCGGGAACCTTGCCTTGCATCGGAGACCAGCATCCAAGGCTAGATAAACTTGTGGCGCATTCATGGAGACTATTCTGATCACAAACATCTGAAGATCCTCAAGTGTGTGCAACATTCGCGAGCACTACAGGAAAGGTCCAGATATAAAGGTGCAAAAGTTAGCCTCTTTGTGGCGGAAAATCTCCAGATCGCGAATCGGAATTTCCGATGAAGCACTTATTGTAGCTTCAATGATTCCAGCACTCAGCTCATGCGCCCAAAACGGCCCCCAAAACACTCACTCAGGCCGCTTACGAAAATACCCTAGTGCTGTGGACCATCTCGCTGATCAGATAAAGACACTCCTATCAGCTTACACCAACCACAAACGAGTTGAAATACCATCTTTTGTACGATTGATGAAGACGACTTCGTACAACAACACTTTGCACCACTCGTGAAGTGGTGGGATCAGAAAGTGGGCCGCCTTGTGGGAGGGGGAAGAGAGGTGGGAGTGGTTGTGTCCATGTAATCAGATCAAAAAGATCGATGAGTTTCATTGTTGTTGGAGGCCCAAAAGCGAGTCCTGATTTGGGTAGATCTCTATCTTCTAGACAACCTGTTTGGATAGTGAGAGAGGGCCTCTCGCGATGAAATCTTCCTCTTCATGCAATCGCTTGATTGATGATCACCTGAATCAGCAAAATCAGGCCCCACTCAACTTCAACAAAGAATCAATAACAACATTATTCTCCTTCTCAGGCAAGCTCGTCTGGATCGTCTGAGTCGCTCTCCTTCGGACTACTGTAGCTAGAGGGTTTCTTCGTGCTAGAGGGTGTATGCTCGGCGCCCACTGAAGCGAGAGCATCCTCTTCATTGCAAGGCACAATATTGCGCGCCGACTGGACTAGAGTGTTTTGATTGGAACGGATCATATTCACGGGACCAATTGAATCAAGGTACAAATTTGATATGCAGCCGGAAAAGCTAGACATGAGAAGCGCGGTTGAATTTCCGCCAGATTGCAGAGACGGTAGGCCACCAATGTAAATATCTGACTCGGTATTGAGCATAGTCAAACGTCCGGACGATTGGCCTACATGTTTGTAGGAGTCATCTATGGTTAGAGTGCCATGCTTTCCCAGCCGGTAGATGTTGATTTTATGCTCCAAACCGTCGTTGATGCGCCTCGAAGATCGTATGATGGCAGGTCCAGAGCCAAGATCGAAGCTAAATTCAACATGGCCGTCGATGAGGGCCAGAACGAGAAAGTCTGAAGTGGACCTGGCCTGAGCATTGATCGATCCAGCTAGACCTTGTGGGCGAGCCAGTCGTCCGAGGAGATTGGCCACAATGGACTTGGACATTTGTGCAGAAACGGTTGGGGCTTTGTTTTGGTTCGGTCTAGTCTTTGCAGATCGGGGCTCAGTTGATTGGTTCGTCGTTTGGAATGAGTCCTGCAGTGTTGGCGTGGACCTAGGGAGTAAAATTTTGTTCTTCTCTGGCTTTGTTTCAAGGGATGAACTGGAAAGATTGGAACTTGGAGATTCTGCCGGAGACATGGGTGACCCAATGTAAAAGAGCAGCCCGAAACTTGTCAGTGTTTTGATGCTGAGAGTAACATTGGATTGTTCAATAAAAGTTACCTTCTTGATGGGCTCACTACTGCTTGATAGCTTAGGCTCCTTAGTTTGTGCACTGCCAGAATTTACCTTGACCTCCGTAGGCCCGCGATCATCGGGGGCAATTTGCAACTGTAAATATGAAGCAGGGTTGAAGTATGCTGCAGTTTCTGTCTCGAAGATTGCGCTTTTCTCACAATGGTCGCCCGTGTGCCCAAGACCACAGTGACACTTGTAAGAGGTACTAGTCAATGATTGACACTCAACAGTGCCGTTAACATTGCATGGGCCCAGCAGATGCGATTCAGGGTATCCCTCTGTGGGTCTCACTTCGCATGGTCCCTGGAAAGAATTAGGTCCCACCCTGATCGCTTGTTTGGGCAAATCAGCAGCTTGAGGTACGTTCGTAGCTTCTTGTGTCGTCTCTATTTCATTGCACGAGTTTCCAGTGAATCCAGGTCGGCAGATACAGCGCAAGTCGGACAAAGGCGATGACATGGTTTTCTCGTTGTTGACGAGTGAACGTTGATTGTAATAGGGGCTTCCCTGAGCTCGATCCGCCTGACAGAAGCCGTTTGATTGGGAGCAAAAATTTGCTGCTCCAGTGCACTCTTGTTTATCACATTCGAACAGACCCACAGATACGGCTCGATTTCGAGCCAACAGATCAAGTTCTCTACCATTAATCCTTAGATGACTGACACATCCTTGAAATCCACCTGTATATCCGTAGAACCTGTGAGATGGTGCGGAGTGATTTGAACCATCATTATTTTGCATTGACAGATAGGCTTGATGACCACCAACGAATAGCACAGAATCGTCCAGATTGAGATCGAGAAATTTTCCCGTTGACAATTTCCTCTGGGGTCCCTGGCCATCTATCCACATGGTCAAATTCAACCAGTTTCTTAGGATGATTACTCGATGCCACTGATTGAGTGAGAGCTTTTGGGGACTGCGAAGGAATGTAACCCCATCCCCAAGCTCAAAACGGAACTCTATATAGCCTCTGTTCAAGCCAAGGGACACAAAATCAGCGTTAATCACTGGAACCCCCGAGGGTCTGGGATTTCTTACCTCGAGACCCGTCTCGGATTCCAGATCAAACTTCGTATGACCACCGCAAAACAGCATCATACCATGATCTCTCTCTGGGAAAAATTTGATCTCAATCTCGGTCACTCGCTTGTCAAATGACGCAAGTGAGTTTGAAGGTAATGTGACGAATGACACTGGCTTCTGGACGAACCGTGCCGAGGTTGTGAGCACTTGAACCAAATAATTTGTAACAAGCTCACTACCGTTCGCAGCTCTGTATCTGCATCGGTAGATATCAGCATGATGTGTCTTTAGGCTGTCGATGATCAAGGGTGAAGAGTCAGAACCTATTCTCTTTTCATTCTGTTGGTTACCTTTGGTCCAGTAGTATTTTGATTGGTTTGAAACTTCGGGCTGCATTTGGCACTCGATCTTCAGCTTGGAATTTGTAGATCCTTGTCGGATCAATAGCTTATGTTCTGGGGCTACCTTAGGATTCGTTGATTCCACCCGATAGAGGCTGAGATTTTTGAGGTTGCTTGGATCGCTACTGCTGTTGCCAACATAGTCTGGCACACGCAATTGATAATCCACGTGCTGAGATAGATCGTTATAATTGCACCTGTATATTGCCGCATTTTCAGGTTTTAGATTATAGATGATCAAGAGATTATCTTGTATGTAGACGTTATCTTGGAAGAAGTTTTGACCCGTGTGCTGATTCGTCCAATAGACCTTTCGCTCGAGATCATCAAGCTCATTCTGAGATAGTCTAATGGAGGTGTTCCCTGTTTCCTGAGTGATGATGCACTCGAGAGTTATTGACTCTCCCAAACTGATTGGATTCTTCGATGCAACGATTTTGGCATTCAGTGGAACTTGACTGCTGGCACCCATACCATTTGAGCCATGAATCAATAGATTGACACGCGCCTGTATCACTTGGTTAGGTTCTCTCGAACGGACCGAACACACGTATAATCCGCTATCGTCTTCGGTCAGATTCTGGATCCACAGATTGTGACCTATCTGGATACTAGATTTGGGAAGCTCTTTACTATCTCGCGACCATGTCGTGGCAGGTTGCTCGTTTAGGCCACTGACTTGGCAGCGTAGCTCTATATTCGCCCCAGATTGAGCCAACTTGGTCTTTGTATGTTGATCTCGATCTCCATTCCCAAGCGGTTTACCGTCTCCCGACATCGGACTCGGATCTATAATTTCGACAAGGGCAGGAGCATTTTCAGAGCCGAATCTGTTGTGACCTTTGCAGTAGTAAACTCCATCGTGGGACTTGGTTACATTGAATAACCGCAGCTTAGAACCAAACTGCAGAAGCGGACTAACAGTGCTGTTTGACAGAGGTTGTGTTTCAGAGAATAGTTGGCTCCTGTAATAAGGTCGGATGGAAACTTGACCAATTTCGGTCCGACTCTTCGATGCCATCCACTCGACGATTGTAGGTTGTAGGCCGGACATGGCGAGACAGTCTATGGTTACATTTGAACCAACTGTTGCGGACACTTTTGTGGGTCTGACCATCAGTTGAGGAATGTATCTGGCGAATTGCGATTGATTATTCAAAACCTCTGTAATATTCGATCCATCTGGGTGACTTTCATCCTCTACTAGAACCATAATTGTGTCCCTCAGTATAATTGACGCGTCGAAAGGATCACGGGCTGCGCATATGTACTCGCCTGCATCATCTTTCGACGCCTTATCAAATTTCAAAACTGCTCTCTCATGAGGTGCAGGCTGATTAGATATCAGTGCAAAGAAGGCCCCTTTATCCGCCCTCGACCATTCGATGTCTTGTGGTGGTGGATGTCCATAGATGCGACAGTCTAAGTAGAAGCTATCATTTGTTCTCACTATTTTCGGGCTCGACTGAACAATCCTCACTTCGGCAGGTTTCCTTACAGTCAAGTGCGCGGTGGCACTATGTCTGCCTATTTCATTGTCAGCCAGACAGAGGTAGTCACCTTCATCTTGTATGGATACAGTGCTGACTTGCAGGACCAACGTGTAACTGTCGTTCTCGTATCGGGTATCCACTCTTGATGTAGCGCTACTTACTTTGGTTAGGTCGTACATATCGAGATCGTCGAATTGTTTGGAGTCGAGGCGATCCAACGAACTGGATTGGCCATTACTACGAAGCCATTTCAGTTTCGGCTTTGGTCGACCCGCGACAATTGAGCACTTGAAAGTGGCATTTGGTGCATCATGAATGCTATAATGGTTGTCGTTGGGCAAAAATATTGTTTGTGTCTCAAAATTTGGATCGATTTGAACGATTGGTGACTCTTTGAATTCAACATCCACGAGTGTGGACGCCTGATTAGATCCATGCTTGTTGTATGCTCTGCAAACATATTGACCCTGGTGAGTAGCCCGGGACTGGTTGATGTGTAATAAGCTCATCGCAGTTGGACGAGATTTATATTTGAACGATCTTGTGTTTCCTATGCACTCCCTTTGATCGCAATATTTGAGCAAACTCTGTCCAGCTATGTACTCAATCTCTAGATTCTCATCGGACAGTTCATCAACCATTGTATCCCGGGTGATCGCGTCTTGTTCAGAATTATTACCTCTTGTTTGGGGGGATGGGAGATCTACACGATACCATTCCACCGTTGGCCTAGGGTGACCAGTTGCTTCACATTGTAGCGTTGCGGAACCTCCAGATGATAGGCGAATCATGTCCGGAGAAGTGAATACTAGAGGTGCAGAATCCTCAGCTGGTCTCAGGCTGAGCTCACTCAAAGCCTCAACTATCGGGCTTTGCTCATTGACTTGCACTCGACATTTATAAAAACCCGGATGCTCTTCTGTGACATTCCAAATCATTAGAGTGCTACCACTGATCGTGATGTTCGGAGGCAACACAGAATCCCATTGGTGAGTAACGCCAGTTTCTGACTCTTCATTTCGTTTATGCGACCATTCGATCAACTCATCGTTTGGATCCGGATCTATATCATTCGTTATGCATGAAAATTGTGCGGAATCTCCCAAAGATGCCTCCAAATATTCCGGAATTATTATCAATGAAGGAAGCAATTTGAGGAGATTAGTTTGGGAGAAGTTGTCATCCGGTTCAGTTTTCGCAGGTGGGTCATGGATGTTTATCGTTGAATTAACAGCCTCAATGTGGATTTTTCTCTCGTCTAAGATTGACCCACCAGAAAGTTCTTGGTCGTTCTGAGTCCAAATCGCCTGACAGAAATAGTCCCCGGAGTCGGGTTGTCTGATATCGTGAATTTCGAGATCCAAACCTCCGTCGCGCTGAACTGTTCTAAGTCTAGGTGGATCTGGGTCAGTGAGCGTCGAGGTTGTGCCGATATCCAGTTCACTAAGCTGAAGTGGAGACATGGTTTGTGGGGAGTCCTCTATGGACATGTTCGTTGGTACCCCTTGAGTCCCATTATCAACCGATCTGAGCCATTGTAATCTGAATTTAACATCACGATTCAAGTCTAGGACAGTAAAACCGCACGTGAGCCTAAATTTCGAGCCTGAGACTACATTAAATGTCGGGCCGCTCGGATCAGCAATGAAATCTTGCTCGGCATTGATAAATAACTCTATGGGTTTTTTGACCTCCGCTGATTTGCTCGAGTCATCTTGCATCAAATCAGATAGGCAGTCAGTTGACGTTGATGTCTGATTCAAATTTGCTTGGTCCTGGTGCTTAGATCGACAATCTGTATAATTGTAGTTGGTGAGCCTCGGTACTCTCCTCGGACGTTTATTCTCGTCTGATGTAATCTCTTCTAAGACAGACACAGATAGTGGTTGGCTCGTGGGGGTTCCAAGTTCCAAGTTGCTTGGTATTGATAGTCCTGGACGAATAATGGCAACTCTCCCGTTGCTCCACTCCGAATCAAGCCCATTTACATGGAAAAGGTCCGATTGTTTATTTTGGCGTATCTTTTTTACTCCAGGGATCTCAAGCGCCTCCAATTGTCCACTGAGTGGAGAGAGTCCGAGCAAAAGCAAGAGACAAGTGGAATGGAGGGATAGACCCTGGAGTGGGACAGGTGGGCCCATGGCTTCAACTGTCCGAAGTGAACAAGTCTAGCGGGGTAATATCAGATAAAAATACGACAGGTTAGATTTCGTCCGAGTAGTTAATAGTTGAGGAGCGTCCATGTTGAATTGCATAAGACGCTCCGGGTCCTACCTGGTGATCGAACCAGGGTCTAAGTGAGCTCTACTTGGCGCCATTTTTTGGCCCCATCCTCACGGTTGCAGAATAAGGGAAGCCTAGCGAATTCTGAGGGCGAGTTTATACAGTCTGAAGCTGAAGTACCGATAAACAGTTTCACATCGCGCGAATGTGCTGCACGTGTCCAGATTCAGGTCAATTTACAACAGATTGACCCTCTCAAGATTATTGTTGTTTAACATGCAATGATCAATCCTCATTCAACCCTCTGAAATGTCCTACACATCAGAAGAGGTCCACATGATCAAGGAGTGCCTCAATGAGATACTAACGGCTACCTTCCTCAAAGACATCCATGAGTTGAGAAAGAAGCTCACAGTTGCCGATTCGAAAGCTCAAGAGCACCAACAGAAGATCACTGACTTGACCAAACTGATAGAAAAGCTAAATAAATGTCATGAGTGCCACACTTTGATGACAGAGTATCAAGACGCATCCACTCAAGTAGGGCAGGAAGATCTTCAATCGAACACTAAGGCTGAATCTGCACCTACGCCGACACCCACCTCAACATCGACATCGACATCACGGACACCAACACCGACACCTAGGGATAACTCGAACCAAAAGGGCAAGGAGGAGCCTGAGCTTATCTGTATCGATAGTGATGAGAATTAGTTCTAAGGTTTTCTCTCAGAGGTGGTCTCTTATCTCCATCGGCTGTTTTCATCCGTTGAGTCGGCTCAATTTCCTCACGCTCGTTGGCATAAAGTCCGCTGGTAACAAGGCCTACGTCAAGTCTCGGCAAGCATCCAGCATTACGACTGCGAGACAAGTGTTCCACGCAAGGGGGGAACAAGAGTCTTACAATAAACAAAATGCAGAAAGATCTCCTCTAGAATTAGCACATAGATCAATTCATTTGTTAGGCCGTCCGGCCGATATTACAACTGACAATTTCCCGGGTGGCAACAACAATCGAGGTTTGAGCCTCAAGACACCGACACGTTCAAACAGTGATAATCAATTGAAAGTAGTCTTAGGAGTCAGTAAAAGAGTTCTAGTCTCTAGACAATTATCATCATTTGCTAATCTCCATAAGGCAGATCTCGAGAAAACCCAAGAAGATCCAAGAATCTTGAGGACGTTTAAAAAGTTTTTCTCTCGGACAGTGTCAGAAAATATGACTGCGAAAATAATCAGCGGCAAAGAGGTCGCGGACGAGATCAGGTCAAAACTCAAGGATAAGGTACAAGACCTCAAAGTTAAGCCAAAACTTGTGATAGTGCAAATTGGTGGCCGAGAAGACTCTAATGTATACATTCGTATGAAAATTCAATTTGCCGAATCTATCGGCAGCTCAGCGGAACTTATCAAGTTCGATCGTAACGTCAGTCAGAAAGAAGTTGCCGACACCATCAGGCGTCTAAACGAGGATAAATCTGTGCATGGGATAATAACGCAATTGCCTTTTGATTGTGCCAACGAAATCAATTCAAATGAGATTGTGAATATGATCGATCCTTCCAAGGATGTGGATGGTTTGAGTCTCTACAATGCTGGCAAGCTGTCACATGGAGAGCTTGACGCCTCGTCTTTTGTTCCATGCACACCTAATGGATGCATGGAGCTCATAAGAAAATCTGGCATCAAAGTTGAGGGCAGCCATTCTGTTGTGATTGGTAGAAGCAAAATAGTTGGCTCTCCCATGGCTCAATTGCTGCTCTGGCATAACTCCACAGTTACAATTTGTCACTCTAAGACTAAAAATCTGGAGGAGGTGTGCCGACAGGCTGATATATTGGTAGCTGCGGTCGGTAGAGCTCAAATGGTCAAGAAGTCTTGGCTCAAACCTGGGGCTGTTGTAATTGATTGTGGCATTAACGTGATACCTGATGCAACAAAAAAGTCCGGCACCCGACTAGTTGGAGATGTTGACTTTGAGGATTGCAAAGAGGTAGCGAGCGCAATAACTCCCGTTCCCGGTGGTGTAGGTCCGATGACAGTTGCGATGTTGATCGCTAACACTGTTGAGTCGGCATCAAGGAAGCAATCGAGCTGAAATTGTGATGTATGTTATCATTGTCTCATCGGAGAATGGTAGGTTTTTATTTGGAAAAACTACTGCCATGAAAGGCCTCTTATTGAAGTTTAACATAGGGTCAGGAAGACCCTAAATAAATTGAGTGATCGGTTTCATAACCTCGAGAATATGTCTTATTGTTGAAATTTGGAAAATTTGAGATTTCTTCTCGATAAATATATGTATAAAATTCAGCCATTCTTAAATTAGCATTCTATGGTCATAATCTTTGCCCTTGGTCGCATAGCGTTGCGCTAGATCGGCTACTATGTCTTTCAGGATATAAGAATCCATATTCTTTCCCAACAAATATAATAGAAACCAGTCACCAATCGTAGACTTTCTGACAATTATATACAGATGATTAAGCTGTGAGATTCTAAACCTCAGATTAAGCATGTAAACTCTTACTGAAGGACAAGCTATGATGACCAGTCCGAACATGAGCATGAAAAAGGTCAGTATAGCCAAAAATACAAACCAAAACCATAAGAAGATGTATATTTTCTCGTTGATGATATTTAAAGGTAATAGGCAGAGTGCGTCAATTGTTTCTATATTGGCTGATGGACCGTACTTGTAGAATTTGCACTTGGTTACTCTGGGAAAAATTCTGATCATCGGATCCAACCTTGTCTCTTGATCTAATTGGGTAAACTCGAGCACGTTGAGACCATAGCGCATGAATTCTCCCTCAAAGAAGGCATCCAATAGAAACATTTGAGCAATAACATTGACGAATGATAAGACCTCACAGAAATAGTACCTAGCTGCATACCAATCATGATGTCCACTTGATTGATATAAGTAATCAACGATGGCCTGTTTCTTGAGAGTCAGATCTGGTTCGAAGCCAACACCAACATCTAATTGCATAACCACTGCCTCCACTTTACCAGATTCCCAGAGTTTCCTGTTGAGTGTTGGGACATTGTTATCAGATTATTACTCACTATGCTTTTTTCAATTTACTTCATCTAATGAACCTCGAACCCAAACTTACCACAAATATCTTGGAACATAGAAGGCAGCTGCTTGGACAAACAAGACAAAGCAAACCCACTGGTAGTACTTATGGTGCTGAAACTCGCTTGGATCATTCGTGTTATCGACCCCTGGATGAGGAACCTGATTGAGATAGGGGGAAATTATTAGATCTCGGTGCGTCTGGAATCTCGCCATCGAAATTGAAATGAGAACCGGAAGCAACACTTACGTCTACGCCAACCTTCTTGTTGAACGCTCTTGGTATGCTATAGGTTGTGTGTATCCAACAGTAGGTATTTATGATTGATTTATCTACTCCATCTGTTCGCAAGCAATCAATTGGCTCGCCAACATATTGTTTTGTCGTGATTATAATACAAAACGCCATCAAAATAATAACAGTGAGGGAGTAGTGTAATCGGAATATGTTGCCGTCTGTGTGGATTCGACTTATCTTCAGTAGTGACCTCAGGGACCTAAGGATGTCCAACATATTTGTTGGAGAATTCGTTTAATTACCTATTCTTGTTCCTCTATTCTTGTTGTGTCCACCCTCAGTTCGTCCCCTCTATCTGGCTTTGTCTCGGTTAGCCAAACTTTCGTTTGATCAACTGGATTTCAACCTGTTGCTCTCAAGATTAAAACTTATCTCGTTTCAGGATATATCGGTGCCTCTTTGTCCACTTCCGATACAACGAGCTCATCATCCACTGGAGGGACCATACTCTCTGAGATTCGCACTATTGGTCTAATCTGCAAAATCAGATGATTTTGACAAATAAAAATCTATCAACTCGCTCACTGAGATTATATAACGTTTTTTTTGTCTTTAACTAATGCTGATTTATGCCCTCTGTATATGTTTCGGTCTGCTTTCTTGACTCCCTGATGTGCTAAATATTAGATAAAATTCATGTTGTGTCGTGATATGATTGCATGCGTCACTTGCACCCGAGCTAATGGTCTAAGACTATCCATTTCTCATCGGCACATCTAGACGGTAGACACCTCGTCATTTTTAATTTGAATCCTCGAAATTGAATCAAATGCCACACACGCCTCTCATAACATTAGCCGTCGCCTTATTCTTAATTTCTCGACTCGACCAATGCATGCAGAGGGCCCATTAGGCGAATGAGAGAAATCTACCAAAAGTCTAGGAGATGTACCACATTAATATGTTCATGAATTACATGGATGAGAGAAATTCTTGAGGTCAGTGCGGGGGGCCCAGTTCTCTTCTGTAGTTAGTGAGCACTGTTTGCATTCGAAACTTGGGAAGCTTTGAGAGAGGGCGCTATTGGATTATATGCCCTTTTGCTTATTCGTGTGAACGATTAACATGACAACAAGATAGGCGCAACAAGAGCGCAAGAAAAAGAGTATAAAGTTTTGTCTAACTGTGTGCCTAGTTTATTGATGATGCGCGTGCGCTAAGCTCAAGCGACCATCATTTATTTAGGCCAACACGACCCTAGGGCCTAGGCGCCTAGCGCCCTGCATCAGCCTCGCCTGAAGGCGCACGCGCTCAGCCACATTGGCCCAAACCTGCAGGCTCGAGGGATCTTATCGCTTCCACAAACGTCTAGCTTTTTCCCAATTCCTCGAAAGTTTAAATTGGTTTCCATCTCTTCAAAGGAGCTGGTTTCGCCGCTCGCTTGCCTGCCTGCCTGCCTGCCAGCCTGCCTATCTGTGTGTCTGTCTCCGTGTCGATTCAGTTGTGCCTGCATCTACGCAGACGCCTTTGAATAACGAGCCGTGGTGCATCATTGAGGGTAGTAAACTAGAGTGAGATCGAGTGAGAGAAAGGGGGTTACAATTCGTTTTGAAGTGCCGCTTCAAGCAGGATCTGTGGACGGTGCTAATTCTTTGGGCTTCTGAATGCATCTGGAAATGTGAGTTTGGACAAACAAGCACACAATTTCAATCGGAACCATGCCTTCTCTGTTGCGCTTGGCTCTTGGAGAACGGAACAATTTCATACACCAAAATTCACACATTTTCATTGGCACTCCACTGAAACACCAAGCTCTGAGCTCGAGAAAACAAAGCAAACTACAAGCGACTCTCTGTCTTGGTGCATTCTTTACTTAGACTTGGATTCTCTCACTCAGATGACGACTCCTTGTATAACGAACCCACACGCGGGCAACAACAGCAGTGGAGAGGTTCAATTGTCTTGACTCGTGGTTGACTCGGTGCCGCTTTGGCCTCGTGCCGTAAGTCTGTAACGAGACAATCACCAAGGGACCAAATGCTTCGAAAGGCCCACAAGAACTTGAACGAGCAAAATGAACTGAAAGCCAGAGAAAGAGAGAGAGAGAGGGACGGAAAGAGCGGTCGAGTCCCGTCCCGAAATGTACAATGAGGCGTTAGGTCCTTTTCATCTCACCTTTTGTTGCCTCTGTTGATTCTGCATACAAAGCTTCAGCTCTCCAAAAGCATGTGACACTAATAGATATCACCCTACAGTCCAACAGAGGCTCCCAACAGTGCTTCCTCTTTCATCCCTCCTCTTGTTTTCGCGCCCCCTCTCTTTCTCTGTCGCAAAGTTGCATCCGTGAGACTAGTTACGCAGCAGAGGGACGAGGGCGCGTCATGATGTAACAGAGGCCGTCCCCAGGGTGCCAGATGATCAACACAAACAACCAATAGAATCAGCCAGACGCGTTCAAAAATTCACAGAAGGCGGGTATGCCTTCGGCAGGCTGAGATTAGCCCAGTAAAGACCTCAGAATTAGCGCAATTTGGCTACCTCAAAGGAAGCTCTTGGAAGCTGGCCGAAAACCACGATACTCAGTGTGACAAATGGACGAGGGTCTCAGCAGATAGACTCTACTACTTTTGACTCCGACAATGGCGTAGCGGTCACGTAAAAGCTCAGATTACCTCTAGTGGGGGCACCTCTCTCGTCTATTTCTCTATCTCGGAATTGCTAGCCCCAAACAACCGTGAACCGAGACTCACAGATGAATGAGCATTGACGTTTGAAGTATCATGGATAGTTGACTTCATGTCTGTTTCGTAGTAAGGATTTGCGGAAGCTAGTTTTGAGTTAATATGAACAGTACCAGTCCTTTGAGAATACAAAACTACCGAATTGGTTTTAGGCCTATGAGTTAGTCTATACAAGCGGCGAGGATTCAATTGAGTGAGCAAATTGGGCCTGACTGAAGTCTTTGGGGCTTCAAGTGAATCTCAGCTTCACTGATTCTGCACGAGAAAATCATCCTCGATACATATGTCTCCATGGAAATCCAATCACTAGGGATCCCGTAAACCAATTAAGATTCATATCATGCGGGATCTACGGATGGGGAGAACAAATATGAATTCTGAGAGAAAAACTAGGTCGGTAGTTAGTTGGAATGGATTTGCGTTTTGCTCCCCGATTGCTCATGTCGTCTCTGGAACGACCGCATGAGCAGAGGAAATCAATTTTTGTTTATTTTTGGTACGTTTGAGTTTCCTAAGTTCCTTCCTTCTCATGATTGTCTCTTTGAACCGCTTGATATAATCAACTTTCTCGAAAATATAGGGATTGCATATATTCTCCCTATTGTTACAATTCCGACTTAGATCAACACAATATCTACTGATACGATTTAGCACACTTTGGGCGTTCTCTGGTGCAATTTCGATATTCTGGATATGAATTTCTGTCTTCTCTTGGGTATTGAGACTATCATTTGTCTGAGTATTACTCTCTGTATATGTTTTTAAGCCATTGTTCTGGGTTTCGTTTTCATTATTATTGCCATTTTGATTGTATTCAGAGTTGCCGTTGGATTTCAACTTCGTTGGAGTGACCAATTTCAAGAAGCTCAAACCAGAAGCGAGCTCTAACATCCTATTCAGTTCTTCTGGTTTCAGCTCGTAAGTCGTAGCCAAATTTTTATGCTTTTTATGATGATGATGATGATGATGGTGCGCTGTTCCAGCACCGTGTTTATGGTGGTGATGATGGTGATGCGGCTTTTGTGATGGACTGTTTTTGTTTTTAACATTATGAGGGGCCTGCTTCTGGCTCTGAACACTGTGCTGAGATTGCTGTTGATTGTTAGTATCTACAGCAAGATTCCTTGGTGATTGCTGTTGGTCTCGTTTCTTTGTACCCTCAGGGCATGGTGGGGAGAGTCTTTTGTCATTCTGTCTCGAATACTTTTTGATAGGAATCACTGATATTCTGTATTCACGCAACAACATCCGCTCTTCCTCGGTTGGTGTTGGCGAAGCCATACCTCAACCTAGCCCTTGGAGGTGGGACTGACAGTAAGAGTTTAATTGATGAGAAATCTTGGAATTAGTTTCCACTGGCCTCCGGACGATATTGGGAGTTCTTGTTCATTCATATCCCAAGGAGTGAGCACAGAAACTGTCAGCCATTTTGGTCGTAGTTCTGGATAACGAATCACGACTATACATGGCCAAATATAGTCAATAGATTAATCAGTTGGTATTCAATAGATTTTGGTTCAGACATAGATGACACCCTTCTTACAACAATGATGCTGAACTAATGTCCTCCACTATTGGCTAATACAAAGTTGATTGCATACTCGATATCGTGTGAGGACGCGTCACATGCGAAAGTCATCGGCCTCAGAAAAACAACAATAATTTTTTTTAGCGGTCCAAAAACTACGAACACGAGCGAGCGATTCTGAGCCTTAGAAGCTGGCTGCGCAACTTAGCGCCATGTGGATTCAGGAGGCACCAAAGAGATATTCCAGTTAAGGGGGGCCCCCTCATATCTTTTACTCAATGATGGGATTGTTAGATATACTAGTCAAGCGTGGATTGTTAACCAGTATCTATCCGGAGAGCGCCGAGTTCAGAGACCGTCTAGCAGTCCTGCTTTCTCGGGAAGCCACAGTTTACACTGGCTTCGATGCAACTGCTCCCAGTCTCCATGTTGGTAATCTCGCTACAATTATCAATTCGTTATACTTCCAAGCGCATGGTCATCGGACAATATATGTGATTGGGGATGCAACAACTAAAATAGGTGATCCAAGTGGCCATTCAAAGGATAGGTTGAGGCTTGATAGCAGTGAAATTGAAAAGAATGCATCGTCCATAGAGCAGACCCTCAGACAGATAGTGGGGAACTTTTCGAAATATTTCCTATCCCAAACTTCTGGTAAGCTCTTCAATCTCGATAATGTATCAATGAAAGAACCAATTATAGTGAGAAACTCAGATTGGTACAGGGACGAAAATGTTATTGATTTCGTGAGTGACAACTTTCGGGACATTCGAGTTGGCTGGCTCCTTCATAAGAAGTCCATCCAAGAAAGATTGAAATCGAAGGAAGGAATGAATGCAGCGGAGTTCTGTTACCAGATCTTTCAGGCAAACGACTGGCTACAATTATACAAGCGATATAACTGTCAAATACAGATCGGAGGGTTTGATCAAAGCGGGAATATATACACCGGGCATGATCTCATAAAGCGTAGGTGCGGCTCTAAGGACTCTTTCGGATTACTAGCACCATTGATAACACAGAGAGGTAAGAAGTTGGGAAAATCAGCAAGTAAGTCTAGTTCTGGCATATGGTTGAGAAGCGAACAAACTAGTCCGTTCGACCTGTATCAGTTCTTCCATCGGACCCCCGATGACGAGGTGAAAAGCTATCTACCAGTGTTCTCCTTCTACGAGGATGATGTGATAGACAATTTTATAAGTCAAAACCTTAAGAATCCCAGTGATATCTGGTTTTGTCAGCGGATGCTGGCCAAGCACGCATGCTTATTAGTTCATGGTGAAGATGGCCTAAAAGAAGCTGAAGAAAAAACTGCAAGCGTCTTCTCGCGGCAGAGAAAGGTTTAAACGAATCGTACATCAATCAGCTCATAGTTCTTCATTTTCCCCAACTACCAGCACTATACAACTCATCCTCTGAATCAGATGCGTGACCGTCTCCTCGGCCCGATGAACGATTGTTTCTCTGAGATCCTTTCATGAACCTTGTCCCCTCATCTGCGTCATCACCATCGAGTTCATCGGGGGCAGTTGTCGCTAGACGGTAAAATCCTAGCTTTTCCCGCTTTCCTTCTGTCGTCTTGAAGAAGTATATTATGAGGATGAGGCTTGGGAAGACTATCATAAAACATAGGGCTAGCATATATCTCGTGTCCGGAGTTTCGACAATCGGCCTCAAGAAACCAGCTTTCGTATTGTTGTTATGATCACTCGGAGGGGCCGGTGATTTTCCGAGATTACCATCAGTGTGAGTTAAAGTGTTCTCGTGCGAGCTCTTTTCCGGTTCACGAGATTGATTTGAGGTGTGCATGAGCTCGACAGAACCAATGTCATTGTATGAAAGGTCTTTGGGTCCACTGCTCAGAAAGAAATCCAACCGTTTTGCCGACAGCCCTCCGGTGCCAATAGTAACAGTCCTATGAGCAGTTCTATATCCCTCCTTTGAAACTGAAATAAAGTACTCTCCCGGCAGGAGGAGGCGCCAGTAATCACCGGAAGACGTTGAATGCACGTCATAGTGAATCCCGCGTACGGTGATTGTTGCGTTTGCCAGTGGTTTGCTATTTTGATCAGTGACTATCCCGTAGATACCTCGATGAACCTGAAGCAAATACTTAATCAGCGACTTCTTGTTATTTTTCCAGTAATCCGGTAGATATTTCGCTCGTGGATACTTCCTACAGCCCAACTCTACAGTTATGCTCATACAACCAGTATTGAGGTAAACCCAATCTTGTATACCACCGTATAGAACGTACCACTTGGCTCCGTTTGTTATTCCATCCTTGAATCTTTCGTTCAATATGTTCGCATCGTCCCCGCATATGTCGGAACAGTGTTGTCCCTTGTGCATGGTCGGATGATTGGAGGCATACGTCTTAGCCAGATGAACAAATAGTTCATCATCTGGGGATGATGCGTATTCGCCGCTCTTATCTTGTTCGTTTGCGTCGAAAGGATAATTGGCTACCTCTGCTCCTCCGTGCAAATTTGCACCCAAGACGAAGGGATGTTCATGTGACCATTTCATGATTGAAGCGACTTCTGGTTCTGTGATCTTATTGTCCTTGGTGGGACCAAATCGGTCTGGGAAATTCCTGTTCAAGTCCATCCCATGAGCATTCGCTCTACCTTTTTCTGAGTCACAATCGCCCTCGACAGATAGCTCATAACCGTCTGGATTCATGGACGGTAACAGGTGAATGCGAGTTGAATTGACGATTGAAGTTACCAGTTCGTTCGTTCCATAATTTTCGAGCAAAAGCTTAGCCAAGTTCAGCAATAGTTCGCGTCCGACCACCTCGTTACCATGAATGTTTCCGATATAACGAAACTCTGGTTTCATCAACTGATGAACTCCAGGTTTATCACTTATTTCTATTACCCATAATTTTTTACCCTTGGAACTCAAACCGATGCTATAAATGCGTGAGATCTTGGAGAAACGAGAGTTCAGATCTCTGAGATAATCAAACAGTTCAGTTTCATTATGGTGCTTATGCAGTTCAGTGGGACTCTTGAAGTCGAGATTCTCAATGATCCTATCGAGATTCTCTGAGAACAATATCTCGGGTTTCAACTTATGCGTCAGGCCCACCTCAGGCGATGTCTTATCAGAGCTCTCACTTGATTGTGTTGTTTTCGGTGATAGCCGGACAAGCTTAAAGTTCATGTTACTTGAGTCGACAAGCCCGTCCCCGTTAATTTCCGATGTCGTTATTTTGTCTCGCGATACTGGGGCATAACCATCAGCCTCGATAATCATGTCATGAGGCTTGCCGGGGACTAACGGTCGCCAATACGTGCCATCGTAATTGGAACTGACGTTTCTATCTATACCTCGAACGAAAATGCGAGCGTTTTGTATAGGTTTGGAACTTGATTTCTCGACGACGGAACCACGTAGACCTAATTTGATCGCCTCCATGAAAGCTATCAATGAATTAGAGTGCTTCAGCCAGCTTGTTTTAAGTCGATCTTTGGGTGGATATTTACAACAATCAATGTATATATTGAAGGGAAAGATGTCTGCAAACTCATAGAGAAAATCATTCAGCGACCCATAGACAGATCCCATACGAGCACCATCCAGAACAGTGGTATTGCCACCCACTGGATTGCACTTACTGTTGGTAGGTTCATCCTGGTATCGATAATATATATTATGACCTATGTATTCAAAGAGATCACTATCTGGAGCAACATTTGGTGAATTTGTGGAGCCAGGACTTCTGTAAGTATGTTCCGTAATTTGATTGGGAAACTCATCCAAGGGGTACGTGATCCCCTCGTAGCCAGTCCTGAGAGTTCCGAAGAGCTGTACATTTCTCCCCTCACTCACCAGCCAGTCTACGAATGATTTTGTCTCTGGTTGAAGCTTGTTACTGCTCAGAACAGCGCTGATGTCATTATAGTTATGGAATTTGAAATCCTGGTCCAAGTCTACGCCATTTGCGTTGTGCCTACCGGACTTTATCTTTGCGGAATAGCAGTCGCCTTCGACTGCAATTTCAAATCCGTCAGGATTTAAGGTTGGAATAAGTATGACGTCTGCATACTCAAGCAGATTCTTCACTCTGCTTGAACCAGATTGATGAGATTCTGCCAAAAATGCTCCGATTTGCAGGACTATCTCGTGCCCGAGGGCATGGTCGCCATGGATGCCACCGAGTAATGCGATGGCTGGTTTACCCGAGACAGTTTTATTCAATCTCACTCTGAGTGCATGTATGGAATTGTTGTTTACAGTTTGACCGATGCTGAAGTGCTCAATGATCGGAAACTTCTGAACAAGTCTTTCTATTGCGGTGGTTATGATCTTATCATTGTTATGGTACCCTTCTTCGATGAGCTCTCTGACTTCTTTTGTCATCAATTGGGACTGATCAAATATGTGAGAGGGATAAATTTGGTTTGTAGCTTGCTCAGCAGCGATAAATATGTATTGACTATGGATCAACAAGTTTAGTATGATCGGAATAGATAATAATATGAATTTAAATGATAGGTGAGTTATCACAAGTTTCTTATCGCCAGATCGGTTACTTTTCTTCATCAAAAATCTGGAGTAGCTAGATTCCATATTGCAATGCAAGTAAATGTCATAATCCATCCCGGTATCGGGTAATTAAGTCTTATCTTAGATTCTACAACATCCAGATCACTGGACGGATCGTGGGTAATCAGAAAGGTTATCTCTTTCAAATTTTCACATCTAGCAATTTGTCAAGTTGAGGCTATTACCATGGGGAAGCTGTTAGTAATAAGTCAGCCACAATTACAATATAATGGAACTTAGTTGTTATTGAGCAAGTCCTAGAGGCGAAGGTAGACTCTAACGAGCTCGTAATTTTAGCGGAATGTCATGATTGACAACTGGACAGAAACAAGGGTTTGCCTAGCACACATGAACTTGGCTACTCTAACACAAGCTTAACACAAGTGCATGCAGATCTGCTATTTTCGATCAACGTGAAGGAGTGGCTTCACACCAGACTGGAGCCCCTGCGACACAGGTTTGTACGAAAGAGTTTAAGAAGTCTCGAATAAAACGGCAACAATCTTGGTGATTTTATTCAATTGAGATATTTCTCATATTATCAACTAGACCTGTAAGGCGCAGGTTTGGAAAATTTTAGAGGAATCTTTGGGATCCTGGATGACGATGAGCCTGACGGCGGCTGCGGCTGCTGCTGCTGATAGACCTTCTGGGGCTGTAAAATCTGATGCTGAGATTGTAACAAATGATGTGGTTGCTTAGGGCGGGGTGTTTTAACTTGTAATGTTTCCTCTAAAGCTGATCTGTATAAATCAAATGTATCGTTGAGATCGTACGTTTCATTAGCCGGTTGCTTTGCTGATGCCGCCTGACACTTTTCACAATCCGCCGACCATTTCGTTGTCAGCCAATGATCATCATGCATGACATAGTCATATTTTTCGTCCCATATGTTTATTGACTTCAACCATTGAGCCAAGTCAAATTGATTTAGTTTGTTAGCCATAATAAGAAAAATAAAAACATAATAGACTTCCCACTCTCAAGATGGGCCTCCGGGAGCTCTAAGGTACAGACTAGACCCTGGTGAGGAGCGCGCGGAATACGTTTAAATAGTAGACATGGCGAACAGTGGTGGAGAGATGGCGCAGCGGTAGCGGTGGTATACCGCGTTGATGAAGGCGCCGCGCCAACCTCACTGCCAGCAAGGCGCTCGACCTAACAGAATGATCTCACAGCGAACTGCCCTGCGAACGAATTATATGAACGTACGACGAACGCGCGGGTTTATCTGCTGCCGCCAACGCCGCCACACTGCGGCCGTGCCAGCAAGCGTGTGCGTTAAATCCATAGAGAAATAATCCAAAAGCTCTTCAGAAGATTACATCTCTTGGATGTTCTACCAATGGATAACAAATGATATTATTTCCTAAAATCTAACACTCTCGATATATTTTTCAATAAAACCTATTTGTCGATACGGAAATAGCAACAGATCACATTGATATTATCAAAATAACATATTGAGTCAGCAAGGATTTATCTGCTGCTTTAAAGGTTAAATAGTTTTCAACTTGTCGGTGCACATTTACAAATACATTTTCCTTTATTTATACTAGATTTCAAAGTTTTGAAATCACAAAGTGACACAAATGCACCAATCACATCAACAGCAGCCTCAACAACAACCGCAGCAGCAACAACAAAATCAATCTCATCACAGTAACACATATGCTCCTAATCATCAGCAACAGCATCATCATTCGCATCATCAATCGTCAATGAGCCAGCAGCCGCCTCAGCAGCATCACCAGATGCATCATTCTCAGTCACAGCAGCAAGGGCCTCCGCAGCCCCCGCCGCCGCATCATCAGCAGCAGATATCTCATCACCCCTCCCAGCATCACCATCATCACCACCACCACAACCAAAATCATCACCATCACAATCCTAACCACCATCACCATCATCCTCCCCAGCCGGGCCAACAACACCCAACGCATCAGCAGCAACCTACGGTTAACCCGGCGGCCCAGCAACAGCATCCTCAAACTTCTCTGCCCTTGCCTGGGCCTCTACACCCGGCATCTCAACCACAACCAGCTCAGCATCAACTATCTCAAGCTCCTCATCAAATTGGCCCCCATCCCATGCAACATCAGCATCAGTCTCATCCGCATGGTGCCAATCTGATCCAACCTCACTCAGTGGGGCACCCCGGCCAGCACCCTCCTCAACCGCAGCACGGCCCTCACACAGGCCAACATTCTCAACCCCAGCAAGCGCCACATCATCCAGCAGGACCAGTGCAACATAGACAACCTCAGCAACAACACCAGCATACGCATTCACACCAGCAGCAATTGCATGCCCAACATCATATTGCGACACATCACCAGTTGACTCACCAACAACCTACTATAATGATGAACCACCCTCAGTATGCTAACCAGAACATGCTCTATCAAATCGGCCATCACGCCTACAATCCTGGTGCAGCACCCCCGGTTTTCAATCAAAATGCTGCACCGACGGCTTATCGTCCAGATGTTACAGCTAGTATCAACTCACAACAACAAACAAACATTAATTCGAGTATGCCCTCTATAAGTCAAATGTCACAACCAGCCATGAGCACAACAGCGACGGTGACTACAAACGTTCATCACCAATCTAATGGTTCTGTGGTGGATCCTAACGCTATGGTCAGATTACCATCAAATCAGCAGCCATACATGATGCAGAGCCCGTACGCTCATATCCCGATGCAAATAATGCATCAATATCATCCTCAAATTCCCTACGCGCCTCACATGGTCCGACCGAGAATGCAGGACATGATGCCTCCAGCGTACCACGACCATACGCAGCATCCCGGTCTAACAAAGGTACCAATCAACCCGAACCCTCTCACTATGAGGCCTACTGCTCCTATTCCGACAGGAGTTCCTGTTAGCCTGAGTTCTGTCCCGAACACCGCTGCGCCTGCTAAAAAACGAGAAAGAAAACCTGCACTGATAAAGAACCCTAATACTGGTCAGCAAGTCAGCTTAGATGAGCTAGGAAAATCAACTGAAACACCTGTGAAGCAAGAAACAATCGCAACTGAAGCACAAGCGCTTCCAGCTGCATCCGAGACAGCACAAACAAGTTCAAGTCCAGTTACCGAGAACGCAAATGTAGATCCTGTGACATCCACAACGAAAACTACTACGGAAATACTGGAAAAAAAGATGAAGGATGTTACGCTCGACACGGTGGATTCAAGTTCGACCGCTGGTAAGCAAATAGATACTAATGAAATTACAAAACAGTCCTCTCCAGAAGACCCTGCCCAGGAAATTTCATCTCCCAAATCTGTGCGTACCGCAACAAATGGTTCAGAGCGCGACAAGGTCGTACTCAAACATGAGGAGGTAGCGTCTGTGCCTAGCGCTATCCAAACTAAATCAATCCCTGCTCACGAACCGCCTCAAGCGACACCTACTAAGAGTATCCAGCCTGACAGTAAGTCAGGACCCGACGATGCGCCAGAGGTCAAGTCCATTGAGAGTTCGGGCGGAGACCCGATTAAGGCCGCCGATAAAGAAATCAATCCTGTAGGTGAAGATAGCGCCTCTAAACCTGAGGATAAATCCCCCGAAATCGAAGAATCGTCAAAGACTGTAGAAAGCTCAGCAGATGATTCAAAGAAATTGCCAGAGAAGAAGCAACAAAGCTTACCCTATCAACCTGGTCAATACAGTCCTCAAAACCTCCAAGGTAGGAAAAAGTACAGTCGCGAATTCCTAAAAGCTGTGCACGAATCAATGAAGACAGAGCTTGATCAGAGGTATGGTCCTCCCGGCGTGTCGGACAATGCACGTGTAGACTTCATGGCACCATCTTTTATAAGCGCATCTTCATTCAACAATTACCGTGATCCTCCAAGTTCCAGACGCTCTAGTCAGCAAGCAATGGTACGTCCGAAGAGGGTGATTGCAACATCTTCTCTCCAACCTGAAATCGAGCTCAAGACAACAGAGAATGCTTGGAAACCTGAGCTCGAGCAAGAAAAGTCTAAGGCTGTTGAAGCGGGCGAAATGGACACCGCACGTCTCCTGAAAGTTTTTAGAGGTCACCTGAACAAGTTGACACCGCAAAAATACGATAGCATCATCGAAAAAGTTAAAGCCCTCGACCTAGCAGATCCTGAAAGGCTAGCTAGTGTCATCGATCTGGTATTTGATAAAGCTGTTGACGAGCCTGGTTTCTGCGAACTATATGCCAAGATGTGCAAAGTTATCGGAGCAAAGCATGACGGATTCTTCACTCAGTTAGTCAAGAAATGTCAGGAAGAATTTGAGACTAGTGATCTATATCATGGACTCAATATCGATAGCAGGAAAGAGGCAATGGAGCAGGAAACGGATCCTCAGAAAAAGAAAATCATGTCTGAAGAGTTGTACGAAGATATGCGTTTGAGGCGCAAAAAGTATCTGGGTACGATAAAATTAATTGGTGAGATGTACAAATTCGGCCTTCTTATACCTAAAATTATCGCCTTGTGTATGACACAACTATTAGATGAGGTTAGCAACGAAAACTTGGAGTGTTTGTGCAGTCTTTTGACCACTGTTGGAGCCAAGATGGCATGCGAAGAGGACGATGCGATCAAAAATTACCTTAACAAAACTATAAAAGTTCTGCAGGAATTCGCCCATAGCAAGAAGGTTGAGGATTCATTCGTTCTGGAGAGTAGGATAAAATTTAAAATTCTAGATACAATTGATCTGAGTCGAAAGAATTGGAGGCCGCGGATGGTTGAAAATAATCCTAAGAAGATAGAAGAAATACGTGAGGAGATAAAAGAAGATAAGTTAAGACAACAGAATCATTCAAATCAAAATAGGAGTATGCTAAAGAATGATGATCGTGATCGACATAGAAGACCGGGAAACCTTTCGTACGGAAAAAATCAGAATTCTAGATGGACGTGAGATGCGAAAACTTAGTCCATTTTAAGTATTAGTATGGAAATTAAAATTTAGAGCGTAAAGAATTGACACATTTCTTCTTCCCTTGACTTTGCTCACAAACTCAGTGAATGATCGATATCATAACATTTGCCAAAGCGTTCGTCGAAATCCCTTTCTACCCTAGATTTCTCATCCTGCCACCAAATGATCAAAAAGTTGATGAGCCCAATGGATGCGGGCGCTCAATTGAACTAGGTCATGCCACACAGGCTAGCTGAGTTCACACAGAGCTGCAATTATAGAGTGTGCAAGAAACGTCTTGTCTAAATAGACGGGACCCCGCCTGAAGAAGCTTTCCAAGCCGCTTAAGCTTGTTGCGGCACGCCCCAAGTCGGGGCTCTCCAAGAGCGCGGTTCGCAGAGTGTGGGATTATCTCCCAACTTTGGCCTCCCTTATGTAGGCCGGCTTCTTGGACATGGATGATTAGACTACGAGAAGAGGATCTAATTTCTTATCAGAGAATCCACCCTACAGGTCAAATTATTGTCACCGAGATGTATAGCGATGAAGGTCAATCGAGAGATCTGGCAATGAAAGCCGGCCATGTAAGTTTGAGGGAGAGGTTGCAAAATCTGGCCCATTTCAGGCAGGGACCATTGGGTTCCTTGTCTTTCGATGATGGCGACTCTGGTGCAAGGAAAACAGTTCAAAGGGAGAAATATTTGCCACCCGGTAACAGGCAAACAGCTCAATTTGCAACATTGCAGGAGTTTTTCCAATCCAAGTCATCATTCATGGGCGACAGTCGAGTCGATAGTGATAAGTTTCGCACTAGGCAAACGAAAATACCTATCATGAAATTGACCAAGGACGACTGGAATGTAAAGTGCTGGGAGGAGAGATTGAACATGGGCAAGCGTAACGATTCATCCGGCAAGCTGGCCTCACAAAAGCGGCGCGACAAACGCCAATTGGAAGTTTTCCAAGGTAGAATTGAGGAGGTGGCCAACAAGTTGGACAAGGTTCGAGAGGGTGAACCTTTGGATGAAGAATTGGCCAAGCTGTTGAGAATTAGACAAAGACCTGCAATGGCGGCGCCAAATCTAAGCAATGAGAGAGGTGCAGAGAATGAACGGGAATGGATTAGAATACTCAAAGAGGAGCTCACCACTGGGACACACAATTCCCGAGTGCTGCGCCAACAAGTCAATGAGCAGCTAACTAGTGCCGATCGTGCTCGACGAGTTTCAGACAATTCCGAGCCAGCCAAATTAACGGACTCACAAACTCTAGCCAGCGGAGTGTCAGCGGATAGGGTTGATGAAAATGGATACGACAAGCGTAAAGAGAGAGATCGGGCCTATTTGGTTAGATCTCCCCACTTGGGTCGGCCAATCAGGCGACTGTTTGAGGACGACGACGAGGATGAGGACGATCATTGAATGCAAACACTCCGAGCAACGTGGGTCGATCAATAGGGATTGCCTATCCAATTTCTCATGTATTCATGTCAGCCATTGGTTGATTCATTTGGCCCCACAGAAACTACCACCGTTTGTTGTGTTATGAGTGAGCATTGTGAATTTTTTTTACTTCCAACTTAGGCGCACTCAATGACTTTCAGTATTATTCGACATCATTACTCTCTACTGTACACATTGCACACATTGAGAGCCGAAAAAGATTTACAAAGTAAACTTTTGGGACTTGAATCTATCCAATCTAAACTAAGTAACAGTTGTCTGGCTCGCGAACTGCAGAGCATCCAGCGGCACTTCAAACCAGCTCACTGTCTATCATTAAAAGGCGTGTCTCTAATCTAGCGGCGAGCCGTCATTCAGTGTTACGATCCCAGTGGTTGTCTCGCGCATGGGTGGATAATACTGTATCTTGTGAGCCGAGTTTCCGATCGATAACAATGATTGAATAGTGTGCAAGGTCGCTAGAGTTTGCTTGTCATCGAAGATGGCCAATGGAGAGACCATTCAGATCGCCAGAGCCGAGCCTCCTTCTCTCGCCTAAGCCTCTGGTGACATTGGACTGGCCGGTTTGCCAGTGGGACCACTAAGATGACCATAAGCGGCAGTTGGGCCGGCCGCACTAATGAACACCAGCAAGCCCCGGTCCAGCGCCACACTGGCACTGAGTCCACTTTGGGGCTTCGTTGTCGAGCGGCTCTTTCTCTCTGTGGAGCAGTCTCGACAGACTTGGGCTCTCAGTTGGGCGGTGGCCACTCTGACTCAGCAGGGCCACTAGTCGCTCCCCATGGACCGCCTTTGGCCAATTAATTAGCCGGTTTCCGTATAAACAGGCAGCATCGTGGGCGCCGCCATTTGGGGACCACTCAGAAACTCTTAATGAGCAGGCTGAGTGACAGTGAGGAAGGCGAACTCGATTGATTTCGGGCCCCCCAAGTCTGGCTGGGCCACAACAATTGATATGAGCCAAGCTGGCTGGTGTTTGTGAGTGCTCCAGAGTGTGGGAGCGGCCCTTAGAGGTCCAGTTTCCTACTCGGAAGTTGCCGGAACCCAAAGCGGCGCTAATGTCGGATGGAGAAGAGGGGGGGCTATGCTCGATGCTGGTGTTCAGCGAGTAGGCGCAACTCGATCAATTTGCCTCCCCCACTGGCAAGATCCACTGTCCAGCGGCCGATTTGCGATCATGCCCATTTGTCTGATTCATCTGGCGCCGTTTTGCCAGTCTGCCTTTGCATGCAGTTGGTCCACGTTACGCAAGGGCCCCGTCCGAGCTGATGTCGTGTTGCATTGGGCCGCCTTTCAGTAGATTGAATTGCGTGCTTCTGAGGATTGGCATCTCGATGGGGCAAAAAAGACAGGAGAAGACCGACATTCAGCCGGAATGGGCCGGCTTCCGAGTTGACCTTTGGGAAGAGATTGCCTTTGGCGAAATTTTTCAAGCTGTTCTTTCTTTTCCAATCTGCGCCAGAATAACCTAACAGAAGCGGCCAGCCGCCTCTGCTCCAGAGCCCATGGCCGGCTGAACGTATTGTTTGCGTGTAAATTTTGATCAAACTCTGGCCGGTGGCCTAAAGCTGTCTGCTATATCATAGGATCGAGCTTGCAGGAGCGAGAGGGGCGAGTGGCGGAAATCTACGAATCTGGAGCGTGGCAAAAGGGAGGATAAAAGGGTAGGATAATGCAAGCCAATCGGCACTCATGAATATATTATTTGGGCCCCAGTAAATCTCCTCTGCTGCTCTTTTTCCTCTCTCTCTCTCTCTCTTCTCGCTTTCTTTTTTCAGTTCTCACTCTGCCCAGCTGGCCCTGCTCCCCGTGGAAGGTAAGCTCGGCCACTGTCTCTATCTGGCCGCCACCAAAGCCACTGGTCAGAAGGTGGACAAAGCGGTGGCTGCGGCGTTTATTATGAAAGCAGATCACGCGCACCCAAGCCCACGAGGCTATACACGGCCTGTGGTGGGCCACGATCCTCTGGGCCAAGCATCCAATTGATTCCCCGCTCGAATGCAGCAAGATTCCAGCCCCTCTGTTCTGTTTTAAACCCATTCCTGGCCCGAGGAATTGATACAGGTGGCTCGTGTGGCTCCAGTTTGGCCAAAGCCTCGGCTGGGGGCTCCATAATTTTTGCCCTCCGGGCTCCGATTCGAAGTCGGCGCAAATTGGCGTCGCTGGCCAGTGGATGGCCAGTGGAAATCTAGCCGACCCAAGCTGGCCAGTGGCAAGTCGGCTGTCACTGGCAAAGCGGCCACTTTGCTTGTCTCGTGTAAGCTCTCTGTTTCCGCTCGCTGGCTCGTTTCCACGAGCGTTTCCACACACGAGCTCGCCTCAATGTCCCACTGTTTGGCTGGTGACTCACCAGTGTCATCGCCGCATCACAAACGCCCACTGGCCCTCCTCCATTGCCCTTGCGGCCAGTGGCTAGTGGCTAGTGGCTAGTGGCTAGTGGCCAGTGGGCGCCGGAAGTGGCCAGTGCGCTCAACTGCAGAAACAAGGCCGATCAATTGCACACACAAGCACACACAAACACTGGGCCACAATTGGGACTCAATTAATCGGAATGCACTGGCCTCAATTTGGGGCATAAATCAGTTAGAGTTTCTGGTCGCTCGAGCAAAGGACCATCCAACTGGCAATGGTTGGCTCTTTTTGTGTCCATTAATGATCATGTTTTAGCTGTTGTTGTTGCTGTTGGACTAGCTAGTTGGCGGCGATTGTTCTCTTGTTGTGGTTAGCAGAGCGGCCCAGTTGAGGCCCAGTTGAAGCGGGAGCAGAAGTGGCAGAGGCAAGTGGCCTTTGGTTGCTTTAGGCTCGCTTTGTGTGAACAGTTTGATCGTCTTGCTGTTGCGGTTGGCCGCCGCTTTGGGAGCACAATTGAAAACGGATGTTTGATGGGCGGACGAAATCGAGTGTGCAACTAACTAAGCCGCAACAGAGCACAAACACACAGACAGACACAGACACACGAGCAAAGCATTTCCACCAAAGAGGCCCCTCCGGCTGGCCAAATTAACTGTATTGTTCGCTTATTTGCTCAAACTGGCCCCTTCCTTTGGCTGCTCGTTGGCCACTTTCGGTTTGTTGACCATTTTCGAATTATTTGTCGCTGGACAACTTGTACCAACCAGCTTGGGATGAGGCGGCCCAACAAATCAGCAAAATTATTGCCAACCGAGAGACGATCGGTGCTCATCTTCGGCGGGCCCATTATTGTCGAATTACATTGGCTCTTGGGTGGCATAATGGCCGGCCGGATTGCAGACAACAAGGAGTAGCGAGCAATTCCATCGTTTGATCCTTTGCTTTCTTTCTTCGGTAATTGGGACTCCGATCTGCTACGTGAACTGTGCGCTGCAATTGCAGCCCCTCAAAGATTATTGGAAGCCCAAGCTGAGGAGACGCAGAGGGCGAAAAGATGCGCCAGACAGTGAGCCGGGGCGACCCAATGGACTAGGACGTGGAGGGAGGCAAAAAAACAAAAGAAACTCGCTCGCCGGAATGGAGAACACAGAGAGAAAGAGAAGAGATCTGGCGGCTTTTGGCCTTTTGCCAGCCGCTTGCTGGCCGGCCAGCCGACAACTGAGGCCAGCAAGTGAGGCCAGCAAGTGGGGCTGGCAACTAGCCAAGTGCTTCGACAGACAACAGCATCCAGTGGGCACGGTTCGTGACTTGGCCCCGAAGCGGTCCGGCTGGTTGAGGGGGCCCGAAAGCAAATAACACAACAGATTGGGGCCCAGCTCCGGCCGGCCGATGATGGCTCATTGGTCCTGACAGGTTATCACGGTTTGCGCGTGTATGTGTCCAGCTAGCCAGCCAGCAAGCAAGTAGAAAGCACAGGTACACTTTGCAGGCATGTTTTTGGAGCTGCTTTTGGTCTCGCTTGCCGGACGCAGGTCTCTGCAGAAGAGGACCCGAGCTGCGCGTGTTGGCCGCAGTTCAGGACTCGCGGAAACTCTTGGAGGCGGCCGAGTATCGCAGACATGGAGGAGACTGGCTGGCTCGAGTTGAGGTTGCACCAGGCCGGTGATTAGGAGTATCGTTGTTGCGGTGGGAGCCGCCGCCCATGGAGGTCTGGGCGTGTGGGCGCGACTGCGGCTGCGCGCCCGCGGTGCTAGAGACTGGCGGCGGGCGGCCTCTCTGCACGGATGTGGCGCCCGCCTGGTCCTTAGATTTCTCATTGGGCAGCGAGCCAGCCAGACCACTTGGCGTCTGGTTTTGAGCGTTTGGTGGCGAGTTTCAGGAACGATTTGAGGGAAATTTCCAGCGGGCCAAAGTTCAAGTCTCATTCGTGGAGGCCACAAGAAGGCGGGCACGACAAATCGAACGCAATGAGGCAAGTGGGTGGGCCTGGCAGCAAGTGAAGCCGAAAATCAATCACAAACACACGCACACACTCCAAGCGGAGGGACCTCAAGGCTCAAGATGCTTCCGCTCAAGATTGCCACAGCGGCCAGATTGATTGTGGTGCCTCTGGTGGCCTTATTGGCCAGGCTGCAGTCGAGTGGAGCTTTGAATGAATTAGAGAGTGGGCGCGGCGGCGAGGCGTGCAGAGTGCCTTCTCGGACGCAGAAATGGGCCCAGTCTGGCTCAATTGACGAGCCAATGGGACAAATGGTGGCCAGAAATGAGAAAATAATAATTCCAACAATAATTTCAAGATTCAAACGCAAACTAGATCGTCAAGAGGCGGCGCGCAAGCAGCAGGTGTCGCCTAGTGGCGGCGGTGGCGGAACTGGGGGCCCCCTTTCCAATGGAAGCATTCCAGAATTCGCCGGCCCAATTGGAAACGTGACAGCCGTTTTGGGAAGAGACGTGCGATTAGTTTGCACTGTTGACAATCTGGGCTCACACCAGGCAAGTGTTCCCGCAAGAGAAGGCGGCAACTGTGTTGGGCCTCCTCCTTGCGCCCTCCCTTTGCGCTTTCATATCATTTTTTAATCTTTCTCCCAAGCCCGCTCTTGTTTTCCCCTCTTGACATTGGGCCCTCTTGGCAGAGCACCACGAGCAGGCTGCTCACTCTGGCGCGCCATTCTGCCTCCTCAGTGGGGCCTCCAAATGACACTTGAGCCGCCCTTTGCGCCCACGAGAAGCGCGCCCAGCTCGACGCTCGCTCGCTCGCTGTCGCATCCGAGCGGCGCCCAAAAGAGCAGCACCAAGGCGGCCGGAAAAGCCACTCGCGAGCTAGAGGAATCCTTGAGAAGGGCGCCGATTAGACGCCGGCCCCAGACAAGTGGATGGAGCTGTTTGGACTGGGCGCCAGGACGTGGAGGCGTCGGCCGAGATTGATAGTGGCCAGAGTGCAGTGTCATAAGGGAAAATTCAAAAGGGCGCTCGTTCTCGCATCACACTCTGCCTGGCCGCTCCTTATCTGCGGCCCGAGATCGGCCACTTTTGGCCAGCCAAGCGGGCAGCTTGGCCCTCGCTTGCACCTCATCCTCGAGAGCTCTGAGCAGGAATTGGGGGCGCCAAAAACGTGACACAGATCGTCGCAAAACGCGCCTCTCAGCGTCTGTCCACTGCCATCGACAATGTTGCGCCACTTCGACAAAATGGATTGCCCGCCGACAACAACAACAACAACAACAACAACAACAGCAACAGCAACTGCAGCAAACTCATTTGACTCGCCCACTTGGACTGGCCAACATTTGGCCTCCCTCCTCTTTGCCTAGGCAATCCAATCGGAGAGATTGATTTGGAGCCGGGCCAGCTCGTGGTGAATTAAGCCCCGCTGGTGCTTTCATGGTTCCCTTTCATCGGCGGCCATCACACGACGAGCTCCTTCTAGTCGCAATTTGATTTCAATTTGTCCCACTCGAACACTCTTGGGGCGCCTCTTGCTCTTTGGACAGCGCCGGTCTGCTGCTGCCGCTCGTGCGTGGGCCAATGGGACAAAAATCAATATCATTTTAATGCCCCGACCCGCCGAGATTCCTTCCGCCTTGGCCATCATCTCGCCCTTTCTCTGTCTCCGCTGCGAACTCTTCCCTCCACTGGCTTGTATCACGCAACTCTCATATAACCCAGGCAATCCCAAGCCACCACAATCCAGCCAAACAAGCTAGCCGATAGACTGATAGTTGCTCTTTCTCTCTGCATGGATTTGCCCCTCTCTCTCTCTCTCTCCTCCTTTCCTCTTCACCAATTCGCTGCTCGCCTCTTCTCTTGCCTCAGGCACAAAACTCCGATCCCAAATCCAGTTTGAAACACTCCTTAGCTCGGGGAAAGATCAAATCTAGACCAAGACAACGGCGAGTCCGCGAATGCTGCATGTCGACTCGCCGCCGCCGCCGCCGAGACGCCACCCAATAACAACAGAGACAAATATTTTAAGTGCCATTGTGTGCGCAATGGCTGCCACGAAAATGCACCCAAATAGTCTCTCTCATTGATTCAGGCAACACACCTTTGCCACCAGGCGGCTGTCTGTCTCTGGCTGGCCTACTTGCTGCTAGCTTGCCAGCCGGATGGGGAGCTCGCCTGCACCTAGAGGCCTCTCAGCGGCCGGAACTGGTCTGGACGCCGCTCCAGCAAACAGGCGCCCGCTGCCAATGCGATTCATCAAATGCCAGGGCTCCAAGATCGAAGGTGCGGGCGCAAGTGGAGCGAATCGTCGTCACCTAATGGCGAGCGGCAGGCGAGCGCTTGTTGTCGCAGGAAGGGCGCCTCTTTGGGGCCTCTTTTGGGCGCCCCTTTTTGGCCAGATTGGAGCCACTCGGGCGCCCACTGTCAGCCGCAGTTTGGCGGTGTCCTTGGGCGGCCAAGGAAGAGGCCCTCCCCCTTAGCCTCAGCGCGAGTCTCAGCCTTGCTCGCGGCCGCAGCCGTCAAGTGGCCGAGTGGGCCGAGACTGGATATGGCTGGCGCGGCAGTGCATCAGTGTTGCACGCCGAGCTGAGGAGCACTGTCTGCTGACGTTCTGCATCATCAAGAAGGGCGGACAACTTTTTGTCAACTCAGTCCTTTTGTTGGCCAAGGAAGTGGCAATGGAGCAGAGAAGCAGAGGAGCAGAGGAGCAGAGGAGCTCGCCAAAGTTTGGCGCCTCCCCTTTTATTTCCATTCTATGGACGGGGCCATTTAATTTGATGCACTTCATTTTGTTAATTGCGTGGCCCCCAATCTTCGCCGGCGAGATGTGGTCTCGCCAGCAAGAAGTGGGCACATTCGAGTGAACTTTGTTGTTTTTTGATGCTCTCTCTCTCTCTTATGGAAGCAAACGGCGCCTCCATTCAGACAGCCCAGCGGCGAATTGTGGAGCGAGAAAACGAGGAGGAGAAGGCGGAAGAAGTGGGCCAATTGGGGTCTCCTTGTCTCGGGCAGTGGCAGACAGTGAAATGGGTCCGAAAGGGGACGAGTTGGCCGCCCAAGTGGTGTGCTAGATCTCGCCTCTTGCTCTTGGGCCATTTCGTCTTGATTCTTTCAAAAACAACAACAACAACTGCCGCCAAACTCCGCCGAGACCAGCTCAAAGCGGCGCCAGCTGACTGCTCATTGTTCTCATGTTAATGAGTCCAACTTTGGGAGCACACAATTCGAGAGAGTCTGGCTGAGTCCCAGCTCTCCAGGATTGAATCCACTCGATCCAGTGGATAAATGGGCCAGACTTGCCAGCTCGGACTTGGTGCGGTGGGCAAACAAAACAATCAGGTTGCAGTGTCTGTGTCTGTGTTTATCTAGTTGTGCTAGTCGCGCAAGAGCACAAGTCGGCTGCATTAGAGTGCCTCTGGACTGCTCGCTCGAGATAAGCTGCAACGAGCCGGCCACCTCGCCAGCTGGCCGCCTCCTCGTGCCCACTGCTCAGCCAGCCAGCCACTGTCTCTACTTAGCACCGGCGCCTCCTAAGCTATTCCAGCGAGGTGTTGGCCAGACAGCAATTCGCAAGGGAAAAAGATGACGCCTTTTCTTCCTGCGGCTGCCTCCCTTCAGCTCGTCCTTTGCTCTTCTCCCTCCTCCTCCTCAACACACATATGCGAGTACTTTTCAACTTTGCGGCCTCGACCAGCGGCCAAAGAGGCGCCCAGGAGTCATCATCAATCAGTTGGCGTCGACTCATGGCGCCTCAATGGAATTCTCACCTGCCTCTCAATACTTGGGCCCACCTGTTTGGCGCCTAGTCGCTGGAGGATGATTTTGTGTCGCATTCCGGCGCACATTGTCTCGTCGTGTTGGCCACGCACAACAAGCCATGTTTTGTGCCTTCTCAACCTAATGATCTAGCCGAACGGGCGCCCCTCCGGTTTGGGGGGCTCATTTTTGCCCCTGGAACGGAAATGCAATCTTTTGACGTGCGCCCAAAATGGGGCCCCCGTGTAATAGAGTGGGGCCGCCGGGCGACTTATCTCTTGGATAAGTTGTTGCTCGGCACTGGAGGAGAACACGGGCTTGCACCATTTGGAGCCTTGCACAGTGGCTGGGCGCCCCCAAATGGCTCTGTTGGAGGCGAAAACTGGCCGGAGGGGAAAAAGAACACCATTCAATTGTCGGCTCTTCCCTTTGCCTTTCTCTCTCTTGCTCTCTAAATGGCCACAATCACGCGCGCATAATCGTCCCACTGGCCGCGCTCCAAACACACTTGGCCCAAACATCCTGTGAAAGCTGATAAACAACTTCCTGCCACTGGCCCCCACCGGCGCCCATGCTTGTGTGTGGCCCCCGCGCCGCTCAGACTCGCCGCTCGGAGTCATATTTTAAAACAACCACTGGCCAGTGTGTGTGTGTCGCCAGAGCTTGTTCTAAATCTCCTTTGGTATCCCCAAAATAGCACCGCTCCAGCCGGAACTGGTGGAGAGCGGCCGTGCGTTTGCTTGGCGCCACCGATGGGCCAACGAGTAGGCCAATCTTCATGGTCACGTTCACATCACTTTCAGCCAAACTCAACTCCAGTGCCACGTGCCAATGGGGCTCGGGGAAATTATTTTTGCACGATATTTGAAAATCCCCAACGCACGCAAGCAGCGGGCGACCACCAATTGCCCCCCGTTTAATTGGCCCTAAGGCTCTTCATTCGAGAGTGTCTGCAACCGAATGGTCTTGGCGAAAAGGCGAGCCTCCATTGCTTCTTTTGTCACCCGCAGCTCGAGAGCAGGTTCTTGACGGAGGGAAATCGAGCGAGCTTGAGACGGAGAGCGGGCACCACCGAGAGAATGGGCTCATCGGACTTTGGGGTCCTCTTGCTCGATTGGCGATCGCATGGAGTTAATTATCATATTTTTGCGGCCTCCTTGCGGGCTTTACGCTAATGGTGGCACTTCCCAAGAGAGCTCCAGACAAGCAATGGTGGGCGAGATGTGTGTGATGGGCGCCCTGATTGAGTTAGGCGCCGGAGGCAGCCTTCAGGCTCATTCCACTTGACTGGCTGAATTATAACACTCGTTCGGCGCCTGATTGGCCAGCCGCCCGATTGAGTCGCCCCCTTTTGCCGCTATGCTGCGGCGGCGGCAGAGCCCAATCCCAAATGATCATCGATCTCATTCCCTTCTGACGCCGCCCTCTCCTAAGCGAGGGGCCAACTTCCACTTCATTTTGCTGGCCCCTTTTTGCAAATGAACAGAGAGAGAGAGAGCCAAGCGAGCCGCGTGCACACACAGCCACAGAGACAGACACCAATCAATTGCAACTCACTGGCTTATATGCTGCCCCTTATCCTCTCGCTGCCATCACGCTAAACAGGTTGCCTGGCTCAAAGAGGAAACCAGAACGATTTTGAGTATCGACACGAACATAATCATTACAAACTATAGGATTTTCCTCATTCCAGACGAGGAGGGGAGGAAATGGGTGCTGCACATAAAAGACGTTCAGGAAAGCGATCGGGTAAGTTTAGCTCCAATGCAGCCGCCGCGGCGGCTTTCCTTTGACCCTGTGGAGTCGCAGCCAAGGAGCATCAGTCGCAAATCGTAAGATTAGGAACAAAAAGCTCATCCCTTGCCTTTGGGGCTCAGTTCAGGGCTCAGCTCTGGGGCGAGCTCTGAGGGCGAGATTAGGCTCGCCCTCATTCTCTTTGTCCCCCTCGCCCCTTCCTGTGCCTCTCTCTCTGCCTCTCCCAGACTGCACCTCGCCTCTTCCCCTCACTGGTGTAGCTTCCTCTCCATCCTAGCCCATCGGCCGCTTGGCCGCTTTCAGTTGCCAGCGCTACTCTCTGGGAGCATCTAATGAGCCAGTTCAGCGGGCCGGGCTGGCTACTTTTATTGAGGCGCTCGCTTGTTTGTCTCGCTGGCCTGCTGGACAAGGGCGAGAAGGGCCAGAAAAAGACATCAGGCGCTAATTAAGCAAGTGGCCCGAGCTGGCCAAGATTGGACTGGCTTTTGGCTTCGTCCAGCCACTGAGGCCCCCAAGTGGGACAAAGTGTTTTGCTTATTATTGTTATTATTACTTTTATTATTATGTTGCTGCTCTTGGGCCGAGCGCGAAGGGCGAAACAACAAACAAGTTGACAATTTTAGATGATTGCTTCTCAGTCGTTGCTGCTGCTGCTGCTCGCTTGCCTCCTCGCCAAGCTCGCTCTATCTTCTGCTGTACGACAACCAGAGGGAAAAAGGGCCTCTTTTTGCTAGCCTGCCCCTTTTTCTTGGCCCACACGAAACTGTTAAGCTTAGCCTTGCCACCAAGGGCCTGGCTTTGTTCCTTATTGCAGCTGTCTCGCGGCGGACAAATAAAAGCATAATTTAATCCCATTTTAATGGCCTAAGCAGCAAGCTGGCCACCTTGAAGATCGTAATAAGGCAACTAAAGCTTTTTGTTGTTCATGATCTCGAGAGAACCGTTCAACTAGCACCGAAAACAAATGGTTCCCCCGCTTGTCCTTAGGCCCCAAGAGCTACCGCAAGCTCCACCATCAGCCCTTAGCTTTGCTCTTTCGGCGCTCTTGAGGCACTCGCAAGCCCATTGAATTGGATCCTCCACTCTTCCAGTGACCAGCATAGACAGAGCCTAACAATCTCCTTTTCCTCGTCTCTCCCTCTCCCTCTCTCTCTCTATTTCACTCTCATTCCGAACAAAATAGGGATTCTACCAGTGCCAAGTGAACACAAAGCCAGCGAAATCAACCTCCGGTTATCTGGAGGTAGTAGGTGAGTGTAGAATTGGACAAGATGAATCGATCAATTGGAGGCTAACCCTCATTTGGAAATTCAATTAGTTTCACCTGTGTGCTAACTTTCGCCCCTCTAATGCCAAACAGTTCCGCCACAAATTATCGAGCCACAAACAAGCCAAGTTGCCGAGGCGGTGGAACGCTCAAACCTGTCGGTCCAATGCAAGGCGAGTGGCCACCCAAAACCCACGATAACTTGGCGCCGTGATGATGGCCAGGCGATAAAATTGAGCGGCCGAGATGGAGACAATCTTCAAGCCTCTGAGATGAGCCCAATTTCGATGCCGGCGAGCCAAAGCGGACAGCTCATCATGCAAGAGTCAAGTGAGTATAACGATCGGATTCCGGCGAGAACGAACTAGCCTTAGGCTAGCTCTTATTTCTTGGCCAAGTCTCATGAAATCAGCATACTGATCTCAACTTTGGAACGATTCTCCTCGAAACTCTGCAGCTGCCAAAGAATTGAACGAGGTCAAGAGTGATAAATTGACGCTGGTCAATGTGGACCGATCGATGGGCGGCCAATATGTGTGCATCGCTTCCAATGGAATACCAAACCAGGCGACCAAGACCATTCCAGTCTATGTGAAATGTAAGTTGTTTCCACTCGATTCCAAGCGAGTAGCTTCGAAACGAAATGTTTTTCCATGATTTTAATTATCCGTTCACTTAGTGCCCATTGATGAGAGGACAAAACGAGAAAGCTAACTGATGAATTGCCCAAAACTACTTGTTTCAGTTCCGCCGAAAGTTACCACTCCGAGCAAATTCGTCTCTGTCAGCTTGGGCGATCCACTGGAGCTAGACTGCTTGATCGAGGCGTTCCCTAAAGGCGAAAGCTATTGGAGCAAGCAACAACTCGAGCCGAGACACAAAAACCACTTGGTGCTGCTCCATCATAAGGGCCGCCAGCCGAAACAGTTACACTTTGCCTCCACCCTCGAGGGTGGTCCAATTATTGAAAACGCCACCCAGTTGTTCAAGAGCCACTCTGCCTACCAGAAGTGGTTCACACCCCCCAGAGCATCAACACCAGCAGCCAAACTTCTGGCTGGCCCATACGAGAGTCTATCTTGGCGCCCGAACACAAGAAGAAGGCGCCGTCAAGTGTCGTTGGAAGGCGGCCAAAGGGAGTCAACATCTCGAGACGCCATCTCTCGTGAGCAAAAGCCAACTGATATCCTTGAGCTTGGCTACATTTCCGGCCCAGATGGCAGCACGTGGGCGCCAGCTTTGCCTCCGCGAGTGGACCCACTTGGACTAGAGGCTAGCCCGGCAAGGCGTCCTGCTCGCGCTCCCAGTCCATCCGATGCGAGCGACCCCAATGATGAGCCAGCGGAACCATCTAGCGAGATTGAACATGAGGACGAGCCCAGCTTGAACTTTGGCCCGGCTTTTGATCAGAGGAAAACTGTTGGAGACTCCTCGATGGTTTCCGGCTTGGGGTCGTTAGATTCAAGCGAAGCCACGTTGAATAGGAAGAAAAATGATCAGGTGACGACGAATAACAATCATAGATCAAACGATTCCGAAATTAAAAATTACGACACGGTGAGATCACAACAAATGGTTACAGTGAAGCAGCAGCCAGTCAACCAGTACACCTACAAGTCTAGACTGACCATAGCAAAAATGTCAGCCGACGATTATGGTGAATACATTTGCCACTCGTCGAATGTATTGGGCTCAAGTGAGACGCGTGTGATAGTTACATGTAAGTGTCGATCCATACCCGAACCATGCAGACGCGAAACACTATTGCTGAATTTCAAAATATCTTTCTGATATTTTTTTTTTGATAAGATTTTGAGAGTGTTCACGAAAACTGACCATTTAGCGATTACCAATTCCACTCGTCTCGAACCTCAAAGTGGCCGACAAACATCCGGCCAAAGATTTGTCGTCCGGTGCTCAATCCACAGCCGATTATCAGCGTGATAGCTTACCTCAAGCGGCCTTCGTACAGGCTCCCTCGAAACAGAGCGCCAACCAAAGAGTCTCGTCGCATAATCAGCTCTCATCCACTTGGAGCCAATCGTCGCCTCAAGTGGGACGCATCTATGGTAAGTATCATCGGCTTCAAGTTAACTGATATTTGTCTAGCTGCCTTCTAGCTGAACACATTTGCGCTGACTGACACGATTTCTTATCCCAACGCAATTCATAAAGATGAGAACTATCTACAATCAATCAAAAATCGACAATTGGCCGCTTCTTCGGCAGGTAAATTCAACCAACAAAAGTATAGAGTCAAAGCCGATAGGAATGGGACCAAAATTAGGACAGAAATGAACATTTTTTGGCTGCAAGCCATCTCAATTGTTATTGCCACAATTATGTTGATGATTGAATCTTATATGAACGAATCATTTGTTGAGACAGGGGGACAGATTGTGAGCTGATCCGATTCGTATGTGATATCTCTGTCATGTTGACTTTTGGATCAGATTTATGAATAAAGGTTGTGAAAAGTGCCCAGTCGTAACATCAGCCTCAGGAGTTTGCACACTCAATTACTCAACCAATGTCCATGAAGGTCTCATGGTCTTGTGCTTATTAGTATTATCATCAACCTGTTTGAAGCGCAACCCATGATCTTGTCCTGCATAACTCGAACAGGCCGAGAACTTAATCTCCAATCTTTCCACTCGAATGTACCCCAATTCAGTATTCCTTCTGGGCAACTTGGATTATCTAGACGAAGAGAAGGGCCACCATTTGATCTCGACGGCCTCAATTAAGGCTGCAATGAGCAAGACATTATTCCATATGATCATACAAAATTTTCTCCAAAATTACCTACTCTGCGGCTCTTCCAATAGTGTTGTTCATGTTTGCTCTTCGTTCTGTATTGTATCCTATGTGCAGCCACCAGCCAGAACACTTTCCTGTGGAGACAATCATCCTCATCGAGCTCCTTCATGGGACGCCCTCGGCTGTCTAGTTCAATTGCATCTTCAGCGACGCGTCCCAGCATTTCACAGACAGTTTCAACCACTCGTCTGAGATAGCATCTAAGCCGTCCGATGGAGCAAAAGGCCCTCAATTGCATAAAGGCACTATTGCATTGCCCAAAGACAAGGGTGAATGCAATTTGGGTTCAGTTTCTTTTGGAAAAAATTATGTAAACGAAGTGAAATTGACACTTCTCAGCCTCCCTCCTCTCGCCGCTTCGACGGCTTGGCAATAGCCTCAGGCTCACTGCTTGGAGCTTGGCTGATAAATTCATACAGCTTCCAGCATCTCTGGATTCCGATCATCATGCTCTGGCTGACGATCAGCTTGCTCAATATCATAACCCATTTGGGTGCCAATTCTTGGCCCAAAAAGGGATATTAAATCCCGATGTGCCGGCAGCACAATTGGCTGCGAAATACAGTCTGTAGAAGGAGAAAAAGGAGGGAATTTGTCCAACAACAAATGGCGGCAACAAAGAAGGAGGTGGTGGTGCAAGAATCAATCAAGCGCAAATTGATGATTGCGCGCCAAAAATTTCCCTCCTCGAAGGCCAACCAAGACCTTCAAGCCTTTCGAAAGTTGGCCAGCCAGCCAGCTAGCTAGCTAGCCAACCAGTCAGTCAGTCAGTCAGTCAGTCAGTTAGTCTGTTAGTCAGATAGTGGGCCAGTCTCGCTTAGCAAATGCCAGCGAGCAAGATGGAAGGAAATAGACTCGTTTGGAATATTGGGCGCCTTCGGATTGCGGCCACACTGTCACGCAGGCCACTCTCGGAGGAGCCCGGGCTGGATTGGGGCCAGAATCTAGCTGGGCGAGCGAGTCTCTTCGCTTGGCTGGCGTCGAAATAGCGCCAATGAGCGCCTGGCGTGCAACTGTTCAAGAGGCTAAGCCAAGACGAAGAGCGCGCAAACCTGTTAGGTGGAGACACTGTCTGGCGGATGCGGGCTTGGTGTACCTGTGCACGAGCTCCCAAGAGGCCGGCGACTAGCAAACGCTTGCACGACGAACAAGCTAAGGGACAACGAGGACAGACTGAGACCAAGACCAAGACCAAGACCAGAGCTGAGCTGAGCTGAGGCGTCCATCAAAGAGTTATAATCTGTTCCACTTCTGCCGACTTGGTGGGCCAGGCCAGTTTGTCGCAAGTGGGGGCTGGCCAGGCCGAGTGGCCGCCCACAGTGTTGAACACTGTCCGACGGCCCTTGGGGCTCCCCGGCGGGCGCAGTCATTGGCTGCACCACTTCCATATGGGCCGCACGAACACTGACACTCTCGCCAACAGGGCGCGCCTAGTGATCAGAGGGAGAGGCGAAATTAGAGTTGCCCGAACGGTGGCGCACCGTTGGGACAAACTCGGGAAAAAAGTCTCAAGTTTTTATCTCCCAAATACACATATGAATTTCAATTCCCGCGGGAAAGCCTCCGTTCAGCCCACCTTGGGCCGTTCCGCCTTTAGCTCAAGCTTTTGATACCGTTCGAGGAAGAAATATAGAGAGAGAGACTGTGTTGGAGAGTATAAGTGTTTTGGTGTATGTGTGTATCTAGTTTATGGCTAAGGGTGTCTGTGTGTGTGTGTGTGTTTCTCCTTCACACAGACAAGGCGTTTGAGATAGTTTTGGCCTAGCGGATGGTGGAGCGTTTTTCCAGGGAAACAGCCGTTTCTTGGGCCAACTTGTTGTCAACTTGCTTGAGCAACTTGCTCAACCGGAGCAGCGGCCTGTTTGTGTCTTGCTTGGTGGGCCCCGCTCGATTGCAGACAGGGAGCAACACAGACGCCTCCTGGCGCCGCTTGGTTGCTCGCCGGTGGCCGAGAGGGCAAGTGAGAGTGGAGACTGAGCGGCCGCAAGTTGGCCGGCTGGCATCTTTCCGGCCGGCCTGGAAGCAGACAGGAATCTCTGGAGCGAGATTCCTGTGTGGCCCATGCGCCAAAGGCAGTCAGTCAGCGACAACAAACACCGGCGGGCGAGCATTGTGACTTGCAATTTGTGAGCGCGGCCAGCTCGCCGGCCGGCAGCCATTCAAAGTTTCGGTGTCAAAGAGGCGACAAAGAGCAGCCATTTTCTCGCCCTCCAGCCGTCTGGCTGCAGCCACAGGCAGTCTGGCGGGCCTCTCGTGCACTTGCACTGGCGTGTGGCAGCGTCGAGTGGGCAACATGGCCAGAATGGTGCTTGCTTGCCAGGAGGAGGAAAGCCAAGCGAGAGTGGCCCCGAGAGAGAGAGAGACAAGCAGTCTGAGTGGGCTGGCTGCTCGAGGCTTGGCCGCCATTTGGGGCCCAAGATAAATGGGTAACTGGAGGCGGCCACCTTTCGAGAGGCCACAACCACAAGCAAGGCTTGCGCAGTTGCAACTTGCAAGCCTGAGCGACACTAAACACTGCCTTTGCTCGCTATTGGTCTCCAATTTGGGCCCGATTTCCAGGTGCACAGGCTCTGTGCCGAGCCTTTGCACTGGCGGCCAACTCAGAGAGGCCGCCTATTTGGGCGCCAAACGGGGGGCGACAAAGGAGGCACGAGACAGACTGCAGCCACTCGTCTATCACAGTCTTCCGCCCGTACTCTGGCCGGGCTTGGCCGCCGCCGCAGCCAATCACGCTCCCCCCTCGGCCAGACACTGCCTTCAGAGACTAGCTGCCGGCCAGACTGACGCAAAGCAAGCTCGCCGGCGACACACACACAGTCTGGCCAGCCAGCCAGCCCCCCTCAGTGTCTGTGCGGTTGTTTGTCTGAATCTGGGGGCGTCTGTGTGTGTGTGTGTGTGTGATTGTGTAATCCAGTTAACTTTGTTAGCTGCTTGCTGCTGGTCTTGCTGGCGCTCCTTGTTGTTTGCTGTTTGTTGTTTGTTGCTGCTCTTCTTGTTGTTTGTTGTCGCTTTCAACTGGCCGCTTTAGGGCCCCTCTCCTCCACTTTGGCCCGGCCGTGACGTGGACTCTTATTAGTGTCAACTAATATGTTCGCCCTCAGCTCTGGTTGACGCTGCCGCCTGCACCTTGCGGCCCAAAGCATCGCCACTAGCAGAGGCCCATCTGGAGGCCACCCTAAGGGTCGGGAATTGGTTTTGCCTGCGCAACTTCTCAGCACGGCCGCTCGCCAGTGGATGAGAATGAGAGTGGGCACCTGTTGGCGAGTTTTCGCCTCGCCCAGACCAATTTATGGCCGACTAACGATCATGCTTTTCAGCCGGCCATCCGTCTTCGAGGCGCCCTCAGAGGTGGCCTAGTCTTTGGGGCTGGCCAGGCGGCCTTTTGGCAGCAAGTCTAGTCGCCAAAGTCCGCCTTGTGCTGGCCAGTTGCAGGTGCACCTCCGTTGGCGCTGCTCATGTGCCTTAATGGAACGAGCCGGCGGGAAACTGCGGTGATAACTGCGAGCAAGTGTGTTTGTTTGGTCGTTTGTCCGGGCAAGGTTGGGGATATTAGTTAGTGGTGGTATTTGGTTTGTTAGTACTAGTGCTCTCTGGCGAGGGGCCGAACACTGGCGGCAAGCTTGAGGGAGGTGAAATTGTGTGGATTTGGCGCTTTGAGAGTGTAGGTGAGTGGAGGCGAGCAAATTGGTGCTGCGGATTTACTGGTGTTTGCTCCACAGACACGCAGTTCCGAAGTGAGCCGGCTTGGCAAGCGTGGAATGAATTCTATTACTTTCCAGCGAATGGGCCGCCCATTGACAGGGAGGCACTGTTTGTCGGCTTGGCAAGCTTGGCAAGGGCTTGGGACCCTTGTTTTGGGGCCTCTGCAGCTCGATGGGGCTCGGAAAGAGAGGCCCGATGGGGCAAAATAGCTCGCTGACGTCTGGCGGATAAAATTCTATTCTATTACGATGCAAATTGCGCTCGCCCGGGCCCACAAATTGCGACCTGCAGCGTCTCTGTGCTGTTGAAAAATGTTGCCCAAAAGTCGGCGGCTGCAATTTCTTAACGATTGCTCGCTTGTTTACCTGGCCTCTAGCCGAAGCTAAGGAGCAGCCCTAAGGAGCAGTCCTAAGGAGGGCCTCTCGTGGCCGGTCCTTGGGGCTGATGGATGGAGTGAAGTGTCCAATTGGCAAGCCCGAAATAGATGGTCTCCCCTGAGCCCAAAGTTGCGGTCGAACTGGTGCCCTTCAGGCCGGAGCTTAGGGCCGAGGGGGCCAAGTAGGGCCAAGAAAAACAATGGGCGAACTGGGCGCCAAAATGGGCCAAGAGTGGAGGGGCGAACTTGTTTCCGGCCAGAGCTAAGCTTGCGCCCAGTCTCGGCAGGGCCAGCGCCCCTCTGGCAAGACTGGCGCGTGGCCGAAGTGCGCGCGGACGGTTGGCACTGGCGCACATAATTGATCACAGTGAGCGGCGCGCGAGTGGCCAGCGCACAGCCAGCGGGCCAGCCGTCTCGAGACAGCCCGAGCTAGTCGCCCTTCGGTGGGCCAATATTTGATCGGGACGACTTGGCAAGGCGCCCAACTCGACGCGGCTCCAAAGGCCACACGCCAAGCGAGCGCCGTCAAGCCAGTTGGCCAGTTCTTCGCTTGGCAGGACGCTTGGCAAGACAGCAGGGCGGCAAGACGGCAGTCTGTCAGAGGCGCCAGTCTGGCTGCAGCCGGCGGCAGTGTCAGACTGAGTGGGGCGCCTGAAGGGCCTTTATTTGGTCAGCGGCTTGGCTGGTGGAGGAGGCGCGAGCCCCAAGCTACGGGCGCTGAGAGCCGGGCGGCCGCTGGAGGCCGGCGAGCAGCGCGCCGGTTGCATATTTGCTGGAAGAGCTGAGATTTCTAATGAAAACAGAGGGCGCCCTTCCGGCGTCAATCGGGCGCCCTCCATTCGGCTGGCTAGCTTGGGCGAGCTCCACTGGCAAGCTCGGCTGGCGAGCTCAACTGGGCGCCCGCCAGTTAGGCCGCAGCTTGGCGGTGTTGTCGCCGGAAGCGGCACCAGGCGAGCACTCGGCCGGCTGACGAGCCGCCCGGGCCGAGCTGAGGCGCTGGGTGGCAGCCAGCGGCTGACAGTGGCCCGTGCGCCCGCTGGCAAGCCGCGTTGGCTCCCGCACACAAGGGCCGCCGGCCAGACCGCTGACGGCCGCTTTGTCAGTGGCGCGTAATTGAACTGCTCGGCGGCGCCCAAACGAGCCGCGCACCAAGCTCGCTCGACGCCGCCAAGACCCCGGAGATGCGAGGCAAAAAGTGGCCAGAAGTTTGGGCCCAATTTTCACAATGGCCGCACACAAGCTCGAGCAACGTGGGGGCGCCCCAAGCAGCTTCCGAGCAGCTTCCGAGCAGCTTCTGAGCAAGCGGGGCGGCCCGTTCGATGGCTTTGGCGCCGGCGGAGTGGCGCAAATGGGCCACACGCGTGGACAAACGAGCGCCGAGTGGGCGCCGCTCATTGTGGCCTGCCGCATTTGTGCCTGCGCCCAGCTCACCTGCAGCCCCTCCACTTGGGCCAAATTGAAATGGGCCCACACTGAGCGTGACTGGCTGGGCGCCGCCTCGAGCGCCAGCCAACAGAGCTGAGGGGCGGCGCGCCCACTGAATGGATGTGAATAAAATGGCCCCCTCGGCCGGCGGCTCCTTAGCTCTGTTCTGGCCGCTCTTGCAGCTTGCTGCTCTTGCAGTTTGCGCCCTTCCTGCCCCTCAGCGGCGCCCAATCCAATAGGTGGCTATTAAATTTGCGTTACGCCTCCTCGAAGGCGGCGGAAGCAAATCAGGAGAACTAACAGCCAGCGAGCCAGCTCGCCCGTCCTGGTCTCTAATCATGCTGGTCCTCATGGGCCAGCAACAACTGGACAAGAGTGCGTTCTGGCCCTAGTTGAAGGCACTTCCGCCGACCCTAAGCTAGAGCACAGCGTCCAGGCGGCAGAGCAACACGGCAGCTCGAGCGAGCGGCCGCTTGTCGTCGAGCTGGCCCTCGAGCGTCCGTTTTGCGTTAATAACACTTCGATGTAGATCAACCGGCGCTCAGTCTTGGCCCACATAAAGGGCGTGTAATTTATTGGGCCAGCCTGAAGCGGCGCAAATTTTGGCCCACATTTTGCAGCTTTGAGAGCGCGCACTCCGAGCTGCTGAAGAGGAGCCAAATGGGCGCCACAACAACAAGCTCGAGAGCCGCTCTCTGTCCGCCGCCAGAGAGCGGCTCTCGAGCTCGAGTGGGAAAACAATGCCACACTAAAGCTTAGGGCGAGCTGAGCCGAGTTGAAGCCGGAGCTTAGGGGCGTCAAAGCGAGCCATTGATGCCAGTGGGCGGCCGATCCGGGCCGGAAACTGCGACCGATTGTTTGCATCAGCGTGCGGGCCGAGTGGGTGGCCGAGTGGGTGGCCGAGTGGGCGGCCGAGTGGGTGGCCGCCCCCACTTGGAGCTGAGCCGAAAGGGGCAGAAATTGGGAAATTGGGCCGGCTTTTGGGGCCGAGCTCTTGATGGAGGCTCGCAGATTCGCCGGGAAACAAATGGAAACATCATTAGCCTAACAAGTTGGCCGCCCAACTTGGCCCACTCTCTTGGGCTCATTGATCATTTGGTGTGGGCCGGAAGTGGCGAGGGGCAACCTGTTTGCTGTTTGCTGTTTGTTGCGCAGTGGGGGCGCATTTGGAGTCGCCTTTCAGCCGGCTCGTGCGGGCGGCCCTAAGCACCCGCGAGGACCACCAGCGGCGCCCCCGGACAGCCCGAAGTCGCAATAACAAGACAACAAGGAAAACATCAACAACACCGGCCGGCTGCATTTGGCCAGCGAGAGGCAGTTGCAGAGGAGGACGCGCAAAGAGGCACAGAGCCACACAGGCAGACACGCACATTAGCCTGATTGGAATTAGCCGCCGCTGCTGGCGAGTGAAGCCGCTCGGGGACGCCTAATGCGATATGCGCTGATAAACTCTGCGCCTGTTCTGCTGCTTAGGGCCGGCGCCAAAGTGGCCGCCGTCCAAATGCAGACCCTCAGGAGCGCTCAGGAGCGGCTCTCTGCTGGCGGCGGATTGAATTTGGAATGAGCCAGGCGCATCGTGCGGCCCAGCACCTGGCAGGAGAGGGCCCAGTTCAGCTCCCTCTCACCGGCGGGCCCAAGCTAGTCTGTGGCGACTTGGGCTGGTCTGTGGCGACTTGGGCCACCGAAAAGGCGCCCCTGCCAAGACTTGCCAGCCAGTCCAACAACAAGGCCGCGCGGGAGGCGGAATAATAATGATAATAATAACGCTAATCAGAAATCAAATTTCCACAGGCCCCCACTGGCGCCGGGCCGCCCGCCGAGCGAGCGGCAGTCTGTCTGCGGGCGCCCAACGGCCGCTGATTGACTTCCTGCTGCAAGAGGCACGCCTCGCAGTGCGCAATTTGTGCGCCTCTTTGGGCCCCGGACGGAAGTGGCTGGCTGGCGAGGGGGCGCTGCTGACTGGGCTCGATTAGCGCCGGCAGACAGTGGCTGGCCGCTGAGCGCGTGCTGCTCGCTGCTCGCTGCTGGCTGCTTGCTGTCGACTTTCGGCTGACAGAGAGTTGCGACTTGCAGCCCGCGACTCCCAACTTGCCACTCACGAGCAGCGACTCGCAAATCGCGACTCGCGACTCGTGAATCGCAACTCGCCAACTCGGCAAGCTTGCCAGCTTGCCAGCTTGCCAGCTTGCCAGCTTGCCAGCCTGCTAGCTTGCCAGCTTGTCGCCTTGCCGGCTCAACGGCGCCAGTCACGAGCGCCATTTTTGAGGGGCGTGCGTGCGGCGCAAGTTCGTGTGCGGCGCCAGTGGGCCGCTGGCTGAGCTTGAAGGCTTAGTGGGCCAGAAACAAAAGTTGACACTTGGCCCAGGCGAGCTTATTGGTGGGGCCCTTTTGCCTTCCGCCCAGGCAGCTTGCCGCTCGCGTGCTCCACAGCCGAGGCGCCTCACTCAAGCCGCCCAAAGTTCGAGCTCCGAGGGGCAGCACACCATCCAGTTGCAAGCTTGCCAGCTACTGTGTGTATATATCTATATATATTATATACATTTGGGCCGCATTTGCCGGCCGGCGAATTACTGAGAATCATCCGAAACTGGTTGGCAATTGTTTGGGAGGTTCTCTGTTTGGACTACTGTTTAGCTCACTCTGTTTGCGCCTCTGCTTGGCTCACTCAGTTTGGCGCACAGTGTTCAGTTTGGCCTCACCCAAACTGGACAAAACCCGGCCAGAACCAATCGGGGCCAATCAATAATCGGCGCACGAACGCCGGACGACCATCATCATCAGTGGGCCGGCCGCTCGTCTCGCCAAACTGGGCGGCGACCAAACGGGAGCCAAATGGTCGTTGGGGAGGCGACTGGAAAGAGAGAAAAAGACTGTCACTTACCGCTCTTCATGCGCACAAGCTGGCGCGCCTCAGCCTCGCCCGCCGACACCGAGACGCCGGCGATCTTGGCGCAGGTCTTGGCGCCAGCAGGGCCGCTTCCGGGGGCGCCCGCCGATCGCGTCTGGCCGAAGAGGTGGCCGAAGCGCGAGGGGCGCCCCCTCGGCGCCTCCAGCTGGTTCTCTTCATCCGAAATCGATTTTGCACCCGCTGCTTGATTGAGTTGTGCGGGCGGCGGCGGCGGCCAGCCCGCAGGACTGCCCGCGCGACTGCCCCAGTCGCCGGCCACCGCGGCCGCCGACGAGCTCTTCCTCTTGAAGAAGCGCGCCGCCTTCCGGGCCACGCCCAGATTGGCCACCAGCGGCGAGCCTGGGGGCGCCGACGAGCTCGCCGCCGCCGCCGCCGCGCCCGCCGCCACCCAGGGCCCGTTTCCGGCGCCCTGCTTGGCCCCGTCCGCCGACTGGGTGGCCGCCTGGCCGAGCGGCGGCTTAGAGCTCGAGCTCCAGCCAGCCAGGCCTCCATTTTGGGCCGGCCCACCGTCCGCACTGCGCTGGCGTCGCCGCTCGAACTCGCCCGAGGCCACTGAAAGCAGGTGGGCGTGGCTGCCCGCCTGGTTCCGGGAGGCGGCGGCGGCTCCTTGTCTGCCGGGGCAGCTGGTCGTCGGGGAGCCCGAGGGGGCCGCCGTGGGTGGGCCGGCGCGTCCAGCCGAGGGCGCCGCCTCGCAGGAACTCGTCCGCCGGCTCAGCGACCTCACCAGCGAGCGCAGGGTCATCGCCCGGCGCAGCGCCCGCGCCGTTCGGTCGAACGAGGCCACGCCTCCCA
>Ga0058701_10000152_pt1 | contig 58904 bp, 41 predicted proteins | sample AgamicOrMae_FD_97039 | JGI IMG/M metagenome (GOLD analysis project Ga0058701, IMG submission 97039) | Agave microbial communities from Guanajuato, Mexico - Or.Ma.e | ecosystem: Host-associated > Plants > Phyllosphere > Phylloplane/Leaf | place: Guanajuato, Mexico | collected 2012-06-04
CGTTTCATCCACGATTACAAGACGAGAGGAGAATTCGATCTGAAACACGTTTGCTCTGAGAAGCAGGAAGCAGATTTTCTAACCAAAGCAATTCCGAAGGACCAATTCAATGACCTTTTAATTATGTCGAATATCGTCGAGGTAGATCTGGCGAGCTCGAAGTCAGGGGGCGTGTTGAGTTGAGACTCCGAGCTCACAGACGACACTTCAAAATCTTTTTTTTTTCCATGTCAGAACGCGAGTGTCACTATAAAAGAGAATGTAAAATGTGAAAACAAAACAGTTGAATAAAGAAATCCAACACACATGGATACTATATCGAGGAATAAAGCGAATTCGGAACGATGCTGAAATTTTTTTTGACTCAATCGCATTCATCCGTTCACGCTGTATGGTGCTCTGGACTTCAATGCATCAATCTATCTTTGCCCTGTCCCTCTGCCGCTGGATTAGATGAACCTTCCATCATGGGTAAGCCTGTCAATCGCTTGATAACCGCTAGGAGAGGCATCTTGTATATGCATCATGAGGGCGGTGATCCAACGCTGTGCTTTAAACAATTAGTGACACTTTGACCGTCATGACAGGTACACGAAGAACGTGAACCTCTTTCTTACCATTAAGTGCACGACGTCCGCGGACGCATACCATAATTTCGTATTAGGCATCCTAGGCCACGATAATCGAACGAGAAACTCAGGTGAGTTTTCTCATCCTACGAACTCAGCTGGTCAGTTGCCGGCCGTGACGGTGCATGCGAGGGCTCTTTTTGGGCGATCAATTGAAAGACGCTCGAAGTCACTGACTCAAATTTCAAGATCGACTATAGTTCTGTGGAGATTACAATTGGGGAACCCCCGGGAGGATTTGATGTCTCTATGAAAGCGATCCTCGACAACAGCCCGAATTGAAAGTCAGTGCATCGTGCGCACAAAATTATGCCATGCCTATGGGGCAATTGCAAGATAGTTCGGGCGCATGTTCCATGCTGCTGGGGCAAATTCATACATCTCAATCAGCCAGATGAGCGCTGATGCCATGCGAATACGGCGAACCTTAACATCAGTAAAGAGTTATCTCCATTCTCTCATCAATTATTCACTAGATTATAAGAGAGCCCGAACCTTAATTGGCCAACCTTGTGGTTCGATTATGACTAGAACTTGTGATGGCCATGGTTGCCATGCAGAGGCAAAACTCAGGTGTCCTAGATGCAAGGAGCTATCAATCGACTCATCCTTTTGCTCTCAAAACTGTTTCAAAATTAATTACAATGAGCACAAATTACTACATTTTGATCAAAAGTCAGGCGACCTGAGCAAATACAACCCCTGGCCTGGGTTTGACTACACAGGCAAACTGAGGCCTTACCCTCGAACAGGGCCCAGGAAAGTGCCAGAGAGCATCATGAGACCCGATTATGCGGACCATCCCGAGGGTAGAGCTCTGAGCGAGGAGAGCATCAAAGACAGCACTCAGATCAAAATCCTATCTGAGAAGGAAATTGAAGGTATGAGGTTAGCCTGTCGATATGCGCGAGAGGTATTGGATGAGGCCGCTAAGGTGGCCGACGTAGGCGTCACAACTGATGAGATTGATAGGGTTGTTCATGAGGCATGCACTGAGCGAGGATGTTACCCATCACCATTGAATTATTACAAGTTTCCCAAATCATGTTGCACATCAGTCAACGAGGTCATCTGTCATGGGATACCCGACCTGAGACCTCTGGAGGATGGAGATATCGTCAATGTGGATATCACTGTATATCACAAAGGCTTTCATGGTGACCTTAGTGAGACTCTAATCATTGGAACACCTACAGAGAGACATAGAAAGCTGGTGCAGGTCACCTGGGAATGCCTTCAGAAAGGCATTGAGACGGTGAAACCGGGTGTGAAATATCGCGAGATAGGTGATGTCATTCAAAAGCACGCCAGCTCTTATGGGTTTTCAGTGGTGAAATCCTATTGTGGTCATGGGATCAACAGACTGTTCCATACTGCACCTAAAGTACCACACTATGCCAAAAACAAAGCAATCGGTGTCATAAGGCCCGGTCACACTTTCACAATTGAGCCTATGATAACCGAGGGCTCGTGGCGAGATACGTCATGGCCGGATGATTGGACCGCCGTCACAGTAGACGGACTGTGGTCAGCCCAGTTCGAAGAAACTTTGTTAGCCACCGAGACAGGCTGCGAAATACTCACAAGGAGGCGGAGCAAGGACGGCCGACCCTATTTCACAGATCGGGAGAATTTGAAAGAGTCGGCCCATGTTGAGCCGGTAGATTCGAATGGAAAATCTCATTGATTGAATCATGACAGACATCAAACTTTTCTAGATATTGCGAAACAAAGAGATCGTTAACAATGTTTATTTGAATTTCTGACTTCTTTGGGAATGAACTATCCAAACAAACACATTCAGGTTCACACCGTATAATGATCATTGTCGATAGAATCTTGGACTCTGTCTGTCAGCTAGATTCATATCTCTTGTCTTGAATGTTCGAGCTGTGGCGGAAAATTTAATAGCACTGACACGAAGGTATGGATATTGATACAGTTGACTAGATTCCTTCCAACTAACCTCTGTTGATGCTCTTCAGGAGATAGTATCGACCAATGATTACATAAATTAGCATGATTAGATTCAAGTGGTACTCTCTGGGGAGCGAGAGATCTAGCAGGAGGGATGGATGATTCCGTTTTCTGTTTAGATTTATCCAGAATTGTCCATCACTCCGAGGCCCTGACAACAATCAAAAACATAACTTGCTAGGGGGTCGAATGCGCTAATCTCTCAGTCCTGTTTGCATTGATCAGCCCATAAACTTTTTCGGTGAATCTAAGTTATCTGTAATCTTGATCCTGGTGAAAGTATTCTGACAGGAGAAGCACTAGTCGCGAATGAGCCATTGTCATGTCTCGCAGTCGATGGACGAGTGTTAACCACGGGCGTCCTGAGGTGTGTGCCAGGAGATCGGACCAGGAATAGTGATGGAATGAGAGCGATCAGCGAAGACATGGGGATAGCTATGGGGTGATAGTAACTTTCTAGAGTATTTCTTCAGTGCTGCTTTACTATCTCTCTTGGTGGGAGGAGTTGCAAGTGAAACCCCGATACGATCTTGTGGTAGCCGAATACTTGTGAGGGCTATCGTATGATATCAACTAGTCAAATATGATAAACAACAACAAAAATAATAATCTCAAAACTGCTTATCTATCTATCATAATAGATAATAACCATGTTAGCCATAATTGGGTTCTATCCGATGGCGATGCTGATGGTTTTCATGTTTACGTGTTGTTTGGAAAAGGGAAGTAAATCCCAGCTCGCGTCAACTGGCGCCCCCATGTTATTAGCTCTTCGTTATACTGGTCTTTCCCGTATCCTAAGATGAAATCAATCTACTCCAGGCTTGCGCACGAGACTAGGTCAATGCAAATATAGCGATCATGGTTGATTCCAGAATGATTCCATTGAAACAAGAAGCATCGTCACCGTGTTATTCATTCTAGGTTCCCCCTAACAAACTCAATTGTTATGGCTGGCTATCAGATTGTCACCATTGATGTTGGCTTTCGGCGATAATCGTTGTTGTTGTCACCGTTGTTTCCGTCTCAATGGTCGTGTTTGTCTGCTCACATGAAACTGTAACTACCACTAATTCTTCCTCTTCTTCTTCATTTTCTTTTCCATGACAAATGGACAATGGCAAAGATGTAGAAGAGTCTCCTGTATGCTTGCAAAGATAGATAGAGAAAAACAGAGAGATCTGTAGAGACGTTCATGGTGTGATGTTTATGTTTCCAAAGCTTGTTTTCCTTCCCCATCAGCCAGTTCTGATGACTGAACCAAATGTTGATTCCTTTTTCAGCGTCATTTTGTTCTTATCCTATGGCTGAAGTATGAGGCATGCAATCAAGACAATAGGATATGATAAAATCTATTGTACTCTCATTGTAGACTTTCGGATGATGATGAAATTCCAACGCTTTTACTATGACTTGACAAAAAGTTCAATAATCTTTTTGTGATGATCTTGTCATCATGATAATCTATTGATGATTATCTGCAGGAGATAAAATTAGACTTAGAGGTCTTCAAACGGATTGCTGTGGCTGACTCAAAGAGCGGCAATCTTTGAGAAACTGAATTGGTGTTATAATGTGATCTGAGGCTATGATTACTTCCCAATTTTTATACTCATTTGTGACTTCATAGGCGCATCTCATCTCTGAATAAGTCATTCCACCAACAACAAAGACAATCAATCTCGGTACTTGTTTCACATTAAGGGCATTCTTGTCCTTGTGCCAATGTCCGTAGCGTTGACTAGTTGGAGTGGGCCTTCCAAAGCCGGTAGGCACCTGGCGCCCTAATAGGAATGGAAAATGTTTACTATCTAGTTTATCTTCTATTGCATCCTCCATAATATCCTTGATAATAGGAGTCCATCTACTCATCTGATATGTTTGTTCGGTTATACGCTGCTTTCTTGGCATTTGATATGCCTTTTTACCACGACCACCGTCAGTTGTTATTGTGACACCTAACTGTGAAAGATTTGTTATTATACATCGGTCCTGTTGGGGTATGTTAGCGTGCTGTATAAGTCTATTTAGATTCTCTTCAGTAATACCATTCTTGCAGAGAATCAGTAAAAGAACAACGCGGATTTTATCCTCAACACTAAAAGCTGGGTTAAATAGAATAGGCCCAGTTTTAGCAGATGGGTCTTTAATCTTCTCTCCTGATGGATCGCAACCCAATGCAAGATCTTGCTCGACGGCGCACAATTTATCTACATGGGAAGTATATTCGCGCATACAATCATCGGCTAATCTTAGATGAGTTGCATACTTGCTTAGCTCCTTCTGATGCTGAGGCATCTTTTTGATAATCTGAGATAAATCTTTGATACTCGTCTTGTCTGAATTGATTCTTTTGCTGTCGATCAAATTTTTGAAAGCCCTTGGAACACCCTGCGAAACAACAGCAATGTGTTGATGCCTCAATTCGGCCCATATATCATCATTCTCGTCCAATAAAACCTCTTTCTCTCTGACATCATTACCTGTTACAGTTTCATATTTGTAAACATCATTCTCGATTGGAAGTAAATCATAAGCCATTGCCTGAAATGTTAGCTCATGTAAAAGGGGTGATGTGCAGTCAAAGCCTCTATCAAGGATAAGTAATTGCGATCGGGCCTTTTCAGCTCCCTCGCCCATGGTTGGATCGTCGGCCTTGTAACCATTGAGACGAGTATGAATCATTTGTGCAAATTCAAAATTGCGCTCAAAATCGGCTCGATACCTGATTGCTGGATATTCACCCAATGTTGCACACAATGTTGATATCTGTTCAGCCAGTCGCTCTAATTTACTAGCCCTATCTGGCGTCAATCTAGGATGAGAATAGTAGGCCTGGAATGCCTCAGGCATATCCAATGAAACAACTTGCGATTCATATGGCAAAAAGGCGATATTAATCTCCTTGCAAGTCAAAATAAATCTTGATGCTGGTGATTTGCCAATTTGTGTAAACATTTCATCTGGGCATGTTTCAGTGAAGAACAAATGGGCCCCTTTATACAATGCAAATTTCGGTGAAATAAAATCTTGTTGGAATAATTTGATAGAGGCTTCGCTGGGAGTTATTAGATAAACAGCCTCGAGATTTTGCAATGGTTCCCTTTTCTTATTGATATCCTCGACAATTGTTATACCCTCGGCGGCAATTTCGTGCATTTTACAACAAGCACTGATCATACGCATACCCAATTGATCGACCACCAATACTTTCCATTCTCCCTTTTTCCTAACCGAACGAATGACATCGTTCATGATACGCTGATTGACAAGATTTTTTAGAGACATTTTGATTGATAAATTGATTTCAAATAAGATTGAGCGAAATGTTGCATCGGAAAGGGCTAGAGTGTGGCCAAGAAAAGGGGCAAGTGAGTGATAAAAAATAGAAACAACGAACGAGGGTGGCGCCCGTCACAGGAGAAGGGCGGTGGTGGATACGCGGAAAAGGCCTAAACTCGCCGCAGACAAGGCCTTGCATCAGAGAAACGACAACGCACAGGCAGACAGACAAACCATGGATTCACGCGGCACAAACTGACAGACGCACAGACAGTCTAGCCTAGTAGGAAAGCAGTGAAATCGAGCTCGCCGTCAAAAAGCTCTCTCTCTCTCTCTCTCTCTCTCTCTGTTTATATGTCCCTCTCTCCTTGGCCGACAGATAGAAAGATGGAGGTTGACTCGAGCAGCAAATAGTTAATACCACAACACGATCTCTCTTTGGCCTGTCCGTCGGCTCGGCCGACATCCAATTACGCAAAGCGTATAGACAAACAGACAGACAGACAGACGCACAGACACGCACACTTAGCAGCCAGTGCATTGGGTTCCCATTGTTCTGCGTTCTGTTGCGATGATGCAATGCTTTAGGCTCAGCGCCTGGGCGGCTGCTTGTCGTGAACTGGCAAGGCCAGTCTGACAGTTAAGTGAACGAGTGTTTATCTGGGCTCTTTGGAGTGTGTGGGAAGCCTACTGGCTTGGAGAAATCTTCCGTGATCGGGAGTGGGAAAAGAGCGGGAGCGAGATGGAAAAAGTCTAGCCGTGGAGAGTTGGGGGGATGCTCTTGGCTAGCCCTGGAGCGTCTAAGGAGCTCGCCAACAGCCGATGGGTCGTCGCCGTCTCTCACAGCAGGGCCATCTCTTTCCCAAAGAGCGCCAGAGAGAGGCGCTCTCTCCTCTGCCGAGCCCGAGGGGAGAGAGATAATTCTGGAGAGGCTCCCTCGAGCAGCGCTGCTCTGGGGGCGCACTAGCCTTGAGCTCGGGACTGGCCGTGAAGCGGGAGCTTGTCCGCGGGGCCCGCACGAGCCCACAGCTTCGCGGCGCCATTTGTTCGCCCGCGGGCCCACTGGGGGCGCCACGCCCACTCGATGGGTTTGCGTGCGTCTATGAGAGCAGCACAAGAAGGCGTTTGTGTGTTAGAGAGAGCTGCCAAGTTGCACACACAGTCAGGGGGCCCCTCTTGGCTTGCGAGTGGCGGTCAAGCGGGGGACACCATTGAGTGCTGGGGACATGCAAACGAGATGCCAGATTGGGCTCGCCGGGGCTGCCAAGTGGCCATGGCGACAAGTTGCTTGGGGGCGCACAGAAGCGCTCGAGGCAGTGAGCCAGTGGAGAGGCAAACAAACTCAGAAGGAACACTAGAGATAGAGGTGGAGACACACACTTGTCATGTGAAGGAATCAGCGCAAATCGCCGCCTTTCGGCGAGCTCGCTGTCAGGGTTATGCTGCAATTTATTGTTCGCCCAATGTTGTCTCGCTCGTCTGTGATTATACTATCCTCGTCAACCTCGCAATCCTCCTCATCCTCCTCCTCTTCTTCCTCTTCCTCTTCCTCTGCTGCCTCCTCCTCCTCTTCTGGGTCCTCGTCGAGCTCTTTTGAACGCCAGCTCAAGGACGAGTACACTGAACAGTAGGAGGAGTTGTTCGAGTAGTAGAGCTCCTCGTCGACCAAGATTCCGATCCAGTACCTGTCTAGCATCTTGTAGGCTGAAGAGCCATGGCGCGACGACAGAAAGGGATGTGTTGCATCGCGGCCAGCATACTCCAATAGTATGAAGTCGCCGCCAGGGTGCTCATAGACAAACTCGGTAATGTTGTAAACCTTGTCGAATATAACCATCCAACAGTCGTCTAGGGAACAGTGCGACTGAACCTCGCTCATAGTGTACTTCCTATCCAATTGCCACGCAACATGGCCTCTGCTATTTCTGCTGTTTCCATTATTATTGCTGTTGGCATTATTATTGTTATTATTATTATTGCCTCTGCCTCTTGTGTTGTTGAATTTCTTCCCTTGAACTCGTGCGTCTGTGCTTCTTGTGGTGGTTGTTGTTGTTGTTGTTGCGCTTTTGGGCAATTGGTTGGCATTAACTGTGGTTTGAATTGCTTCTGAGGCTGCTGTTGTGCTGTTTGTCTTGGCCGCCGCTCGGCTGTTGCTTGTCTTGGTGGTGAGGCTGCTGCTGTTGTTGTAGCTGTTTTGGCTGCCCTTTGCGGCCACCCTCTGGCTGAGCTGGCCCATTTCTGGCTCCTCCTCTTCGCGGCCCGTCCTACTCGTCCCATAGCTCGAGGCTACGGATGAGAAAAAATTTCTGAAAATCATCTCCGTGCCGCCTTGTGATGGGGCCCCTGCTGATTACGTCGCCCAATTGAGTGTGTCGTCGAAATGTGTTGATGCAGCCTTAGATAACTCGGCGCCTGGATTTAAATGTAAACAAAGGTGAACACCTATTGGCTTGGCTTGCCTTCTGCTGCTTCTAAGGAACACGAGGCTGTTTGCTTCTGTGTAAGTTCTCTCTGTGCTTGAGGAAACCTTTTCGCCGGTGAAGAGAGAGTGTGTTTGTGGTCGCACAAGTGTGTGTAAGTGTGTGTTGGTGCTTGGCTGGTTCTTGCAAGTGTGGCGCGCAAGTGAAAGCGAACTTGTGAAATTCGTCCAACGAGAACGTGTTGCTCCTGTGCTGCGGTGTGTGCGTGTGCGGGTCTGTGCTCGTTGGGCGTCCAGTTTTATTTGTGTGTGCGTCGGTTCGTCTGGCTGCAAATCTGCCTGTGTTTGTATGCGCGCGCGCGCCCTTTCTGCATGTGTTTATCTCTGTCGCCAAGTGGCTGCTGCCTTCTGTCTCTGTGCCTGTTTCTTCTTCTTCTTCTTCTGTCAGAGTGGAACCACACTCACAATTAGCCACCCAATCAGTAGTGACAGACAATCTCGAGGGTGCGATGCAAACTGCTGCAAAGTTGCACCAAATCCATCAACAAGTGTCTCTGTGCTCTCTGGTGCCAATTGTGGTGCGCAGACTGAGAGAGCCACTAGATTATGTGCACTTTGCTCAAAATGCGCACACTTACACACTTACACTTGCAGACAAAACACACACAAGCTTGTCTGAATGGAAACCGAATACAAACCAGGCGCCTGTGATTCACTTTGTTGCCCATCTTTCACTTGCTGAAGTTGTCCTCAAATGAACCAAAGAACATGCCTTCCATTGGCAGTAGCAGTATCAAATCAGTGGAGTGAAATTCTGTTCTGGCTCAAGTCTGTTCCCAATTTGTCTCTGTGGCCACTTTTGTGCCCCGAAATAAATGTTTGTGCTGAAGAGAAAGTTCCCAAAGCTAAGGGAAGAAAGGCGCCCAGTTGGTGAGACAGAGATAGACACTTGTGCACAGAAAGCGCCGCTGCTCCACTCTGACCGCTGGCGCAGATCAGGCACAACAAAGAGCAGGCAACTTTTCTCGCCATTTCTGAACTCTGTGCGCACGACACTCTTCGGCTGCTCGCTCGTCGTTGTCGTCTGGCCATCCTTATCATCAGGCGACAAAAAGATCGAGATAGAAAAATACATCACACTTAGATGGAGAGAGACAACACCAATGAGGCCTAGTGGAAAATAAGTGGCAAAGACATTGTCACTTATCGCAGACAAACACACAAAGGCCTATGACTTGTGACGCTTAGGACGCTTAGGCCTGGTGCTTGGTGCCTTGCCGCTTGGTGCCTGGTGCCTTGCTGCTCGCCGCTTGGTGCTCGCCGTGGTTTATTGAGGCAAGCCAGCTAGCTTGGTGCTCGCTTGGTGAGCAACTTGTTGCCGTTCGGCCGCGTCGGCAGCTTTGGAGGAGCGCGACATTGGAGCGCCCTAAGGGAAAGTGGCCTATTCTGTGCTGCACTTTGGCGCGCCCACTTGCCCTAAGCACTGGCGCTCCTTAGGGCGCAGCTGCTCGCACACGAGCGCGACTCTGCGTGCGAGCGAACTTTGCTCGCGCTCGCACAAACTCGCGCTCGCTCTCGCACACACGCGCACACGCACGCACCCACGCTCGAAAGGCTGCGGCGCGCACAGACGCACGCACGCACGCGCGCTCGCACTAGCGAAGCTCGTCGCGCGCACCGAAGCGCTGCGCGCGCAGCAACAAGTGCTCATAGGGGCGTACTGCATGGTGCGCCTTCCTCCACACAGTCTCGCCTTGTCTCGGCACAAAAAAGGCGCCCGCCCAGCGCGATCACAGGCAGGAGGCAGGAGGCGCCCATTGTTGGCGGCAACTTGAGCGCCGGCGGCTCATGTTGGCCGCACGAGCAACATGAGGCACAAGTTGCCAAGACAAGAGCACTGTGACTAAGCGGGCGCCATTGTGGTGCAGCGGAACGAGAAGCTCCGGTCGCCGCTCGCCCACAAGGCCGCCGCGGCTCGCGGACTGACCGGACGCTGGCCGTTGAAAGCTCGGCACTCGTGCACACGTTCACGTCCGCACGGGCGACGAGCTGCGGCCGGCAAAAAGCGATAAGCTCGCGCGAGCTTATCACTTTTCGCGGCTTTTTGCTCGCTCACCGCCGAGCGGCCACCAATTGGGAGCCCTTTTTTCTCTTCCTTCCTCTTTCGGGGTGGCCTTTTTTGCGGCCGCGCGCTGGAAACAAGAGCGCCCAAGGAACGGCGAGCTCTGCACGGCATGCAGCCCCTCGGAAACCCCCCACATGGAACGCGCCATCAAGCCGCCCATCTGGCCGAGGGGGCGCAGCTCAGGCTTGGCAGGGGGAGGCAAAGGGCAAGTTATCACCAGAGAATGCGAGTTATCGCCAGAGAGAGAGCAAGTTGTCGCCAGAGAGTGCCATTTACTGCCGCTGAGCGGCGGGCAATAGTTGGCACCGATTGCAGAGGCGCAGATTATTCAGTGGCATGATCGTTGGCTCGCCTTTGGCGCTGCTCAGCGGCGGGCGTGCTGCGAAAGAGAGTCGACTAGTTGAGCGCGTGGAGCAGAAGCGGCAGCTCAGCGCAGTGTACGGCTGACTGTTGGCGGCGGGGAAGCTGCCCTCTGGATTGGGCACACATGGGCGAACGTTTTCTCTTCGCTCGCTATCAATCAGCGCGCCGCAGGTTGGCGAATTTGCTTTGGTTCGGCCGCGCTAATCCGAAATGATAATTGGCCGCAATCGGCGCGCCGAAATCGATGCAAGCGATGCAATTGAAGGACGCGCCTTGCCCATTCGGTTTCCCCGAGCAACAGGCCACGGCTGTGCTTCGCTTTCGGCAGCACTGGCTCGCCTCACGGCTCTGCTTCAGGCTCATGGTTTGTTCGCCAACTTGTTCGCTCGTTCGTTGGCTTAATCTGTGGCTGCAATTGGCGCAGTGAGTCCCACGCGGCCCAGGCATCATGCGGGCGGCGAGCGTGGCCGCCAGTGCAAAGGTGCGGCAGAGGCCGCGCTCACTTGTTGCGCGCGAGCCAAGTTCGCTGGGTGTGCGCGCGACCCGCAAGAGTCACCGAGCGGCGCACTGTCTGAGGCTGGCCACCTGCTCGGACTAGTTACAGTGTGCACTGTGCGCGCCCCCAATTTTGCGCGCACAGTGCAACAACACAGAGACCAGCGCCGCACACACTCTCCAGCGGCAGGCTCCCTTCAACGCACACTTTGACACAGCGTCGCCAGTGCACGCCAGCCGGAACACTCTCACTCCCAGCCACAGTGAGTGCCGTAAACCCGCCGGATCCCACACAAGAAAGCCAAGATGAGTGCAGCCGCCGGCGCCCAAGCGGCCAGTGCGGCGGCCGAGCGGCGCACTGGGCCTTTAGCCAGCCCAGTGTCCAGCCAGGGCGCCGAGCTCGAGCTCGAGGGCGCCCCCAAGGAGCGCGCCAGTGCGAGCGCGAGTCCAAGTGCAGCCCCAGCCAGTCTCAGTCCGGGCGGCGTGCGCAGGACCAAGTCGCACAACGACCTTGCCGGCAGCACGCGAGCCACGAGCAGCGCCCTCCAGTCTGAGCAGCAACACGTCCAGCAAGCGAACAGGCCGCCAGAAGAGCGGCCCCAGAAGAGCAAGTTGGGCTCGCGCAAGCAGAGCGACAAGCGCGAGCAGAAGGCCAAGCAGAAGCAGACAGCCAAGGAGAAGAAGAAGCAGCCAAGCACAGACAAGGGACACAGTGCAATGCGGCGAGCGCGCCGCCTTATTGCGCGCATGTTTGGCCGCCGGAGGACGGGCGACAAGTGGCCCCAGCAAGCCGGCTTGGCGCAGACCAACAACGGCGAGCTCGCCAAGCAGCAGCAGCAGCAAGAGCAGCCAGCGGGCGCCCAAGGCCAGCCGGACCACGAGGGCCAGTTAGCGGTTGGCGCTCTGCTCGGCGCACGTTCCCCAGGCGGAAGTGGCGCCCGCGAGGAGCTGCGCGCCGAGTCGAACGAGGGTGAGTATCTGGCCAGCTGGCCTGTTTGCATAATAATTGGGCCGCGTTAGACTGGCCCCCGAAGAATGCACGTGCACACGAGAGCGGCTTCCAACAGTCTCAACTGGCTTGTTCAAGCTGCCCCCAAGCCGCAGCTTAGCTTGCGGCCGGAAGCGGCGAGCTGCAGCGGATCGGGTGGCGCCGATCGATCGTGATGGGTGGCGCCACGGAGGAGAGTCCGCGCCCGCATCTCTGCCTCTCTGCATCTCTGCGGCGCATCGAACACAGTCTCGCGCACAGTTTCAAGCACAGTCCCAAACACAGTCTCTCGTGCACAGTCTCCCAAACAAACTCTCTCAAGCACAAACTACAAAGCACAGTCCCACTTCCAACCAGTGCGCGCAACTCCACCCTCGAGCGCGTTCTTTTTTCGCTTCCGCCCGGCCACGCCCCCAACGAGCTTCTGCCCGCCGGGGAGCTTGGCCTGGGGGTTTGGTGCGCGAGCTTGGCGGTGGCGAGACAGTGTGTGTGGGGCAAAGAAGAGCGCGAAACAAGGCCCGTCTAATGTCTCGTGTCTCTCGTCTCATCCATATTCGCGGCCAATTTCCCTCTGCGGCGGCGCTCGAGGGCGCCTTCCGCAGACTCGCCTTCCGCAGACTAGCCGCCGCTCGCCCGGCCCGCACACACTGTCCAGTGGGCCAATTTGCGCCCCACGCCTTCTCGTCGCGCGCGGCCCTTAGGGCGGCCCGCATCGCCGGTGACAGCGAGCCGGCCGAATGGGCCAATCAGTGCCGCTCGCCGCCGGCACACCTCAGCTCGGCCGCCCACTAACACCCTTCGCTCGCTTCTAGTGGGCGCCCCCAAGCGCCAAACTGGCCGCCCAGCTGCCCACTGGCTCCTCTCTAGCAGCCCAAATTAGCCCCACAGACTGTGTGCGGCCGGCGCGCTGGCCAGAGCGGAAAAAGGCGCCCCAGTGGAGCTCGCAGCGGCCGCGCACATCTCGTTAGCTCGTCACCTTTGTCGCGCTGCCCGAAGCTTGTCGCGCGCACCCTCTCCAATGGGCCAAGGCGGCGCGCCCTGAACAGTAAGCGAGTCGTCCCAGTGGCGCGCGCAGTAACTCGCTGGCGCCCAAGTGCAGCCGCCCAGACCTAGTAGCTCGGCCGCAGTAGTCTAGCCGCCGGGACAAACCGGCCGACAAACAGGCCAATTTGGCCCCCTCCAGCCAGACCGCTGCAGCCAGCGTCTTGCCAGCCGTGGGCCTTAACAGACCCTTGTGTCTGTTAAACAAAACTGGCGCCACTGTGCGGCCTGCGCGCCCGCCAGCGGCCGCCAGCCAGCCACAGAGGCGCCTCTGTGTGCTCGAGGGCGGCCTCGCGAGTGGGCCAGTTGGCGAGCGAGTACGCGAAGCCGCGCCGCTCAGTGCACGCTCCTGCAGTTGAGTGGGCCGGCCGCCCGCTCGCCCCACTGGCAGCCAGGCTCTTTTGCTACTTCCAAGCAATTGTGTTCGCATAAACACCCAACCAAAGGAACGCTCCTTCTCCTCTCCCACTCACAGTCTCTTGCCGCCTGGCCCAGTCTCTCTCTCTCTCTGGCTGCGTGAGAGAGTGGTGAGCTCGACTCTAGAGCAGAGCTGGCGGCCCATTTCGTGCCGCCGCCGGCTGAGAAGGGCGGCCCTGAAGAGCTGGGCGGCGAACGTTGGAGAATGGGGCCGAAAGGAGAAAGGAGCAAAGGAGGCGAGATTCTGCACAACATTTGGGGGCACACAACACACACTCGCGGCCGGCGCCACTTCGTGCGATCATCACTCGTTCGCGCTCCATTCGGACGGCGCGTTGGCTGCACTCTGTGAGCGCGCGCTTCGCTCGTTCTCTACTCCCTCTCTCTCTCTCTCTCTCTCCCCTTCCTGTGCTACTCCTTCCCTCTGGCTGCCGGCCGTCCGCTTACACTCACTCTCTCGTGTCTGCTTCATTGCCGCCGCGCTCGCTGACTGTCTGTCTGCGCGTCTGTCTGTGCGTGTGTGTGTGTGTTGCAGATGAACAACAGTGTCAAAATGCGCGAGCAGCGCCACACACCAATAACATTCGACTCTCATCTCTTGGATACTCTCTCTCTCTCTCTCTCCCCCTATCTCCCTCTCTCTCTCTCTCTCCATCTCTCTGCCCACTGAATCTCGCTCTCTCAAACACAAACACACACACAGACACACACACATACACACACTGCCTATTGCACACCTTGAATATGTATTAGAGGTGTCCATTATAACTACTATTATTATCTCTCTCTCTTTCACTCTCACTCTGTCTCTCTCTCACTCTCTTTTGTATCCTCTGCCACCAGCTACAGCCTATTATCATTACAGCTCTTATTGATATCAAACACTGAGGATATATTGAGAATCACTGTAATTGACTAAAAAACGCCCCGAACGATTTCACATTTACACAAACACACGCACACACACACACACACACAAACACGCAAACACTCATCCTCACACACCGATACGCCAAAACCGCGAGCGTGAATATATATATATAAACATCAATATCAATTCTTATAAATTTATATATATATATATACCCTTATCCATACATCTATCAATTACCACCAACACATCTAACACATCCTCATATACACACACACATACACAAACATTTACACCACTACCAAAACATACATATATATATATATAAACACTTATATATATATATATTTTTACAATGGGAAATACGCCGACCTCTAAAAAAGGCGACCATGCCGAGAATGTGCAAAAATATTTAGCTGAAGCGAAGAAAGATTTTGAGAGAAAATGGGAAAATCCAGATAGTAACACAGCACTATTAGATCATTATGAAAGAATACGAACATTAGGTACTGGTAGTTTTGGTAGAGTTATGCTTGTTCAACATAAAGAAAAGTTAGATTATTTCGCAATGAAAATATTAGATAAACAAAAAGTTGTTAAATTAAAACAAGTTGAGCATACATTAAATGAAAAACGTATTTTAAAAGCGGTTAACTTTCCATTTCTTGTTAAATTAGAAGCATCATTTAAAGACAATTCATATTTATACATGGTGTTAGAATATGTCCCTGGTGGTGAAATGTTTTCACATTTAAGGAAAACTGGTCGATTCAGTGAACAAGCAGCCAGATTTTACGCGGCACAAATAGTGTTAGCATTTGAATATTTACATTATCTGGATCTCATTTATCGTGATCTGAAACCAGAGAATTTATTAATTGATCATCATGGCTATATCAAAGTTACTGATTTCGGTTTTGCCAAACGCGTCAAAGGTAGAACCTGGACATTATGTGGTACGCCTGAATATCTAGCACCTGAGGTAATACTTAGTAAAGGTTATAATCGAGCCGTTGATTGGTGGGCATTGGGTGTACTAATTTACGAAATGGCCGCTGGTTATCCACCATTTTTTGCCGATCAACCGATACAAATTTACGAAAAAATTGTCTCGGGCAAATACAGATTCCCTGGACATTTTAGTTCAGAGTTGAAAGATTTATTAAGAAATCTACTGCAAGTTGATCTAACAAAGCGATATGGCAATCTTAAAAACGGTGTTAACGATATCAAAAATCACAGATGGTTTGCTACCACGGATTGGATTGCAATATTTCAAAAGAAAGTTGAGGCACCATTTTTGCCCAAATGCAGGGGGGCCGGAGACACGAGCAATTTTGACGATTACGAAGAGGAAACCCTTAGGATAGCAAACACGGAACTATGTTCAGAAGAGTTTGCATCGTTTTAGCAATGTCGATGGAATATGGAAAAAGAAATCAGAGGATTATTATTATTAATATTATTACAAGCGAAAAAAGAAGAAAAAAAGCAAATCACCAAGGCAATAAAAAATTCAAGCTGCAACAAACACTACAACATCAACACGAATAACTTTAAAGATTTTCCTGCTATCAAAAGGAATCTTCTTCTAGTGTTTCATCATCATCTACTACAGAGCATGACACGATTTTCCATATCTCTAATCTGAAGCTAGTTTTATAGTTTCGGTCTTTCATTTCATTTCGCAAAACACAGAAGACTGGTTGCTGATTATTAGGAATCAAACCTAAAAGAGTGTGTGTAAGTGTATGTGTCATGAACAATTCATGAACGAGTTCCAATTGCTGATGGTTTTCACAATTTTTTGAAAGCATCGCTTATGCTATTGGCCGCGGCCTGTTGAATCGCGTTGGTGGCCACATCTTGAACGGCTTGTTGGGCCCGTTGTGGTAATGACGGCAAGTTTGGTGGTGGCCTCTGGCCGGGCGGTCCCCCTCGGTTTGGAACGCCGGGGGCCGGACGCGATGCTGGAGGAGGAGGGGGCCCACGACCACCGGGTCCGACGGGAGGCGGGGCGCCACGCGAAGGTGGGTTAGATTGTGTCGGTTTAATCGCCTGTTGTTGCTGCTGCGGATTTGGCGAAGGGGGAGGCTGCCAATCGTTTTTCACGGGCGGCGGCGCTGGTGAGTATGTTGTCTGCATACTGACATCGCCAATAATCTTCAGAGCCTCCTTGCAAGCATGATAGGTGTTCAACATGTCTTGGCGACGTCTTTCCTCTTCAGCAGACTCTTCCATTAAGGTGCTCTGGTCCGCAGATTGGTATAAGTTAGCTAACAACTCGGCCATTATAAAGCACTTGGTTGAGTTAATCATCAAGTGCATCACCAACTTGGGCACTAGGTCCCGGAATGTCTTGCGCACAATGTTCATGTATGAATCAACTAGGTTCCTAATTGTCTCAACTTGACGCTCTAGAACTGGATCTAAAGAGGTCATTTGGCCACCGGCTGAGCTATTGTCGTACCCGTCGTTCTCGTTGTTGGTGCCTGAGGTATTGCTGGAACTTTTGTCTAGATAAACACCGGCTCGGAGGAATGACGCTTTCCAAGAGTCGACCTCCTCTTGAGATTCGCATGATAGCTCTAGATGTTTGAAATCCTTGTAAATATTCTTTTGATCTGAGTAAAACAAACTAAACGTATTACGGCGCGACATAAAACCTGCCTCAACGTCGCGTATCTTCAATCCATCAATTGGTAACATGAACTTTTTATCTTTCTCCTCTTGATCCTTGTACCAACTCAATGACTCAGCCGTTAGAACAAACCAATAATCCTTAGATCCACCACGTATTATACCTAAATTATGAATGCACATATAGCCTTTTCTTATAACCTGGTTTCCAATTTTCCTTTGGGCGCTAGTCGCATCTGAACTAGAGTTCTGTTGCGCGTTCGAAAAACCGATAAAATCTTCATGATTAGTGTTCATATAAGCTAACTGTATGTCAACTAACAACATGAGTTGGTCTTTGAGTATGTTCTCTCGTTCTCGAATGTGGTTTGTTATAATTCGTTCAGTCTCTTCGCGTAATCTCGGGTAGCGTTGCATCTTTTCACTGCACTTCCTCAAAACGGATCCCAACTCTTGAACGACCAGATCAACACACTTCAACGATGGCTCTCTCAAGCGGGTTATTTGCGTTTTAACAATGGCATCGAAAGCCATATCCGGAGTGAACAAACCCACTCGGATACCATGGATGTTCCTAATGGCATAGGCAATCTCGCGCCTGAGCTCTTTCTCATCACATTCCATTTTAACTATTTCGAACGGGAAACGTTCGTGAAAGATTCGATTGATTCGAGCACCACCCGAAAGCTCAGCCGTGTTAATATCCGAGTTACCCGATCCCTCGATGGCACGCTCAAATTCATTCTGCAGTTGCTGTATCATTTGTAACATTGCTTTGGTTTTCATCGATGGGTCATCTGGTCTGAAATGACGGAACTCCTCAACCTCTTTCTCTAAAGCGAATTGCTGCTTTCTCAATTTCTCTCTGAGTGCCGGCAAAGTGTCACGAATATGATTGGTGAGCTGTTGGTTGAGAACCCGTTGCAAATATGGAGTTCCACAACGTTCTGCTATGTGCTGATATGAAGGATGAGTGGCGAAAAACTTTCTCTCTGCCTCCAAAGACGCCCTAATATCTTTCTTGCCCTCGATATCCTTTTGAGATCTATTGATGACTCCGATGTAACCACGACGCAATGGAAACACCTTGTTCTCTAGAATATCTCTAGCGTCGGTTCCCTGGTCCATGAGATCGAGTTTAGTTATGACACCGATGGTTCTTAAGCCATCTGGATCAACTTCTTTAGCCAGTTTTAAAGCATCGCTGGTTGCCAGATCTTGGTTTGCAGGAGTTACAGCTAATATCAGGCAGTTTTCGCGCCTGATGAAAGTGAGAATCATTTCTCGGATCTGATGCTCTATGTCAGCAGGTTGGTTACCAACGGGAACTTTGGTCAGTCCAGGCAGATCTATAAGTGTCAGATTCAAGACATGAGGTGAGAAAATCCGCAGATTGATCGGTATTGGGGATATGCCCTTGTTGCCTCCAGTACGACGTTCTGTCTCATCCTCAATTTCCTTGCAAATTTTGTCAAAATCATCAAAAATTGTCTCACGACAGTGAGCAAATTGGCCGTATTCTTGGTTAGAATTGATGAGCTGCAATATCAGTGGCCTACGTGTCACGATACCGGCACCACGAGGGAGAAAGTCACGACCGACAAAGTTCTCCAAGACTGAAGATTTTCCTGCAGATTGGCCACCGACCACAGCAATCTGTGGTAGGTCCAAACTAAGGTTCACGCCCAAACTTGTGAACGCATCATGTAACTTATTAACGAACCCAATGAGTCCTTCCATGCCCTCATTCTGCCACGACATTTTGGATTAGTATCTGGAGTCTCAGCACGGATCAATAGTATGGTTGATATAAATATTTCTATGACTTGAAACAGAAACTTGTAATAAATAAAGAGAGATAATGTATAAGATAATCTGTAGCTTCACCGGAATTCCAGAATATCGAGATCTAGTGAGTGAACACTACCTTATGCTTTAGAACTAGTATATGCTTTCATATGAGACTCTCTATGATACACAAGAACCTCCAACGGTCCAATGTTAGCCGACTAATATGAGAATTTTTGGACCAGAGTGATCACCTATATAATATAGATATGATTAGATAGTATTTGGTTTCCTTTCAACTAGATTGATAGCGTAATTGGGAATGAGAAGTTCTTTGGAGTTTAAGTTAGCACAATATGGTGCCGGACCTCACTATTCAAGAGGATTTGGGGAGTTTTTTGGTGGATTGTATGAGTTTCTTGTCTGATTATTGTTCCAAATCTATTCCTGATTCTGAGCCAGTGAACGTGGCCTATTTTTATCTTAGAGTCTAGATTTGACGAACTAACAATTCGAGGTATCAACAATGTCAATGACTATGTACAACTTGGTAGTGAGAGATTAATGATTAGCTGAATTTATTCCGAGAAGTAAGCTCGAGATTTCAGTAGTGCCCCATTGTTGCTTTGTTTACGAATCTCTCTCTAGACTCCCGGACAGGTTGGAAGGTTCAACTTGAATAATAATGGCCATATATCCAGTGACGATAGATCAGCTTGATGCTGATGAAGGGAACCCACCGCTGAGTTGTTTCTGCTGAATATAGAATGGAATTTGGAGACCAAATGATGAGTGCGAACCAATACATGGTAACTTTAAGCCGTGCAGTGTCAGGGCGATCCCGATCGTGCAGGGCATAGAGGCCTCTGGCTCGACCACTGTCTGAGTGGTGGAGAGATCAGGCGCGAGTGTGAAAAGCACTAATATTCGAGAACGAAGGATGGAAGCTCGCTGTATCATCAGTAACAACTCTTCGAAGCGCGTTCTCGTACAATGGACGCACTGTGCGACATCATGCCGCCAGGGCGCACACAGAAGCAGTGCAAGTAAATAATACCGAGGAGACGCCCCCTCGATCCCGAGTGGGGCGTGTTCGAGAATGCGGCAAGGATGGTCAATCCAAGCTTTGAACGAGCCCGAACAACAACGCTGTGGTCCCATAGAGTCGTACGAGTTTAAATCTAAAAGGTCGCGGATGGAATAACAAAATTATCGACCATCAATTGGGGATCCATCCTTACACTGGATTTCTCAATAACTATCTATATCGATTACTAGGCCGATTTGCACGACTGGCAAACAACCAACCAAGATGTTGAGTCGTATTATGGCGACCGCCTCTATGCGGCGAAACATGTTCAAGATATTAGAAAATCATAACGTGATGCAAAATGCAGTTTTCAAAAGAGACAGCGGCCATAATACAATTATGGTGAAACCAAGTCCATCGGAAATGAGATTTGCTAGAAATTGGTTTCACTTCTACCTAGTACTAGTCGGTGTGCCTGCATTTGTTCTTGCCACCATAATAAGCATACGTGAAAATCCTGTTCTCACCGAAATACCCGAGGGCTACGAACCATTACCCTGGGAGTACGAGAAGCACGCTGTCTCAAGGTTTTGCTCCAGATACTTATTCTACCCTCTCGAAAGGGAATTTGAAGCATTTCTAGGTCTACATGAATACAATGCGGAGGCGAGGATATTATCCATGTTAGGAAAGAAAATTGACAGCGTGATGAAATTTTACAATGATCATCGCTCGAAGAATTTCATACCCTCTTTTGGTGCAGACTATGTGAGAAAAGGTAGAGATGAATACGGCCGCTCGGATGAGGTATCGGCTCTACCAAATACAATGTTCGAGCCTGCATTCGATTCAGATACTAAATTGGTTCCTGTGGAAGGATATAGTAAAGTTTAATCAGGCTTGATTCAACAGCCTCTCCAAAGAAGTGGACCTAGTCTCTTCGGAGAATCTGGGCCAAGAAAATGGCCAGGAGAAAGCTCTGGGTACTTCCAGGGTGATTGTTTCACATTTGGGACAGAGACTCGAACAAAATATATGATCACACTCAAGATATTTCATCAGAGGCCACCACCAGAACATGGATAGATGATTTTTTTGATTTGATTGCCTCAGTGCCCTGTGGTAAATTATTGTGTGATACACAAAGAATGTCGTGGTCGTTACAAAATAGGCTATTATTACATCAATCAAATAATGTCCCCTAGCTACTAATATGAGTATCACACCGCCTACTGAGCTACCAAGTAGAATTGTATTGAATATCCCCCAATAAATAGAGCGTTTAGTCTGCTTTGGCACCATATATTCTCTAAGGAATAGGTAGAAGAATGTCAGTGTTACAGTGTGACCAGAAAAGATGTAATCGCCGCAATAAACGTGTTGACCGTTGATTGATAATCCAAAACCCCACATCATGTGAAAGACACGTCTGAATATCTCAGGTAAATAGTATGACCAAGAGGCCCTCTGATCGGGGTCCATCTTTTTAGCACAGTAATTGAATTTGATCGGATGGATTAGAGGCACTTGGGTGCTGGCCATACAGATTGCTCTTAGGAGATAAATGACTCCCATGATCACACATAATCTCCTAAATAGGACTATTCTGAAACGATGTAAAAACAATAATATCAACACTAGGAAGGCTTGAATACTGATGATATACTCTGCGACGTCTAATCCCCACGCTGCTTTGGGTAATATATCGAATGATAAATCTGGTAGTTCATCATATGGAGGCACTCTTTCATGGATGATGGCTAGCACGAAGAAATTTAAAAACATATTTAAGATTGCAAATAGTGATGCTATGGCATTTTGTGGCGATATTATCTTTTGATTGGCAGAAAACTGCTGTCCTAAGCTTAAGGGTTCCATGCCTGATTGTTGCTGTCTGGTTAATGAATAGCTGTTGATCTAATCGAACAGACGAATATTAATATTCCTCTGGGCGATGATGTGAATGATGAGACCAAGTGCGTGTATCCGAAAAAAGGTTTTTCCGGACACAGGATATCGTAATCTTTACGAGCCGTATTTTGTTGAATGCAATAGATGAAGGGTCAAGTTACGGTGGATACGGTATGAATTTGGAGCAGAACCAATGGTTCAGTAGGAGATTGAGTAAGGATAAATGCTGATTAGAGCTCTGGTGAGCACAATGGTTACAAATAGCGTAGTGCCATCGAGGGGCAATGGTGGTGACTACAATAACAACAAAGACGGCTCACAAGGCGATGGCGGCCTCTAGATTATTAATACGAGAATGAGTATTTTCGCTAGCAGTGGTTTGTTTGCTGTCTGGTGTTCGCTTATGTACGAAACGAGAGCAACAGCGCACTCATAGGGACAGTTGTGAATCCTGTGCGAAAGAAGGGAGAAAGTACATATCTATGTAGGGAGCAGAGGACAAGACCATGACAAGTGCAACTGGATAGGAGAGGAAAGCTATATTTGCGCTGCATTTAAATCTGGCCGACTGGGCGCTTGTGTATCTAACACTTGCGCACAATTGTTGAAATATTCCATCATACACAGCAAGCGATAGACACACGCTAGCACCATCTTGCGCTCATCTAGCCAGTCAATCAGTTTTGCTTTTCTCCTTACGATGATCGCACAGCTCTCACAGGATCGTCACTGCAACAGAATTGAGCTGTCCTTGTTAAAGGGACTGGCTGTGTAAACTGAACGGCAGTGTTGTTCCTTGCACGTGGATGCCACAAACAAGCGTCTGCATCCTCCATTTTGGGCTTTCTGGTTCCCAGGCCGACAAAGTGGCATGCAAACCCATAACATGTGGCCGAAGCTTGATCCAAGACGATCGAATGTCCAGAAGGAAATAAGTGGGACTTGTTTACCGAAATTCTCTTCCAATCATCAGTGACAACAAACGCTCAAAACTGGCACCACTTATTCCATGCAACTTAAAAATCTCATTTTATCGTTGGATCATTTTAAAACAGACCTATCACTCTTCCTCGGCTAGCTCTTCAACCCTTGCCATAATGAAAGTGGAGCCGCCCCCAAATTGGCTGGAAACCATCGAGAACATCCGCAAGATTAGACAAAAATATCCAGCCCCAGTGGACTCGATGGGCTGCGACCAGGCCCACTATGATCGAGAAAGCGAAACAACCAAGAGATTTCTAGTTCTAGTCTCTCTACTGCTCTCAAGTCAAACCAAAGATCCCATAACATGGGCCGCAGTTAGGAAACTGAAGGACAAGGGATTGGATAATCCAAAGGAAATTTTAACCACCAAAGAGAAGGACATTGAGGATTTGATCCATCCGGTGGGCTTCTTTCGCCGGAAGGCAGTCTACTTGAAGAAGGTTAGCCAAATCTTGTTGGACGAGCACAATGGCGACATTCCCGACACTGTTGAGGGATTATGTAAGCTACCTGGTGTGGGCCCGAAGATGGCGCACTTGTGCATGCAGGAGGCCTGGAACGTGGTCTCTGGGATTGGTGTGGACACGCATGTGCACCGAATTGCGGCCCGTCTCGGCTGGGTGCCAGCAAAGGGAATCAAGACTCCCGAGGACACCCGCAAAGCTCTGGAGTTGTGGCTTCCGCGCGAGCATTGGCGCGAAATCAACCACATGCTCGTGGGCCTTGGTCAAACAATCTGCACTCCACTGAGACCCAAGTGCGGCGAGTGCCTAAACAACCATTTGTGTCCAAGCTCCACCGTTGGCAAGACCAAAGTTAAGTCGCCCTCTAAGAGCAGGAAGACTGCCTCCAACAGCAAGCCTGAGCCCTCCTCGCCGCCAGTCTCCACCGAGCCCAAACTCCGAAAGAGGGCCAAAAGGGGTGCAGAACGAGATAAAAAATTATCTAGCTAACTGGATAGCTATTTAGTGGGGCTTGTGGTGGTTGCTGGTGACCAAGTGGGGCCCAGTCGAGGAAGTGTGAGTGGCCGTAGTTAAGGTTGCGCGCGTACGCGAAGCAATCCTATGTGGTGGCCCCTATTTGTGCGCCCACAGAGCTGGCCAAAGGAAGGGGTGCGGTGCGATGAAATGTCCGCCACTCGGCCCCAATGGTCTGGTCTGGGGGAACCTTATCGGCGCTGGACCACGCACTCTTCCCTTGCTTTGCCACGCTATCCGTCACAGGCGCCCATTTCCGTGCTCATTCGTGTGGGCCCATTCGCTTGCATTGCATCTGCAGGAGAGAATAAAAAAAAATAACAACCATCCAACAAGACGATTCGAACAAGAGTGCTCTGCCAAGACAAGGAGAACACTCACGCGCGAGTTACGCAATCTCGTGTCAGCCGCCAGCGGTAGCGGTGCCAACGACGACGACGGTGCCGAGCTTGGTGGCGGCGGCGGCGAAGAAGAAAGGAAAAGGAGCGAGGGGGCAGGGGAGCAGAAGAGAGCTTGCTGGTGGTGGCTCCTACTATTCATAAGGGGGGCTCCTCCTGCCTGCATGCATCGATTCTCTAGCTCATGTTGCATCTTCTCCCATCGAGAGCCCTTCTTAAAGCTGAATTCTCCTTCGATCACTCTTCAACTCACTCACTCACTCACTCACCCGGTCCGCGCATCCGTAAGGAAGAGGAAGACGAGGCGGTGGCGGCCTAACATCATTGGAATCCAAATTGCGCCCACTATCACAGTTTACTTTGTGTTGCTATTGCGCGCGCGCGCACTCCCTCACGCACTCAACGTTTGTGTTCGTCTCCCTAGCTTACCATCACACACATGCTGCCGATTTTGTCAAATCCAGTAAACTTCTAGCCCCTTATCGTAGGGCCAACATTTCGTGGGCTTCACATAAAATTTCGACAAAATCTGCACAGCCAGCCAGCTTGCCACTCGAACTAACGACTCTCTCTCGGTCTCTCTCGCTCTCTGTCTGGCACTTGCACTGGCGCGGATTCTCCCCTATCTCTCACGGTAGGTCTAAATGAGCACAAAATAGCATAGTACACGCGCGCAAAACCCATAGTGCAAGTCACACGCAGACTCACCACCGCGCACTCACAGAGAACAACACAACGCAACACAAAACATTCGCTGGCTCCAGCGAACTTCAGCCACTAGCACACACACACACACACACACACACAGAGAAGAACAGAGACGATCTATCGGAGTTGTAGGCGAAAGTGAAAGCTGGAGCGAACGAAAGGTGAGCCAGGATGGAACGTCGGCGGCAAGGGGAAAACAAATTCTAGCCTCATTTAATATAAACATTGGATGGCACAGTTAGTGATGAAATAATCATGTGTAAATTAGTCACAGAACAATAGGAACACCAACTCATTCTTTTAACTCAGATGATCATCCTTTCACCGTAACACTCTCTCTAATCTTATCAAGTATCAAGACAGAATGCAACATCTTGACAGTCTAGCAACTACAAATGAAAACATACATGGAACAGGTACTTGAAAGACGCTTCACGTCAACAGACAACAGAATCTCCAGCTTCAATTTTTACCCCTCTTTTAAGCGGATTTCACTGTAATGTATCCTGCTTCACGGGCCTTGTGCATCATTGCCTATGAACTATACCTTTATAAGCAATAAAACTGCCACTCTATCTTGGTGAATCTAATCTTCGTCGGTACCTCTTGGAGTCGGCTGCATGAAAAACATTATAGTGAAAGTGTGGTGCAAAATCAAGGCTCAAAACTGGGTCTGGAGGGAATCTCAACAATAAGCTTATTGCCATCTTGTTAGAGCCAGTCTAGCTGAATCTCTGAAAACACGAATTATGGCTCTTAAACAACCGGCAATAAGCAACCAAACTTCTAAAATGATACAGCGCCGGAATCAACTTAATACCAACCGATCCAAGCATAAACTCTGGCGTATGCTTTCTCTATTAGATCTTCGTTTTACTGATCCATCGATTGAATCTAAATATCATGAATATTATGCTCAAGTTAAAAGAGATTTGTTGCCAACCGCCATCCAAGTTGTGCTTTTAGTTAATTTTTTGCAATTTTTATTAACCTTATTCAACTACTATTTAGTTTCTGGTCAAGATTTTGCCTTTGGCTCTCTATTATCTTCTTCAACTAACGAAAAGCACTCTTCGTTAGCCCAAAGTTTATCAACTAGTCTACCCGATCGGTCTTTCAAAAACGATAGTAATGATAAAAATGCAGAACTAAGTGATGCTCCCGAAATAGGACAAAACCGATTAAAGCAACAACCAATTTCTTCGACCCTATGGGTACCTATTATGATACAGCTATTAGTGTTTGTGCTCACCCTATGCTTACTGCGGAGCATACGGCGAGAGCTAGGACCACGCCATCGGCGCCCATCCTCAGAGCCGGAAACTATCAAGTTAAAATGTAAGAGGAGAAGACTTAGCAACGACCTCAGAGATAAGGACGGTGGGCAGACCGATTATGGTGATGGCGACGAGGAAGAGGAAGAAGAAGAGGAAGAAGAAGCGAAGCAATTGAGAAGGAAGAGTAAGAAAAAAAGCGCGAGGGGCATGATGTTGATTAGAGATAAATGTCTAAAAATAACTAATTTTAGACTTGTTATGCCATATATCCTGTGGCTCCTACAACTAGTCCAGATTGCCTGCGCTCTCTGGCCTCAACAATCATTCATCGCCTATTCAATATTGTTACTATACTCTTATGCAATTTACGTTATCTTGCCCATCCGTCTGCCGTCGTGTATATTGCTGGCAACCGCAATGTCCCTGATAGAGCCTTGCATAGACTGGCTTCTATTGCTCAAATTGAATAGCATCAATAATGCAGAAGTTACAAAATCGTTTGGCAGGCTTCAAGATTCTTCTTCAATCTCTAGTGATTCTATCAATTCCCCGATTTTTAATTTGACTCCATCACAGAATCAATCATTCGCAGAAACGAGCGCACTAGTCCGCAAGCAGAATTACTTCGACACCCGTGCATTTTCTAACAACTCCTACAAATTGGCCGCCACACATCAGCCTAGAACTAACTTTTTATCAAACCGCAATGCAATCATCGAAAGTGTCCTCTCTATCTCAATGACCTCCCAAATAACTAAACTTTGGGCTTTCATGTTACTGATTTTAGGGGTCAATATAATTGGAATAATGAGCTTTTTCTTCTACGATCGTCAACAGCGTTCCGCCTTTATTGAAACGAGGCAGAATTTTGCAACCAAAGTGACCCTAGAACAAGAGAGTAAAGAACAAGAGCGTCTTCTCTTATCAATATTACCCAAGCATTTAGCTTCAGAAATACGTCAAGATCTGGGCGCCGTTTTGACTGGTCAATTCAAAAAAATCTATATGCGCCGTCATGAGAACGTGAGCATCCTATTTGCTGACATTGTTGGGTTCACTGCAATTTCATCTCATTGTCCAGCGCCGGAACTGGTCAGAACCTTGAACGAACTATTTGCTCGCTTCGATAAATTGGCGGAGAAGTATCATCAATTGCGAATTAAAATCCTCGGTGACTGCTATTATGCCATTAGTGGGGCGCCGAAGGAGCGGAGCGATCACGCAGTTCTTTGTGTTCATATGGGCCTATCGATGGTTGAGGCAATCAAATCGGTACGCGAAAGGACAAAGAGCACAGTAGATATGCGCGTAGGTGTTCACACGGGTGGAGTTCTGGCTGGTGTCCTTGGCCAGCGGCAATGGCAATTTGATGTCTATTCAAAAGACGTTGAACTGGCGAATAAGATGGAGAGCTCTGGATTGCCAGGTCGCGTGCACATATCTAATGCGACGTTACGTTTTTTGAATGATGAGTTCGAGGTGTGTGACGGGGATGGAGCAAAACGCGAAGAGGCACTCCGCTTGGCGAACATCAAAACTTATTTCATAGTTCGCGTGAAGAAGCCTGTAAGTACCAAGATATGAGTCATCATTACATTTCATGTATTGATGCCCGTGCAGTCCTTGCCCAAATCTCTAGTGGTCAACATCTAGACGAATTGCACCGTTTTAAACTTTGAGCAGTTGGATGCTCACTCCCTCTCATTACCACCAAAATTTCCATAGCTGCACACACTAATCCCTCTTCAACAAACACTTATCTGCTTAAACAAACTTGCTGTCAACGTGAACCTCTGCATCTCAGTATCCTGAGGGAACTCTTGACGCACCTTTGGTTGAACAACAGCAGACAGTCGGTAAGAACGGTACGGCGACGTCCCACGGAGGTTGTCTGAGGAAGACCGGGGGAGAATCCGTTGTAATAACAATCAATTCCGATGAAAAAACAAAAGCGGCAAATATCATGATGGACACTCAGGGGAAGAAAAGACCTGAATGTGAGGCCAGACAACAGACTTCCGTCCATGGAAATGCGTTAGACAAGAGTCAGGCGCATTATGGAACAGATGTCCAACAGAATGTGGAACAGAGAGGCGCCGGAAATGAAAGTTCCGAACAAAAACAAAGGAACGATTCGTTCGAGCTGGATAATGAGATCAAGCGAGTTAGTTTGAACTTTTGCAATAGCCAATTCGAGAAGCAATTCCGTTCAACGTCGGACATTACATCGTGCGTCTCTCTAGTTGGCCTGCCAATTACGCTCATCTGTGCCTTCTCCTCCTTGATCTACCTCTACGAACTGTAAGTAATTTTTCCTTTCTCCTATACGCCCTCAACCTCTCATTACCGTCGCGCATGCCCTTCCAAACCCCTACTCTTCTGTGCTGCGCATGACGACTAACAACCCCAGTAGCGAGATCGGTTAGATAAGAACCGTGCGCAAATTCAGCCTTTGTTCCTGTAATTAGCCTGACAGCCCCTCCCCAGGCGATACACTGATCTTATGCATGCATGTATCCTTCTTAACTTCTTAGCCGGTCCCTAGCTCGTTCAGTCACTTAATTCGCTTTGCGCCGGGATCCGTGTCGCAACAATTCGATCTTCGGCTATCATGCACTCATCTAACTAACAGCCTAAATCTAATAACGAAAATGAATCTCCTCCCACGAATCTGGCTAATATCCTAGACCATTCGACGTGACCCTTGCCTATAGCGTAAACTCGACCATACAGATGACAGCAGTTGCTATTTGTGTACTACCTTATTTGTGGCGCCATCAAAAGCAGCATTGGAAGTTTTTACAATCTCAGCAGCAGCAGCCTAGCGACCAGGGTGTCTCAGCCTCCCTTACTAGCAGCGCTCCTTTGAGCGAGTTCGTCCATGTTCACCAAGAACGGAAGGGGCTCCTGAATTGCATCCTTGAAGCTTCGCATACTGTCGGACAGTCTGCTTGGATGAAATTGGTCCTAAGTGCCCTAATGACACTCCTCTGGCTGGGTGCTCATCTAATTGCCTGCTTAAAATTGGTTGAGCAGTTTTCAGCCTATCTACCGGTCTCTAATTCCATCTTTCCAAACAATTCAATAAGAGATATGATGAGCTCGTTTCAGTATCACTCTCCTACAATTACAGGCCATCACAGTAAGGATTCTTTCCGAGAATCTTATATATTAACCACGGAAGAGCAGAAGAAGTTTCTTTTCAGTGTTGATTTGTTGAATTATTTTTCTGTTACCTGCGCCTTGGCTATAACTGCAATAACACGTATTAGTTTTTTAGTTAAAACAATTATGATTTTAGTTGTGATCCTACAACAAGTGATATTGAACAAGACAATTCTATCAAATCTATTAATGTTACGCTCAACTTTTATGTTAGTACTACCTCAGAATGATTTTAATCAACTCCATAGTGATCAATCGACGATTATCAAATCAAATCAAACCTCAAAATTGAACAATATCCCAACGATGAGCAACAATAACAACATTGAACTCGGTGATTTGCTGGCTGAATTCGATCAATATGTATTCACAGTGACACTCATCACACTCTGCTTAGCTCTGTTTTCGATGAATAGGCACTTCGAACTTACCAACAGGCGGATGTTCCTCTATCGTAAGCAGGCTGAAGAGCGGAAGGAGAAAGTTGCCGATATGCGACGGAAGAATGAAATGCTAGTTTATAACATCTTACCACCAAACGTAGCGAAGATATTTCTTGGCAAGAGGCAATTGAACGATGAAGAGTTGTACTCTAAATCTTATGATGCAGTTGGTGTTCTATTTGCCGCGATGCCAAACTTCAGTGATTTTTACACGGAAGAATCCGTCAATAATCAAGGATTGGAATGTCTAAGATTTCTCAACGAAGTCATCAGTGATTACGATGCATTATTAGATCAAGACCGTTTCAAGAACATAATCAAAATTAAGACAATGGGCTCCACCTATATGGCTGCAAGCGGCTTGTACGAGGGAGATGCTGCAAATTCTACAGAGACCCTCAAAATTGATCAGGAACAAAACCCTGCTAGTTCCGGTGCTAACTGCGACGCGTCCGCTAGCTGTGGCGGATCTACTGGCCACGAGATCAGTCGAGAGACTGAGATCAGAAGCAAGTGGGGTCATCTTGAACAATTGACAGAATTCGCTCTAGCTCTCAAAGACACATTAAACAATATAAACAAAGAGAGCTTCAACAATTTTGTCTTAAGAATAGGTGAGTCACAAGACAATTTGATTGCTCCGTTTTTCCATCTCCCAGCATGATTCTAATGCACCATAAAACGATTCGTTTATGATAACAGGCATCAATCAGGGGCCGATCACTGCCGGAGTTATAGGTGTCAAAAAGCCACATTTTGATATGTGGGGAAATACGGTGAATGTTGCAAGTCGGATGGAATCAACCGGAAGAGCTGGATCCATCCAGGTAGTGGAGGAGACAGCGACTATATTGCGTCATTTCGGCTTCGAGTTCGATCAACGCGGTCTAGTTTCTGTCAAGGGAAAGGGGAAATTAATGACATTCTATCTGACCGGTCGTAGTGCACCATCAATTCCAACCCACACCAGCGATACAAGCGTAACAAACGCTAGAAACAATCCAACTGGCTCAACTGATCGTCGCATGTTCATAACATCGTCACCGACCGGCCAGAGTTTCACGAATGATTCATCGAATATCCAGTTGGTGTGACCTGCGTAACTGCAAAGCAGTGCATGAACCAACCATGATACTATTGCTAGTCTTCCACAAACCAAAAACCTATAAGTTATTCCGAGATTACCATTTAACATTGGACACTGCCTGATCTTCACGATACCGAGAGCATTTTGCATATCGTAACAATGAAAGGTAGAGAGACAAATGATAGTGAGTTTTATACAGTGTTGATCATGACAGTGTGAAGTCGCATTTCAAGTTAGGAAATAAATTCATTCCAGCATGACTGATAATCAACAATCAATTGAATTCTCGTGACTTGAATGCAAAAGAGTCTCACTCTGAATTCGTAACGAGAGTTATGAGTTTTGTTCTTTCGAATCGAATTAGATTTAATCATGAGCTAGAATCACGACTTTGATAAAACAATATGTAGGCTGACTCGGAGGTCTTTTGGGAATCATTTGTTATGCCGAAAAAATCTTCCAGTAAGTTCGCCGTATCCATCTTTTCGACATAATCATCGTCGAATAACAACCAAAAACCGTATGACTTGACTATACTTATGTAGTGGCCCCTGTTAGGTCCGAATCCACAATGTATCACGACTGCAAATAAATCATATAGACGGTCTTCACAATCGTCCGTGGAGCTGCCATTGAACAGACGTAATTCCAGAGGGAAAACCACTCTTGAGGTTAATTTCGTATGCCGATTCTGGGATTCCATATATTTGAAACGTTTTAGGTGCAGTGCTAGTATTTTAGGTGGCTTCTTTATTTTCATACGCTTTTGAGCCTCCTGCTTGGAACAACATTTCTCACAGTAGTACTTGTGCTCGGAAACAAGAGTCTCCGTTTTACTGAAAACACGTAAACAATGTGTTAGGGATGTGTTCTTTTCAACATCAACACTGAGATCTATGAAATCTTCATCTTTGCTTGATATCGATTCGCAATTGAGACACCTAGTTTCATTTGTTAATGTCCCTTGGAATATTTCCTGAACCCATGTTATGGCCTGCTTATCACTCTGTTTATCGCCTCGCAAGAGGTCAGCTATAGTATTCAACAAATAATTTAAGAATTCGTGAGCATCTTGCTGCATGTAATTATCAAATACTTCATTCTCTTTCCTCAACCTATTAATGAACTTCTTCGGCGCATAGGAGCCGGTTCGCTTTTTCTGATTAGCAATAGTGTAGAACAAATCAGCTAAACATGTCAAGAGAGTTTCTTTCTCATTTCGTTTAGACTTGATTTTAGACTCAAGAACTTTGTCACGAAATGGTTTACAAAAGTATAATGCCTGTAGGACTGAGTTACAGTAGCATGTATTCCCAAAATTAACTAGACCGAAATAGTGTTCGTTTGGTGGGAATTGATCTACTCCTATCTCACGTTCAAGTTGAGATAAATTTGAACCCATTACATTAAATACATTGCATCTGGCGTCCTAGAGGTTGCTAAGTATATAAAATTATTTTGCTTGGATACATATTTTGGGCGAGTGGCGCAATCATCCCATCCTAATGACACTGGCGCCCACAATCATCTCGCTTCGAGCAAATGCGCCAAAATAATAAACCACGTGCGCAGTCTGAGCAAGTTTGGAAACAAGGCTACCGTCTGTCACAACTGCGAAGACACGTGACCGAACCACCCACCTGTTTTACATGAAGGAGTTCAGCGGGTCACCCTCGACCGCGAATATCTTCTTCCATTAAATCAGATTTGATCTTAGGGCATCTTCAAATGGATATCTTCGACCCCCATTGATCATGATTATCCCGTCCCGCCTCAGGTTCGCGCGGATGTATAGGCGTGCCGGGCCATCAAGACGGGATAGATGTCGTGCCTTGATAGGCAGGCACTGCTGCCGGTCGTCGTTTTGTCATTGTCAACATGGTGTGCAAACACAAACATCAACAAATAACCGAAAGACAATCTCTTCATCTCAACGCGCTAATCACCATCAGAGATGTTGCTCACTGATAATTTGGTCATTAGATCTTCGATCCTAAGGATTACACAGAAACAGATAGCTCAAGATAACTGAAATGACGACTTCCGACCTACAATAATTTTATAGACAGACTCAAACTAGTGTCAGGGATTAGAGGCATCTAGAGCAACTGATTACTTATTAATTTATTTTTTGAAGTCTGTTGTACATCAAGACACGCTTCCATGAAAAATATTGAAGCTCGAGGTGCTGAAACATATACCTGTTGAACTATCGTGTAGATTTTGTTGTATGAATTTCCTCTTGATCCGAGATGGTGTTCCTCACTGATCAATTTATGCAAGTGAAATGTAAATTACAACTGACCTCTGAGAGTGATACAGCCGAATCGATACACTCGACAATTGCCGAGAACATAAGATTATGCTCATGTATCGATATTGATAAGAGCGCATCAGTGATAGTCATGATATGTAGTAATGACAGCGGCAACAACCATATTCTTATCTATTACATGGAAAAGCGTCAACATTCACAACTAAAATATGCAAAGCCCAGGGTACTAGTCAGGCAGATCTATTACCATAACTACAATGAAGACATCGTCGCTATATGTCTCGGAGATTCAGGCAATAAGTTAATCCTAGTGAGCGCGTCAGCAACTATCTACATCATCCCAATCAAGAACATTCTACTCAACATGCACTCTCAACAATTGCGCTCCTCTCAGGGGAAATCTATGTATTTCTACGACGCTTCCATCATAGACTGCTGTAAATCAATCGATGATCCAGTTTCAGTTGCCCATTGGCAGAGTGATACAGTGATAATAGCCGATAGGAGTGGAAGAATTTGTTTGATTGATATTCAGCAGAAGCGTGAAATCCTCAGCTCTGTTCTAAAGGGAGAACAGATCAACTCGATATACGTTATACAAGACGATCTCATAGTACTATGTCATAGTTCCAATACCTACAGATCTTGTTTAGACTTCGTTGGAACGAGCACCACAGTTTTAGAATTCAACGTAATTCCACAGATATCATATCAGGCTGAAAGTAACCTGATTGGTGTTGTAGATAATTTTGGGGCCCGAGGCGGTTATCGGGAGAAGAATTTATTGCGCTTTTACCCTAGTAGACAGTTTTTTCATCGTCCACAAAAACCTCAGCTGGTTTTTAAGTTGCCTTCACTTATGGCTGACGAATCTATAAAGTATTTGGTACTAACTGATCGTTTCATAGCTGTTGCAACAAGTTTCGAGAGATGTTTAATCAATTCTAGAAATTGCTGTGATCTGAAGTTCCTGCAATCCTCTGCAACTTCCACCATTGATTTAAACCCATTGGTTAAGGAGGTCTCATTCAACAATGATGAGAAAATAATGCTTTTAATCAAGTCACCGGTAACAAACGATCTCGACAATATAATAGACTCATTTTTAATTGTTACAAATAGATCAATTTATTGCATTGAAGCCCGTTACAGTTGTCGCGAAATGTATATCAATTTGATTGATTCTCACCTGGGTATCAGTCTCCAACAAGAGGCAGCTACTTTGGGTCAGCTCAAGAGTCTGTCCATAAATCCAGATACAATTGAGATTAATAGTGCATTGATCAACACATTTTTATGTTACAGAGAGGACTTGTACGAAAGGATTTGTTATGATAGTCGAGCATTTTCACTACTCTTCAAATTGGACTTGAATAGCATTTATGAGGCATACGCTGATCGCTCTCTGCAACGATATCAGTTCCAGTTGGCAAATAGATTCTTCCAAATGGCCAAGTTTGATCACGTGAGGATAGTGAACAAATACCTGAGAGTAGGAGCTTATGGCCAGGTGATAAATTACATAACTAATATATTGAAAGAAGAGAATGAGATCCTGGATGAGAAAGAGCGTATTGACCTATCGAGAGCGGCGTTTGATTGTTTGCTAGCCAAAACAATCGTCGAACGTGCCAAGGCAACTTTGTTTGGAGTCGAGATGGGGAGAGACGAATTCAAAAAGTTGATCGCTCTTCACGAGGCACGCTCAAATCAAGTTCATAAAGCCTCTCAGATGTCTCATCTCTTCGTGTTAGGGACACATCGAGCTCAGAATCCACCCAGTCTCGTTCAGACTCGCCTCATGAAGCCTATGTCGCGAGAGGGGGACCACCGAAGCCCGACCGGTCTCGCCGGTGGATCTAGCGATTTGTTCCAACTGTGCGAACACTCACCCCGAGGTCAAGAGCCAAAATTATCTGCCAACACAATAATCGATGAGCAACAAGATGAGGTGGAGGATGAAGAGGCCACCCTTACGAGCAACACTAGTGACGGAAACTCAACATCTAATCATGCGTTAGAGATTCCCAGCACAGGCCATCATCAGCGGAGAGATAGGGGAGCGGCAGGGGCATCAACGGGTAGATTTAATAGGCGGTTAGCACTCACCAAGCATCCGAAGGCTTTGGAGTGTGAGAAGAGTCTGATAGATTTTATCAAAAATTTGCTGCCTGGCTGTCTGTATAACTATGCCTTGTCTCAATTGGTGGATTTTGATCTCATAGAGTTGGTTGATATAATTGCCGGCAGATCGCATTTACGAATTCATTCAATGCTCAAGATACTCGCCCGTGAGAGAGACGAGTGTCGCTTAATATTCCGTGAGGGTCGCAATGATTCTCTAGTGGATAGATTGTCTGCTCTAAATCAGAGGCAGCTGGTTAGGGTGAACACCTCGAAGCCCGAGTTTCTGGAATTCCTAACCTCGATGGAAGTGACTCGCGTTTTAGTGAAGGATATCAGCCTGACGGGTGAATTTTATGGCTATCAACATACACTCATTCAATTCAGGAAATTCTCTTTTGCAGCTCTAAAACACTTAGAGACATTTAGAAATCTTGTTCTCACCACTTGTCATACCAACCTCGGGGAGCTGATGGATTGTCATAAGAAATCCATCCCGGATAATAATATAACCTCTTCATTCAATCAAACCTTTGAGGCCCCTGATGACAATGCGTTCGAGGGCGACGAGCATTTCCGGCTTCTTAGCGTCAAACAGAATAGTGATACTGTTGAACCACGTATCAAATGGACCAATGAGCAGAGGCAAATGGTATTGAACATTTTTGATGAATTTCTAACCGCTTGTCTCAATGAGTCTACCGAAGATTCGTGTCGTCTTTGGGCCAATTTTATCAACTTCTATCTCAGTTTTGTCGGTTCTCCAAAGGATTTGGAACGGGACATTATGGCCTTGATAGAGGAAAGATCAGACTGCAGGATGGCCATAACGCTCTTCAAGGCGATTTATCGCGATGAGATCCAACTGAAAACCAAGGCAAGTCCCAGAGGAGCCGGCTTGAGGGCGCTGAGCAAAGATGAGAGGACGGAAAAAACTAACGGACACGGGCCGAGATCGAATGAAGTTTCCTACCCGAAAAGCCCGCCTTATCACGCCCCAAACACTACCAGATCCAAGCCTTTGGTAGCCACGAATGGATTGCACAACCTATTCGATGTGTTCGAAAATGAATTCTTAATCAATCTGCTAGCCAAGACACTGGATCTGGTTCCCATGGCGGCGGATCTTGATGCATTGAGTGTAGTCGCCATGTGTTAGCTTGGGCGCACACAAACGGGCGCTCATCGTACAATCGCAGTATTTTACTTTGTCTAAATTAAATTTTGATTCTTTCCAAGCAACGATAACTTAGATCGTCACGCCGCGAGCACCGCGTGCAGCACATGTTTCAAGCATGCTTTTTTGGCGAAGAACCCTCTGGTCCTCTAGAATTCTTGTCACTATTGTTACAAACCTAAACTAAACAATCTCATCGTTTCAATTCATCTAACGGCCGACACATATTATTGTTAAACTATTCGAACAGCTGACGGTAGCAACAAGTCAGTAATCGCCCATCTAGTCCGGTTTTTTTCCTCATCCCAACAGTAAATATCCACAATGGTTTGGGGATTCGGCGGCGGCAGTAAGGCACCTACTGATCAGCCCCCTCCAGATATCAACCTACCACCTGGTTTGATCACTCCAGGCGATAATTCTAGTAAGGAACAGCAGAGTGCCGAGGTGAGATACCGGTTCGACTCGGCCGCCTTGGAAAGAGCCGCTAAGGCCGCTAAAGATCTCGAAAACTCACCTCATGCCAAGCAACTCCTTGAGTTACAAAAAACTGCCGAGGTAACTAAGCAATTGGAGATCCAAAAGCAGAACAATGAGTTCGCTGTAAACCTAGAGAGGCTGAGACATGAGGAGCAACGCAAAACCGATCGTGAAAGGTTGGAGCAACAAGCCAAAATCAATCAACAAAAGTCCCAGTATGAAGATCAATTAGCCAGGAGACGGTATGAGGATCAGATAAAAGCTCAAAGACTTGCTGAGGATGATAAACAGAGACGAGAGAAGCTCCATCAGGAGGAACTTCTCAGGAGACAGAATGAGGCCTTAGCTCAGCAAGAAGACGTCAAACGAAGAACGATAGACTATGAGCTAGAGAAGAAGGCTGCTTTGAAAATGAAGCAAATCGAGGCCGACTACAAAGCTAGGGCCGTATATGAAAGAGAGAACGCCGATTTGCACATCAAGACCCAACAGCTCAAGGCTGAAGATACTAGAAAGACAGTGCTAGAATCGATTGAGAAGGCCAGTACTGTCATCGGCCAAGGTTTTCGCAGCTTCATTACCGATTGGGATAAGATAAGATCAACCGCTTTAGGTCTTACATTGTTTGCGGGTGGAATTTACGGTGCTAAATATTCCGTTTCTATGACAGCTCGTGCCATTGAGGCACGAATAGGCCGTCCCAAGTTACTCAAGGAGACATCCCGTTTGAACGCTATAGATTTGTTGAGCCATCCAATCAAGTCATTTCAGAGGATTCGGGATTCGAGACGTCCCGAGGATGCACTCAAAGGAGTGATATTTAGGCCTACAATTGAAGAGGAATTAAGAGATGTGGCTATAGCGACCCGTAATACCAAAACAAATAAGTCGTTTTACAGAAATTTCATGTTTTACGGTCCCCCCGGCACAGGCAAAACTTTGTTTGCTAAGAGACTGGCTCAGCATTCTGGTATGGACTTCGCCATGTTTAGTGGTGGTGACATTGGTCCTTTAGGTCACAACGCTGTATCACAGATTCACAAGATCTTTGACTGGTCGCAGACCTCACGTCGAGGCTTGTTACTCTTCATCGACGAGGCCGAGGCATTTTTGTCTGAGCGCAGAACAGGTAAGATGTCAGAGGAGTTACATCAAGTTGTGGACGCCTTCCTCAACAGAACTGGTGAACAGTCCAACAAGTATATGTTTGTTCTCAGTACCAATCTGCCGGAGCATATAGACAAAGCTGTTGAGGACCGTATTGATGAGGAGATTGAATTTGAAATCCCTTCTCTAGATGAGAGGAAACGTCTGGTCAGACTTTATTTCGACAAGTATGTTCTCGAACCTGCTGCACTGGGAAAAAGAAGGGGAATGAAGGTGGAGCAGTTCGACTACGGTTCAATTTGTGATAAAGTTGCCGATATGCTCGAAGGCTTCAGTGGCCGTGCCATATCGAAGCTAGCAGTTGCATGGCAGGCAGATGCTTTTGCGTCTGAGGACAGAACTCTGACACTAGATATGCTGATGAAGCGAGTTAACAAGACAATCCCTCGTTATATGAAGAGACTTGGCCGCGTCTCGTTGGCGAGTGCTCATTAGATATTGTTTTCACATAGATTGGATAAGAAATCAATAAATTAGTTTCCTCTTACCACTGTAGTCTCAGAACCCGAGCCTTTAACCTAAGCTTGTGCACATAAAAATTTGAAGAGCAACAAATTTCAATCAGATAAGATCCTTCGACCAACAATCTGCAGATACTTAAGGGAAGAGATTTATCGGTACTCGCTCAGTTATTCATTTTATTAGTTTGGTTTGCCTAGACCTTCTCGACCTCGAGGCCATGTTTATAAAAAATCATGATGGGTTGTTCAGTTCCGTCTGGCTTGTTTCGGTATTCGAGTAAACAGACCATACCGTCTGGGTTGCAGCTCTCTCCGACATAGAACTCAACGTCATCTAATTTTGATCGAACCTTTTTCACAGCCTCTGTGAATTTGGCCTTGTGTTCAGCTTGCTGTTCCTCGGTCAGCTCCATTTGCTTCCACTTATCTTGCAACCTTTTTGTTTAGGGTGATGGGATTTTGTTCATTGTTAGTGCTGAATTAGACCGACAGAAATGGTGATTGGCTTACTTGCTAGAAACGTCAGACAAATGCCTCGTACTTAGCAGCATCAACTCGTGTGCCTGATCGGTTTAGGACGCAATCGCGTCTCCGTACCGCAAAGACACGTCCGAGTCGGAGTCAGACTCGTCATCTAAATATGCTCATCATTTGTTTCTAGTCAAGGAAGGGGCGAGAAAAAGGATGATATGGAAATACTTACGACTTCGAATAGGTCTTCAAGTAAGTCATGTAGCCGGACTTGTCGAACGATGTAACCTGGAGCTTCTGATTCAAGACGAGGTCCAAGCCGGATTCGGTTGTCTCATCAACGCCACAGTCACCGTCTTCGCCTTCGGCTGATGGATTGGCTCCCTCCAGAACAAAGTCCCCCTGTTTTCTGGTTATATGCTGGCACGACACCTCGTAGAGACAGTCATCGATCAGTTCGATAGGGTTGGAGTCGGTGAAGAGCTCGTCGCCCGTTATAATATCCTTGTAGATCTTCATCTTGAGTTATTGGAAGGATAGGCCGGTGAGAATTAATTAATTACCTATGGGAGGATATATTGAATAGAGTTTTGAAGACTTAAAATTTTATCTATGAATTGAACTTGTTACGATGATTGCTAATGATCGAGCTAAGGAATATAATAATTCTAACCTGCATATGCCATTCAGAAATTGGTTGATGGTGTCAGTGTGCCGGCATCCGAGCCGGCTGTTTGCGAGAGCGCGCTGACATGCCGCGCCGGGAGAGAATCGCGCATGCCGCACATCCGTTCGACGAGTGTCCGATACCCGAACTCGCTCGGGCGTCACCCGATCGGACCCGACTGAATTATTGTGCGCGCGGGAGACACGCCTCCTCGGTGTGGCAGGCCCGCTGACCGCAGACACCATTCTCGAACGTCGACGCCCGTCACGATGGGCAGGACCAAATCTGCGAGCGTGGCAGTTTTCCTGCGCGGGAACTGCACACATGTTACACATTAGAGCGCCCGGTCGTCTCCTATCACTAATAGCCATCTCTCCGCCCCTTCACCACTCTTTCAGTCCCTGGACACCAATGGTCATCTTGATGAGCATTCAAGATTGAAATTGCTGCCCTGTTAAGCTTCCCTCTCTCTTTATGTGGTCATCTTGGAAAGATGGAAAACGCGAGATCTAGAATCCCCCCAAGATCTTGGCGCCTTGTGTGATAATTGCGCCATCGCACTTGGTCGGCCTTCAAGAGAGATATAATCTTACTGTGAATAGTTGTGTGACGCAATCTCGATCCATGTCGAGGCCATCCTCTGGGAGCGGAAAGTCGCTTTGTCTGAAATTCAGACTCTGAATGATGATCCCCGCGGGATTATGTTGTTATTTCGTGTTGCTGGAGTTGAGGGGCGAAAAGACCAGAAGCCAGAGATGAGGAAACCTTTGGGAATGTTCCAGCCCTTGAACGCTGGTGTTATCCTTTGAAGGGCGACAGACCGTTTAGCTGAGGCGGCCCCAAACATCAATCATGCGCAAAGTGGGAAACAAAGTGTTGAAAGCTGGGGCCCAAGTGTTGAAGGGCTTGCCGCCAGAGACTTGTGTGGATGTGCCGAGCTAATATTGCTACGTCTATCCTCTGAGGGCTCTTCCGGGCGGCTTGTCTGGTTTTATTCGAACGTCTCGCCACGTCTTTCGCTCGAAGGACTGCCTTGGGGGCGCCCTCAGCCAGTTCAAGCAGAGCTTGAATGCCCGAGAGGCTCGCCCGAAGGAGCGCCCTAAAAGCAGCCCTTTGAGCTCAGAGACACAGTGTCCCTTGAGGGATGATGAAAAAACCGAAAATCGAAACTGTTACAAGGAATCGACGAGTCTGAATGGTCATACTCGTTCTCGTTCTGCCCCAATTTGGAGCCGAACGAGTAAATAATTGTCGAAAAGAAACGTCCTTTTCTATCTGATCTAGTTCCGCCATTACTTTTTAATTTCCTCCCTTGGGTGTGGCTCTTCACAAGATCAGCCTCACTTAGAGCCCTGAGGAGGCCACAAATCAGATTGAGATTGGGCGAGAAGAAGTGATTCTCTTGAGAATCTCTCCAAAAGTGTCCAACGATAAGCAGCAGTGCACCCAAAGACCTCCCATTTTGCATTTCCAAGCTCCTAACTTTTGTGCTAATTTTTTCCGCTCTCGGACGGTTTGTTCCTTTCCACTTTTCTCGCTGCCGTCAAGTAGCACTGCCTCGAAGACTTGTGACTAGTTGAACGATTTACAAAGGTTCAGAAAGTGAGCTTTCACGAAATCAATGAGGCGACAAAGTGTGCAACTTGGCGCTTGCTGAGCACCACATTCAGCATTGTCCTGTAGCAGTTTGAAGCTAGATGTTGATCTCTGTTTGATTTCGCCCAAATTTGACAAATTTAACAAATTTTTCAGAAAGAAAAATACTCTATTTGCTGGAGCTTCGTGCCGCTAGTGAGAGGTGCCTGTTTTGTTGGTAGATGTGCTGTTGGTGTTGCTGTTGGGCGTGCTGGTTCCGTTGCAACTGTTTGCGGAACTCCAACTGGTCTTTGAGCTGCTGTTCTTTGATCCTTGAGCTGGTCCGTCTTCTCGAAAAGCAGAGAAAAAAACAGTCCAGAGACTTCCTAAACTCCGCCCTGAACACGCCTGTTTTTAGATGGTTTTAAATCGTGATTCATCGTTGGTTAGCATATACTCATGTTTCAGTTATTACTGTTATTTCTCACCCAGATTCGCTTCACCTCAGATCAATCTTCGTGAAATCATTTCTGACCCAACCTTCTGAGAGGCATCAACTGTAATCGTGATGAATTAGATCAAGAGAGAGATACTTACTATTCATGTGATTGTAAATAATCGGATTGATTGCTGAGTTCAGATAGCAGACACAATGGGCGAGCATCGAAATGGTTGACGTGACGTCCGTTTGCGGAATATCGTCGATAAATTGTCTGCAGTTTCCGGTTTGAGAAATTTTGAACAAACAAAACACCAAAACAGAAAAGGGGAAAAAGTTTTAAAGTTTTAAAGTTTCGTTCATTGTTTTCGGAAGAAGATGATCAGTATTCTTGTCTTTTCCAAGCGATTAATTTATGATAAATTCCAGATCCGATTTGGCCAGATTCCAACTTACCTCAAAAAGTTGATCAAGTGCACTGGCAAGTAGCAGATGCCGAAGAGAACCACAATGGCAGTCAACATTTTGGCCGCCTTTCTCCGCGACTCCAATTTGCTCTGGTTGTGCATGGTGATAATTAGATTGTCGTTGTCGCGATAATTTATTGGCCCGGAAATGGTGCCTCCTCTTGTGATGGAAGTGCTCGTCGAATTTGAGTCGGCCGTCTCCTTGGAGCTCGCCTGCTGCTGGCCACCCTTAGCCTCAGCCTCAGCTTCGCCCTCAGCCTCAGGCTCGCCGTTGCTAAGCTTGGAGTAGTTTTGGTTCAAGTTTGAGCTCGCCAACTTTGAGTTGGGCGCCCATTCCAAGTGCTCCTTGCGGCCCTGGACGAGCTCCTGGCGCACCTGCTCTTCCGCCGCCGCCGCCGCCGCCTCATACGTGTTGGTCTCGCTGTTGGCGCTTGAAATTCTGATCACCGGCCCAGCGGCCAAGTCGCCCTCGAGGCTGCCCTTCCGCTCGTCCTGCTCCTCCTGGCGCCTTCCGGCCAGTCCAGGAGAATCGGCCAACAAGTCGGCCGGCAGCTTGTCCGCACGAGCCAGGTGGCGCACCCCAGACTCAGTGTGTGGCGCCAGTTTGGACGAATTTGAGCTGTTGGGCGAGGCGGCGGAAGTGGCGCCCACCAGGGGAAACAGCTCCAAGCCGGAAGCCAGTTTCTGCAGGCCCGCGGCGCCCAGCGGCTGCGCGTTCACTTGCTCCAGTCTCGCCGCCAACAGCGTGTGGGCCGCCCCTCTGCTCTGGGCGCACACAGAGGCCGCTGTGGAGCCGGAAGCTGAGCTCTGGCCATGTGGGCGCGAGGCCGCCAGCTCGCTCGCCTCGGACGAGTCGCTGGCCAGCGGCCCGGAGCCAGTCTCTGGCCGCCCGCTGCCAGTAAGCAGCTGGCCGATGGCGCGCCACCTGCGGGCGCCCACACCTGAGCCGAACCAGCGCCGGCGTCTCGCTTGGCGGCCCGAGTCTTCCGGCTCCTTTCCACGCGCTCGCCCGTTGGCGCCCGTCCTCGTCTTCGTGTGGTGGCCGCACCTACTCCTCGGCGAGCTGGGGCCACCCACCGAGCCCCCACTGGACGCCGTGGGTCTGAGCTGCCGGAAGGAGGCGCCCACACTCCGTCTGAGACGGCCCAGTCTGCCCCCAACAAGAGGCGCCCGCTGGCCGCAGCTGCAGGCGCCCCCGCCGGCCGGCCCGATGCTGACCAGGACGCGGCTGCCGCCCGGCCCCTCCGGAGAGCAGTTCCTGTTGCGCCGGTCGGGCAGCCCCTCGAGCTCGCCGGCAGTTCCCAGCTGAACTAGGCGGCCCAGCTCGATGTCCGACTGGCGCCCATTCAGTTGTGTGTGCGGCTGCTTGTTGCTTGGTGGTGGGCGCGCGCTGCTTGAGGGCGAGCGGCCCAGTTGTGTGTGCTGCGCTGGCTGGCCTGCACTAAGGGCGCACTGAGACACTCCGCAGGCCCACTTTGAGGCGGCCAGCTGAGCCTCGCCCAGTTCGCGCAACATTCTAAAGTGGGCCCAAAACATGAGAACAAATGGCAACAAATAGAGCAAAATTGTTTTCACAAATTGGAACACCCGCGAGGCATCTGTGCTCCAATCGTAATTGCAATCACTGTATAACACTGTGTCCAAACCGGCGCCGCTCAAATCGGAGCTCCTCTTTGCGCTCAAATAGATCAAATCTGGCACCATTATGAGCAAGGAAACCGCCCAAATGAGCCCAATAATCCTCTTCGCCTGGTTCAAGTTTGACTTGAACCTCAGCGGGTGGCAGATTGCGTAATAGCGATCAATCGAAATGGCAGTCAAGGTGAGCACAGAGACCGAGATGGAAACGTCCTGTCGGGTTTGGGGATTTGTCGTTTCGAGGAGAGTTTGTCGTTCGTTTGTTTCTATTGGTTAGGTGTTGTTGTTGTTGTTGTTTGTGTGCCTAGTTTGTCGTCAAAAAGGCACGTTTTTGTTGGCCCACTTCGCCTCGTGCCTTTGCATTTGTGCCCAATTGTGCCCAATTGTGCTTGCTTACTCGCCCCAAAGGTGCGTGAGTTTGCGCCAAAACAGAGTCAAAACAAAGTTAATTATCTGTATCACGAGTTCCTCTCTCTCTACCCTAGTCTCTAGCTCTCTAGCTCGCCTCCAATTGGGCCCCAAGTGGAGATCTTGGCACAACAATGGCAATGTAGATGTCGTTTGTTTGCCTCTTGGGCCCCAAACTGCAACGACGAGCCAAGTTTGGCTCGCTCAACCTAATTGCTCATCCTTATCTCCATCTCGGCCCCTCCCACTGTCTGCGGCTGGCGTCCAATAAATTCTCTCTCTCTGGCCCATCTTTTGGCCAAACTTTGCGGGCCACACACTCATTAAAAGTCACCCTCCTGGCCAGCCTCGAATCTGCCTCTTCTCCTCCTCCAGATTCCTTCCCGGTCCATTTGGCCCCCCAGGTTGTCCCTCTCTCAGATCCATCACTTTGGCTCCCGCGCGCCAACTCGCCGCCAGACAGCTCGAGCTCGGCTGGCCCCAAGCTAGCTCAACGCGAGCAAGAAGCTCCACAACCACAAGCCAGCAGCACGCAAACCGGCCTGCTGGCCAATTTTAATTATTGCGCCCGCTGCCACTGTGTCGCGCTGAGAAGAGTGGGGCCCGCAAGTGCTGCCAAACTGCACTCTGCACACTGCACACTGCACACTGCACACTGCACACTGCACACTGCACACTGTGTGCGCTGATCCACCAGGCCGATCAAATAGGGGCGCACACAAACACAGAGACAGACACTCGCCCTTATCTCTGGCTGGCCGCCCTTCTCGTCGCTCAAGCGCCACCGAGCTAGCTCCAATCAGTCGGCGAGCGAGCAGCTTGAGCTTAGGCTGGACGAGCAATCTTCCTCCCCCAACAGACACACTCTGCAGCTTGCAATTCTTGCCAATTGCACGCAAACAAATTGCCTCTCATCTCTTCCTCTAGCTGGAAGGCGCCTCTCACGCTCAGTCTCTGGCGCCTTTCCACTGCCAATTTGTTTCCCCAACTCTTTGCAAGCGAGACAAACTCTTTTTTTTCATCCTTCCGCTTCGAAGTTCAAACTCACACTCACTGGCCAGCCGCAGACTAGGGCCGCTCGAGACTGGCGCTGTCCAGCTCTCAAGAGACTGTCTGGGGGGCCGAAATTTGCATAATTTGCACAATTTTGAGCATTTTGACGATTTCTATTTGGGAATTTTGGAAATTTCCATTTGAAATTTTGAGAATTTCCATTCGAAAATTTTGACAATTTTCGCCAAATAGATTTCAAATACAAAGAGCAAAAGTACAATGAGTGAACTCACCTGAAGGAACATTATCATCTTGCATGGAATTGTATCAAAGAACCAGGTCAAGGTCAAATCCCACACAACTGTTGCTGGAAGGCAGATTAGTATTACGAGAAAGTCGGCAAAGGCCAGATTGACGATGAAATAATTGGTCACATTTCTTAATTGGTGATTGCGTTTCACTGAGAGACAGACGAACATGTTTCCAAATGTTCCAAATAGAAAGACCAAAATGTTTAGAACTAGAAATGGATAATGGAATGGAGAGAAGGTCAAATCGGACCAGAGTTTTTTGATCCATTGGTCGCGCGTGTAACAATAGAAGATGTCGCTCACATTTGGCAAGACCAATATTTTGGGCCCATCTTCGCAAACGTTGATCGTCTTGTTTGGCGGCTGTTCAATTAATTTGATGGTAACATTCTTCAGCAAACCATACTTGTCTTGCCGCTCGCTCAACCATTGCATCAAGCCCTCATGGTCGGCGCCCAATTGCATTTTGATCCGCTCCTTTAGGCCCCTAAGCTTGGGACTGTCTTGGGCAAAGTTGCTTGGAGTTGCTGCTTCCAATTGAGCTTCCAATTTCTTCTCTTCGCCAACTAGAATCTCTTTCCCCCTCGAGTCTGGGAAACTTCTGCTCGATTTGCTATTATTGTCGCTTGCCAGTGGAGTCACTTTGGACTCTTTGAGATTTGTCGCTTCCGCTTGGAGAACTCTGCTCCAGATTGTCTCAAACTGGGCGGCCAAACTCTGCGTGTGGGCGTAAAACTGGGCCAACAACTCAACCAACTGCTCGGCCTCACTCTCGCCCTCTAATTGTGCAACTCTCTCCCTACTCACTGGCCCCTGTCTATAACTATCTCTAGTCTTAGGTGGCTGCTCGAGTGCGGCGCGCTGCCTCTCACTCTCACTCTCAGTCGCACCAGCAATGGTCTTTGGCGCCTCTCTGCGCGTTCTGCGCCCCAAAAGGCCCACTGGTTCGGCCTGCTCGTCGCGCGCGCCTTCAACGCGCCTCATCAAAAGGTGCGCGCTCGAGTTTTGCACTGGCGCCTCCTCGCAGCCCGCACACAGTCTCGCCTCTTGCTCGAGCTCGGCCTCTCGCTTGCTGTCTAATTCTCGCTCTTGGGCCGCCAAAGATTGCGCCAGACGAGCCTCCTTGAGGTAAGCCAAAGTGTCTGGCGGCCAAGTGGTTGCGAAGTGGGCCCCTCGCTCGCCTGCCCGCCGGCTGGGCTCAACTTGCCGATGGACGATCTCTTTTTGCTCCTTGTTTCTTCCTCCTGCTCGGCCTGCTCGATCGCCACAATCCCTCCTCCTCCTGCTCGGCCAACGCGATACAATTGCTCCGATGGATCTCGCTCGCCCCCCAACGCCGCTCTCTATCATCTCAGCCCCACTCGCTCCACTGTGGCCAGAATAATGATGGCCGCCCAAAGCAGATGGATTGGCCTCTTTGTCGCTCGCCAACCAAGCCGCCTCTCCACCAACAAGCTCCACTCGGCCCACAAGCTCGCCACTGGAGCTCGCCGCTGGATGAAGCCTCGAAGGAGCCGGCCCGGAAGCACTGGCCACTGGCGCGAACTGCTCGCTGGACTCTCTCTCACTGGCACCTGTGTGCTGCTCGGCGGCCCGATCCACTCTGATGGCCGCTCCTCTCCGATCGGCCGACGCTCTGATCTGCTGGCCCCCCAGCCCCAGCCCCAGCTTAGCCCTCCAATGGCCGCCCTCTTCGCTCGGCTGCTCGCCGCCGATGACTAGGGCCCGTCTCCCCTGCAGCCTCCTCTTTTGCGGCGCGCGCAGGCCCAATGGAGCGCGCCCCACTAGCTGCTCGGAGAATCCAGCCTCGGGATGCGGCCCGCAGCCGCGCGAGTGGGCGTGGTCGCGGTCCGCAGCGACCGAATGTGTGCGCTGCGTTGACTGCGATGGGCGTGCCGCAGAACTCGGATGGGCGTCGGGCGCGCACCCGAAGGCTGCATCGCAGGCTGCCGTGACTTGGGTCTGACCCCGGCGGTCGCTGTCTGATGCCGGAGAGGCACTGACGAGCCGGTGCCCATTATTATTGTTGCCCGGCGCGCGGGGATTGGCGTCAGCACAGGCGGAAGCGAGCGGGGAGGCCTGCGAGGCGCCTGTACTGCCGGCCGAGGTACCCTGTACGGCGCGGCCCCCCAGCTCGCCCGGGCGATAGATTGAATTTGGCGCCCCCACGCCCCGAACGGCCAAGGCCAGCGCCACCAGCGCCACCTGAGCCACCAAAGCCGTCACCAGCAGGCCCCCGACGAGGACTGGCCGCACAATTAGACCCCGCCGAGCGGCGAGGGGCCGCGCCGCATTCATTCCACCCACTCTTTGTTTCCCCCCCGGCGCACCTGTACCCCTCGAGCGGCGGCCGGTTAGGTCGGCCACTGCTCCCCTTGCGCCGCCACTTAGGGGCGCCCCCTTTTTTCCGGATGCCGCCCGGACCACGGCCGATCCTTGCAATTGGCTCCCCTTTGCAAGGAGTTGACTGGGCGCTGCACCCAAGCGCAGACTGACTCCGGCTCGCTCGGCCGCCCACCGGCCCGCCTGACAGACTGGGGCCCCTCTTTCAGCCTGCGACTCGAAGTCAGCTGGGCGGCTCCGGGCGGACTGCTCGCGTGTCTCGACCGAGAACCGAACCGACTAGCAAAACTCGTCCAAGCGCAGTCGCTCGGCCGCTGCAGCCAAGCGGAGCGTCAACGATCTGCACACTCGCGGCCCTAAGGTCTAGTCTCAGCAGCTAAGGTCTAGTCTCTCAACAGCTAAGGTCTAGTCGCGAAAGCAACTGACTTGCTCGCGCAAAGTGTCGCCTTCTGCAACTAAAACTTCTGCAACTGCTTCTCCTCCACCTTTGCCACCTCTCACATAATCGGCCAATCTTGCTCGCCCAACTCGCTCACCGTCAAGCGAGCCCGATAAATCCGCCTCTCGCCTCTCAACACACTGTCTCTAATTGCAAGCCCAGACTCTTTCACGCCCACTTCGGCTTAACTGGCCAGCGAGGCGGCGCAAGAAGGAGAAGGCCCTCAGATTGACAAGCCCCAATCATCGCCAGTCTACCGGCAGACTGACTCTCTTCCTTTACCTCTGGGCGCCCCAGTCTTGGCCGAGCGCCACCAAGCCAGAGCGGAACTGTGGCTGACACATCGCCACACACAAAGGCCCAACCAGTTTTTCCCCTCCACTTCAGCCGAGCTTCCCGGAGGCGCCCGCCAGTGTCCAGTTCTTGCTTCAAATTAACAAATAGACGCCCGTTTGTTTGTCCTTCCAGCTGGCTGTTTGCCTGCGCGACCTAACCTCTGCCCACGCAAAAAGGGAAACACGCTCATTCAATTACACTCCAGCTACAGTCTCACTTTGGCCGCAGCTCAATCTGGACGCTTCCCTTCTGCTGCTTTTTTTCTCCATTACTTTTGGGCCTCCACTTTTGGCTCTGCAATTCTCGCCCACACACAACAGACAAGCAATGTCCGACCGCAATTTGCCACACAGAGACACTTATTTCTGCCCCTCCGACTGGCCCTTTGTGTGCGCCAATTTGTCTCCGGTCAGTTTGGGGCGAATCTTGCGCTTCCTTTGGCCGCCTTTTGCCTTCTTTTGGGGCCCTTAGGAGTGGAAAAAATCGCCACTTTGGGCGGAAAAAAGCCGCCCAAACCAGACCCAAGGGAGACTCTGGTGGGGCTTCCGAGCGGCCCAACGGAAGCCGCAGCTACTCTCTCGGACTATTGCTCTCTAGCTCGCCAATGTTGGCTCGATGGCGCCTGTCTGGCCCCTTTGTTTTCACACCGGCGAGCGCTCATGCATCGGCGCCTCCGTCTAATGGATTTATGCTTATGTCTGGCCCACTTCCACTCTCACTCTCACTCCCACTCCAAACCTTTACATTCAACTAGTTTGCTTCCTCTTCGCAACTCGCTCGAATTCAATCCATCAGACACAAGACAGACACAAACACTGTACTCTATTTCTCTTCCTCCTACTCCTACTCTTCTCCAATTTCTCCTCGCCAATTTCTCCTGGCCAACTCGCTCGATGTCTCCAGACAGACAAAAAACAGGCTTCGTGTGAACTTCCGCCTTGCCAAGTGGGCACCTACTTTGTGGCCCTTTTCTCTCTCTCTCTCTGCTCTTCGTCTGTTTGTGCTTGTCTCAATCAAAACAAACAAATGGCCACCAGATTGTGTCCACTTTTTTCTCACCAATTTTTCGACCAATTTTTCGAGCAATTTTTTGTCCAATTGTCCCACTTTTTCGCCGCTTGTCAGCCGTCTGGTGCGACACACAGTTGCTCGGCCTTGTTGACGCAACTCTGTCAGAATTAGCGTGAGCTTCTCTTGCCAAACTGGAGACACTTTGGGCTCTCTGGAAAGCTCGGAAAAGCCTTGAGGAAGCTTGGTGGACAGTCTGCAGTTTGTAGTTTGTGACAAGTGGGGGCCCAAAGTTGAAGTTTCCGCTGCTTAAAAGGGGCCACACACAGTCTGTTTGTTGGTTGACGACGATCAATTGGTTGCAATGGCTTGCTCGTTGGCTGGAGGGCGACAAACAAAACGGAGAGAGAGAGAGAAATACAAAACAAAGAGGAGAGTCCAATTATTATATGATAGTAATAGAATAAAGCAACAACTACAATTACCGCCCCAAGGAAACAGCAGTCCAAAGGGGAACAAATCAAACGGGAGCTCTTGTGGCGCTTCTGCTCTGCCGTTTGAGGACACCTTTTGGGCTTGGAAAGTGTGTGTTTGGAGCAGTGTTTGGAGCAGTCCAATTGTAATGAGCTCACGTAGATCGCTCGCCAGTCTGCCAGCAGTCTGGAGGAAGAAAGTGTGTGCAGCCAAAGGGGCGACTTGAGGGCCACCTCGGAGGACTAGCCGCGCGGCGACAAAGGGCGACAAATGGCGCCCCTTTTTGGTGAGAGCAAAATTTCCAGTTAAACTGAGCTCACTGGATTCAAACTGCTGCGAGCTTGGCGAGAGAACCACGCGCACCAAATGACAGCCTTCCGGCAACTAGCTTTTCGGCTCTTCTTCTTCCTCTTCTTCTTCTTCTTCTTCTTTTCTCGCTCGCCCCAAACTTTCGCCTCTTCCGTTTCCGTTCCAAATAATCGGCCTCGTGTTGCCGCCTTTTCCCCCCAACTTCTGCTTCCTCTTCTCGCTTTTCTTGCTCCTTCTTGCCTCTTCTTCTTGCTTCTTCTTGCCTCTTCTTAGCGCCAGAGTCTGTCTCGAGCCAACCGGTGTCTCTTGTGTGGCGCCCAATTGGCGCGCCCCAAATGCTGGCAATCTTTTCAGCTTCCGCCGCGCAGGAAATAGAAATAGAAATCGAAATCGAAATAGAAAAGAGCCAGTCTTCCGGCGGCGCAAAAGCTTGCCAGTTGGGCGCCCACTGCGGCGGACAGTCTGTCGCCGGTTGGAGAAAAACACACACTCTCACGCCAACTCGATGGCCGCTCTCCCAAAGGCGCCATCTCGCCAAGCAACTTTTCCCCCAACTTTCTCGCCACCCAAACACTTTCCGGCCCTAAGCGGCCACTAATCGAGCTCAGAGGCCCGTTCGAATTACGCGCCCGCCTGGCTGATAAATTTTAACACTCTTCCCAGCGGCCAGCCCTGCTAACTGCGCCCCTCCCAAGCAAACGGCTGGCCAGCTCGAGCTTGGCGGCTCGCTCGTTTTCCTCCTTTCGCTCGCTTTGCCCACTCGCGCTCGCCTCTGGTTGCTCCCAGTCGCTTCTAGCTGCTTCTAGTTGCTTCTAGTCGGCTGGCTTACCGACTTGCCAGCTGGACAAGCGGCGAATTTGTTGGCCCCAGCCGCTCGGGGCCACAGGAAGAAGAAGCACGAAGGGAGTGTCCCCCGCTCGTAATGGGCCGGCTGTTGGGCCTGTGCAGCTCCGGCTGGCTGCATGCTCGGCCGGTCTTGGCGAGCGAGGGGCAGCCTGAGCAGCGGGGGCTAAGCTAGAGGAGGCCCAGAGCGAAAGAGAAGGAGGAGGCCATTTTTGCGAGGTAGCCCTTTGGGTGTCGCCAGCATATTAAGCAGCCAAGAAAGATGACCGACCACAAGCTAACAAGTGTCGCGCGGGCCACACTCGCGCGCTCACTGCAGTCTGCAGCGCGCAGTGTGCAGTGTGCAGTGAGCGGCAGCTGACGCTAGCGCGCCCCATTGCGCCGCTGCACTGGCTCCTCGGGGCACGCCCGCTCACTGCACTCTCTGGCTGAGTTGGGCGCCACTCGAGCGGCGCCTGAGGAGCCCCCAAGCGCCGTCCTTCTGCTTCTCTCGGGCGCCCAAATGGATCGCCAAATGGGCCCAGCAGTGTGGCCACAAAGTCGCGCCGCGAGCGGCCGGCTGGTTACAATTAGTTTGCGCTCTTCTTGGGCTCCTCTTCCTTGCTGCTAGCCACTGCACTCGCTGCACTCGCCCTACTCGCTGGCCCACTCGGCGGCCGATGGAACAAATGAAATTTATTGCTCCCCCTCCTCTGCTGGCTTGCCCCAGTCTGGGCCGCAGTGAGCCGAGCCAAACATTGTTACAGGCAAGCCGCGGGGGAAAAGGCCAGTGGGCAGCAGTGCGACTGGCCAGCGAGCGCGCTCGCCGGCTCCTGATCGATTATTCAGCAGCATGGTCGCCCCTCGGCCGCCCAGACTCGTGGGCCCCAGCGGCAAGGTGGTCGCCGGCCGGTGCAGCTGACACAGTGGGCGCCACTTATGCAACTGGGCGCCCACCGATGATTTGGGAGGCGCCCCCAAATGCTGCTAGAGACTGGGTGCCGCAGAGTGTGTGTTGCAGACTGTGTGCGGCTATGGCGCAGCAGCAGAGGAGCAGCATGAGTGCGCGAGTGTTGTGCTCTCGCGCGGCTCCATTTCGCGGCTGCACTTGGCCTGCACTGTTGCTGCAGGGCGAGTGTCGCGCGAGTGCCGCTCCTAAGCTGCGGCCGCCCTTTTGCCTAGCTTCTATCTGGCCACACGAGAGAGGCCATCAAGTGGGCATGGCGAAATCATTATTTGTCCATCTTGCGCCGGCCAACTGGAGCACATTTGGCGCACATTCCGCCCGCCCGCTGGCCTCCATTTGCAGCCTGACGTCGGCGGCGCCAAACGAATTATTATCGGAAACCCTTTCCAGCGCTCTGCAATAAAGCTCGCCAACGGTCTCGACTCTTCTCGGCAAGCTCGCCCATCGGATGCTTGGCGAGAAGAGCTAGGCGAGAGTGAACTTGGACGAGAAGAGCTGCACTCTCGATTCCAGTCCAGTCCAGTCCAGTCCAGCCGAGCGACAGTGGGAGCACATTTATGGTCCAGACAGTGTGTCAAGTTGGCCAGTTGTTTTTCTGTGGGAGCCGAACATTCAGCGCCGGCCATTCGTCTGCGCTAACCAGAGCTAAGTGTGTGCGCCACTGGCGAGGAGAAGCGGCCGCTTTCTCGCCACTTTCCTCCAGTGATGCGCCAAATGGTTGCCGCCACTCCGAAGACAGTCCCAAGCTAGCCAGAGACTCAAGAAGGTCGCCGCCAACTGTCTGCGCTTCGTACACGCACGGAGGACAGTCTCTTCGCGCGGCCGCCCGAGTTCCCACGCTCCCGAATGGCGGCCACTTAGCAGCGGTCGTCTGCAATTAGGCATGGGCAGACGGCCAGTTAGGGCGCCTTGGTGGCCACTTGGCGGCCTCGCTCGCCAATCATCTGCCCCTCAAGCGCTCAAACCTTTCGCCTTTGGCCTTTCGAGCTGATCCCAGTCTATCACAGTCGATCAGATTCGATGGTGGCGCATCGGCCGCAGCTGAGCGGCGTCTGAGCTAAGCTTCGGCTCGCCTGAGAGTCCAGCTGGCCGGCAACTGTTTCTGGCCCGAAAGGCGCCAACTAGAAGCTCGGAGCACTCTCGAATGGGCGAGCAAACGAGCGGCCGTGATTGCACTTGGATTTAGAGTTGGACTGAGTGGAGAGTTTGAGTTTGAGTTGGAGAACAGAGCACAAGTGCACGCGAGCCAGTGGCTGCCGATGACGAGTGGTCAACAATTGGAAAGCTGCGGGAGAAAGAGAAAGAAAGAGAGTTCCTCTGAGTGCTCGCTGGACCTTTGGCCTTGAGTGTGGGTCGTGATAGAGAGAGAGAGAGAAAGGCAGAGATCAAACAGTGGTCTGTGTGAGATTAAAATAATTTATTCACATTTCAATCAATTGGATTGGGCGGCCAGAGACTAGCTTTGGACCAGAGTGTGCAGAGTGCAGTGTAAAGTGTGCAGTGTAGAGTCTGCAGCGTAAAGTGTGCAGATTGAAGCACGGACAGTGTATAGTGCACAGTGCGGCGCGCATCACAGTTGCAACTCGCAAGCGGCCACTTTGGATTGTCCACACGGCCGCCTCTGCTCAGCGCGGCCTCGAAACTGGAGCCAAAACAAGGCCAATAAAAGCAACACTTGCCAGCCAAAGACGAGCCGAAGACAAGCGAAAGACGCGCGCCTTAAAGCGGCCGGCCGGCCCACTTGGGGCGTCTGCAGCCGAGAGCAAACAGAGGCTCGAAGGGGCGAGAAATGATCAATCAAGCAGATAGAAGATCGACAAGAGACTGGCCGCAGCGTGGGGGCTAAGCATCGGCGAGTGAGTTTCACTTGCGCCTGTTGGATAATCATAGTTGTCGCCGTTGAGCTTGGCGAGTTACTGCTCGAATTGGTGTGTTTCCTTTGGTGGTTCAAGTTGGTGTTCGGCTGGGCGTTGAGCTCGGCGAGAGAATGCGCCACGTTTGGGCTGGAAACTGGGCCCGCCGGAAGCGAGCACACTCTAAGCAGCGCCCCAATTGCACAACTTCAGTGGAGCTTTGGTGCCAGTGAGTGGGACTAGTGGAAGTAGAGGAGAGAGGAGGCTGAGGAAAGAAGAGTTGAAATAGTAGGGAATAGAGAATACAGCAGCTGGACAAAGAGCAGCAATTGGAAACAAATCAAACACAACGCAGCAGCCGTCGAATGATGCGGCTCGAGTTGGCGCTTCTGGTGGGCATCGTGTTCTTCTGTTCGTGGTGCGCCTACATTGTGGCCCGAATGAATTCCAGCGTGTCGGCTCCTGGCCAGCGGACGGCGAGCGAGCTTGCCACCAGCTTGGCCCACGAGCCACAGGAAGCCTTCCGGGCGGGCCACTTGCACGAGCCGAGCGGCGCGCCCACCTACGTGCTCAGGCCGCCCGCAGACCAAGCGCCCCGAAGCCAAGCGGCTGCTGGTTCACAGTCCGCCTGGTGGCCGCCCGGCCAGCCAAGTGGTGGCCAACTGGCGCCACTTCCGGCCGCCGACTACGCCCAAACTCCTTCGTCTGTGCACGCGGTGAGCGCGGCCCAGCAACAGTCCCTGGGGGGCGCGCACTTTTCCCGCCTGGCGCCCCACAACTGGCAGCTGGCCCACTTGGAGGCGCCCAGCTCGAACGCAGCCCAAGTGCACGAGCAGGCCGCTGGCCTCCAGGAGCTCCAGTTTCCGGCCGCACGTGAGCTCGAGCCGCAGCTCCCTCCCACTGACCAGGAGCAACAGCCGGCCGAGACGGAGCCAGAGGAGGCGGAAGGTGTGGAGACGGAGGCCCAGGAGCCCGAGCAGGATCAGGAGGGCGCAGGCGGAAGTGGAGGTGAGGGCGAGGGTGAGGACGAGGGCGGCCTAAGTTCTAGTCCAGAGGGGAGCCAAGTGGACGAGGTGGCGAGGAGGAGCTCGGTGAGCGAGCTGGTGGACGAGGAGCGCGAGCGCGACCGCGACGGCAGACTGACGGTGAAGCGGCGGCGCCACTTGCTCAACGGCAGTCCAGTGGCCGAGTCGGCGAGCGGTGGCCAGCAGGAGGAGTCTGCGGCGGCGGAAGAGCCAGAGACAGAGGTAGAGACAGACGAGGGGCAGCCTCGGGAGGCGCACGAGTCCGAGTTCGAGCAGGAAGACGAGCCGGACCGGAAGGAGAAGGAGAGCTCGAAGGATGCGGGCGGGCGGCGCGCGGTCGAGGAGCTGGACTTCGAGCGGCTCGTCGAGGAGATCGATCGGCACGCGCGCCAGCGGAAGAGGCAGCAGCAGCAGGCTCAGAGGAAGCAGCAGCAAGCCCAGAGGAGAAGCTCCCCCGAGAGCGGCCGGAAGCTGAACGAAGAGACACAATTGGTGGGCGAGGAGGCGGCGCACGAGGGGCCGTTGGGGGCGGGGGACGAGGGCGGCCCCGGCGTGCTGATGAGGCGCTCAGGTGGGCGCCAGTTAGTGGGAGAGACTGGGGGCGAGCTGGGGGCCAAGAAGGGCCAGAGGGGCGCCTCTCAGTCCTCGGCTGCCAGAGCTAAGGGCGCCCAGCTGGGGGCCAGCAGGAAGCCCAAGGAGGTGCACGAGCACAGTCTGCACGAGACGCTCGAGCAGCAGCAGTGGGACGACGACTCGCCGGCGGCTAAGCTCGACTCGCTGGCCGCACTGGACTCGCCAGTGGCCGAGCTCGACTCGCTGGCCGCCCAGTCGCCGCCCACACAAGTCCAGCGAGTGGGCCGCCCAGCCGAGTGGCCGCCCGCACCCAGACGGCCGCTGGACGAGGAGCAGCGCCGCATGGAGGCGCTGGCCAACGATCTGCTCTTCAGTCCGGCCCAGTGGCTCGACCGGCGCCGCAGAAGCGCCGCCCAGCCGGACGTGCCGCCCGCCCTCCAGAGCCGGCCGGACTCCTTCCGGTCCAGTGGCTCTGTGTCCTCGACGAGCGCTGGCCAGCTCGCCGCCTCCAGCGAGCCGGCCCTAGTGGTGAGCTCGCTGGCTGCTCCACTGGAGCGGCATCCATTGAGTGCCATGGAGGACATCAATGTGGAGATTGCAGCCGCTGCTCCTGCGGCCCACAATCACTCCACTCTAGCAGCTCACATCTACCAGCCAGCCCAACAACAATGGATCATGCCCACTGGCCAGTTTCCGCTTCCGGTCTCGGTTTCTCTTCCCTCAATGAGGGGCCACAGTCAGCCTGTGGGGCCAACAAGTGGGCTGACCTTGGGCAAAGTGCAGAGGCCGCCCAAGTGGAGCCACTTGCCCAGCGCGAGCACCAAGAAAGCCAAAAAGGCGACCAAGAAGAAGCGCACTGAGAGGGAGAAGTCGGCCAGTGCGTCCAAATACAAGGCGGCCAAAGCGTACGAGAAGAGGAAAAAGATGAAGAAGAAAAAAGGTGAGTGTTCGAAGGCTCGAAAGTGGCTTTCTTGAGTCTCGATTGCAGTTTATGCTTCTCTCGTGTCGCTCTTGAGGCGCTGCAAATCTATCAGAACAAACTGCAGACTGCTGGCGGGGAATAACCACAACCAATTTCGCCTCTGCTCAAGTGTAAACTGTCTGGCAAGTGCGCTTGCCAGACAGTTTATCTCAACGAAATCGACACTAACTGAGACCTTTTCGTTTTCACTTTCCGCTCTGGTGCCCTCGCCGAGCGGAAACAAACAACCAACACGAACACGCGACAGGCCAAATTATGAAGAAGAAGAAAAAGGCCCACAAAGAGTTCTCGGCTGGCCACAAACACTTCAAGGGATCGACGAGGGGCAAAAAGGTGGCTAAGGGCCAGGGCCATAGAGGTGCAGACAAGGGGAAAAAGTACTTCAAGGACAAGGGTTACAAGAAGAGGGGTTTCAAGAAGTCTTACCACAAGCTTGAGACTGGCGACCATAAAAGTTATTTTGACGAATTCAGAGACAAAGATCATAACAACAAATGGAAACGCTTCAACGACAAGCACAGATACAGCAACGGAAAACACTGGTCAGGCTCGGACATGAAAAAGCGCAAACATTTGAAGCTGGACCAGTCGAAAGGGAAAGCTGCAAAGTCGGGCGATTGGGCCGAGAGGTCGAAGAGCATGCGCGTCAAGGAGGGACACAAGAAGAAGAAGTCGCATGGACACAGTGAAAGCGCCGCCTCGGAGGGCGAAAAGGAGGAAAAAAAGAGGAAGAAAAAGAAGAAGAAGAAGAACTGAGTATGTGAATAAAATGGATCTATTTATTTTGCCCACTTATGCAACTCGCACGTGTTTCAACCTCCGCTCTTTCAGCTCTTTCGGCCATTTGGCCCTTGCAACACTGCATGATTAATGGTTCCTCCTCTGCCTGACTCGTGACAGTATCTAACTTTAACTGGAGCCCATCAGGAACTGTTAGAGGCCAGCAGTGAGAACTGCTGCTGCTTTGTGCAACCATTTGAATTGCACCATTTGAATTGTTCAGGTGCCCTCATGATGAGCTTGCTGTTTGGAGGGGCAGCTGAAGTGTGGCCGCTCGATTGTGTCAATCGCCCGGATGGATCTCCATTACTTTTGGCCGCTAAATTTGTGGACAGTGGTCACTTGCGGCCTTGACGAGTCATTTTTTCCTCTCACCTCGGCCGAGCGACTGGTTTTTTTGGCCTTCTTGCGGGCTCCAAACTTCCGATAAGGCAAGCTGACCGACGCGAGCGCCAGATATTTCATGAAAAGAGGCCAGCCCTGTGGATTAACTCGGACCAGAATGGAAAGATCCGGCATAATGTGCCTTGCCAGAGCAGATACGAGCACCAAGCCAAGTTTGGGCCGCCTTCTCGCTGGCTGAGAGCCGCAAGCGTTCGCGTAAAGGCGGCTCACTTGCGAGCACAGTTGCACGGTTGACAGTTGGCGGACCATTTTGTGGCTTCGTGGTGGAAAACCTTGCAACTGAGCTCAATTATGTGCAAAATTGTCAACAAACTCCAACCACCAAACCGGGCACCCCAAGCGCCGTTGCTGTGGAAATTAATTCAGCTCGCGCGACTGAGGCGGGCCCGAAGCGACGCACGCCCGAGGCAAGAACGGAGAGACAGTTGCCAGGAATGCCGATCGAGCTGATTGGAAATTCACGGGAGCACCCAGAGCGTGTTGGCGGACACATTTTGATCATCGAGCTGAGAGCCCAGTTATAGAGGAAGTTGTTTCAATTAGCGCAGGTCAGACGCCAATCGACACAGAGCCACCAAAGACGCTCGCCTCTGAAGGAGCTTCAATCCTTCTCTTCCAAACACTCAAAGCGGCCAAATCCCCGCCGATTGTTCAATGGCTGTTTGCAAGCATTAAGTATAAGCATAACTGGCTGATCGTGATTGTGGTTGGATGACGCAATGTGGCCCGAGAGTTGCCGACGCGAGCACGTTAAAGTGTAGCACAAGCTAGTGGAGTGGATCTCAGACGAGGATGTGCACTGCGTGCCAAAAATATGGTCATAATCTTGCTCTGCGCAGATGCCGCATGAAGAAAAAGGAATGCGCGACACGAGGGCTGAATGCGAGTCGGGAAACGGGCGCGCCCCTCTGGTCTCGTTC